>Ga0315321_10004862_pt1 | contig 10284 bp, 9 predicted proteins | sample M180m21515metaG_FD_203464 | JGI IMG/M metagenome (GOLD analysis project Ga0315321, IMG submission 203464) | Ammonia-oxidizing marine archaeal communities from Monterey Bay, California, United States - M1 80m 21515 | ecosystem: Environmental > Aquatic > Marine > Intertidal zone | place: USA... | reverse complement strand
AATATTTAAAGTTCCCATGACATTAGTTTCATAGGTCTCAAAGGGTATTTCGTATGAGGCTCTTACCAATGGTTGTGCGGCTAAATGAAATACAATCTCTGGTTTAAAATTACTAAAAACACCAGCAATAGCCTTATCTCGTATGTCCAAATCATAAGAAATACATGAGTTCTCTAAACTTAATCTATGAAATAATTCTTGATTATTATTTAATGCGCTTGATGAGATACCGCAAACCTGAGCACCCAAATAATTCAGTAATAACGTCAACCAAGAGCCTTTAAATCCACTGTGTCCAGTGATTAAAACTTTTTTATTATTCCAAAAAGAAGTATTCAAATTAATAATCTAAAATTTTAGTAGTTTACTCATTGGTTCATTTAACTATAGCTTGAAATAAATTCTAAACAAGAATCATGAATATGAGACATCATTTCATCTGAAACCCCATGATGCAAAGCTAAAAGTATACCTCCTCTCATTACATTATCCGCATTAACAAAATCATCTGCAGAACCAATGCAATCAATATTTTTAAAGCCAGGCTGTCTCAAAATATTGCCTGTGAAGACTACACGAGTTTGGATATTCTTTTTCTCTAAATAAATTTGCATATCTGTTCTAGTAAATGGCGAGTCTTCTTTTACAATCAGTGGATATGCCAACCATGCTGTTTCTGCATCTGGATTTTCATTAGGCAAAACAAAATAATTTTCAAACTCTGAGAAGAAACTGGAATGCTTTTCAAAATTTCTTTGTCTTTGCTCCATATTAAAATCAAGTTTTTTGAGCTGTACATTTGCAAATGCAGCACTAATTTCAGATGGCTCTAGTTGATAGCCAATTTCTTCAAAAATAAATTTAGCATCATATGTAATTCCATCTAAAGCAACATTAAATCTATTTTCAATTGCCTCACTATCTGAGAATAATGATGAGCTTCTTCCCCATGATCTTAAGAGCTTGGAGTGATTAAATACATGTTCATCATTTGTTACTAGCATGCCTCCATTTCCAGCTCCGTTAATTACATGAGATCCATAAAAACTTGTAATTGCAGCATCACAATACTCACCAGTAGATTTCCCATGTAATTTTGCTCCAAGGGTATCTGCAGAGTCACAAATGACTTTTAAATTATTTTTTTTTGCTAATTCTTGAATTTCCTTCCAATCACAAATATTGCCCATTAAATCTGGGGCTATAATAGCTGAAGTATTGGGATTGATTGCTTTAGATATTTGGGCAAGATCGGCGCAATATGTATCAACTCCTACATCAACAAAATGAGGCACTAGATCATTTTTTACTAAACAGCCTACAGTAGTTGCAAATGTTAAGGCAGGGGTAATAACCTCTGAGCCCTTAGGTAAATTTAATGATTCAATTAGCACATACAAAGCTGAGGAGCCAGAATTAACCATCACACCATAGTCCTTAGCAAAAAGTTTAGCGACCTCTTCCTCAAAAGAAGCAACATTTTTAGACATCTGTGTAGTAGTTCTAAGAACTTCAACAACTGCTTCAATCTCGTCTTCTCCATGCACTGAAAGACCGTATGGAACTCTTAATTCTAAATTTTGACTCATTATGTTTTTGTAATTGTTAAGTGGAGCTCATTATAGCTAAAATTCTGACTTAGATTAAAAAAATTTAATCTATAATGACAATAGGTGAAGTTCTAAAAATATTATTTATAAGTTTATTTATTATTTTAAGAATCGAAGTAGGAAGCAGCATTAACATTACCCCAAGCCATGTCTTTGCCTTTAATAATAGGGGAGGATAGATTTTAATAGCTTTAATCAAAAGAGATTTTGCTTCGTATGAATTAAGATTTGCTCTGATGCAATGCCAGCCGGCATTAAATAGCCCGACTGCGCGATGAGATCTTATAAGAGTTTGTACACTTTTAGTTAATGATTGAATAGACTGCATTTTTGATAAAACTAGATCATGATTTTTTATGTTAGAAATAACACTTTTTCCATAATTATTTTCATGCTCTGTCATTACAGAGAGAGGCTCAGATTGATAAAAGAACTTAAAGTCTATGGCTATTCTTAAGAAGACTCCTTCTCCCTCAGTAAAAATATCTTCATAATTTAAATACTGCTCATAGCATTTGATCCTTGTTAGCGGAACAACACAATTCATCATTCCTCCGCTATGCCAATTAGTTAATAGCTCATTTAATACATATCCACTTTTTTGAAGCCCTGTCTGAGTAATAAAATTATGTTTTATCTGATTTTCAATTAAGGTAGGTCCATATACAACGCCCCAGCTATCATCCAGCTTCAAAAATGCCTCAACCTGAGATTCAATTTTATGCGGGAGATAGTAATCGTCTCCAAACAAAATAGATACAAACTCTCCTTGCGCAAGATTGATATAGTGATTATGGCGAACTGTTATGTTTTTATTGTGTTTGTAGTCTAAAAAAACTATATCAGGAAACTTTGAGATAGTGCTCTTGATTATTTCCTTGGTTTTATCATTAGACCCATTATCACAAATAATGATTTCTAGATTGCTGTATGTTTGAGAAAGAATACTATCAAGAGCTTTTTGAACATAATCCGCTTGGTTGTATGTTGCAAGTACGACTGTAACAAGAGGTGATAATATATTATCTTTCAAAATATTTACGAGCCCATACCAAAATAAGAAATATTATTCTTTTCCATTTTTTTAGAATCTAAAATATTTCTTCCATCAAAAATAGCTTTATCTTTAAGTTGAAGAAGTTGCTTAATTTCTGGATCAAAAAAATCATCCCATTCTGTGCATATGATCAAAGCATTCGAAGTATTAAAATTTTCATATTTTGATTTTAAAAATTTGATGTTCTTATATTTTTTTAATGAGGTTATTGACTCTTCCCTAACCTTTGGATCATACACATGCAATTGTTTTACATTTGGTGAAAGCAATTTTACAAGCTTGATTGAAACAGCTTCTCTAATATCATCGGTATTAGGTTTAAATGATAGCCCCCAAACTACAATAATTTTTTCTTTTAAACTAGATCCAAAATAATTATTAATCTTCTCTATTAATAAATGTACCTGATTTTGATTTATCAATAATGCATTTTCAATTATGCTGTTGTAAATTTTATTTTTCTTTTCAAAACTGATCAATGCTTTCATATCCTTTGGAAAACAAGACCCGCCAAAGCCAAGCCCTGCATTCAAAAATTCTGAGCCAATCCTTGGATCTGACCCCATACCCTCTTTGACCTCATGGATAGTTGCATTAGTTTTTTCAGCAATTAATGCTATTTCATTTATAAAGCTTATTTTGGTTGCAAGGAAAGCATTTGAAGCATACTTGGTTAACTCAGCTGACTCGACACTCATATGTAAAAACTTATTAGAACGACTTTTAAGAGGTTTATATAAGTCTGTAAGGATAGTCCTTGATGAATTATTAGGGGTAGCCAAAATAATTCGATCGGGATAAAAGAAGTCACTAATCGCAGAGCCTTCTTTTAAAAATTCAGGATTAGAGCAGACGTCTATATTAATTTTTTTTGGAAGAAAATGCTTTTCTATGGAGTCCGAAATTAATCTATTTGTTCCTATGGGTAATGTAGACTTGAGAACTAAAATTGCATCTCTTTTGATAGTTTGTTTAAGTTTTTTTATTACTGAATTTAAACTATTAAGATTTGGGGAACCCTTACCATCATCTGGAGTGTCAACGCAAATAAAAAAAATATCATTCTTGCAACCAACATTATAGGAAGTAGTAAATTTAAGATTTTGATTAATTAGGTTTTTTTTAACAAGGTCCTCTAGGCCAGGCTCGTAAAAAGGGACTTTAGATTTTTTTAAATTTTTAATAATTTCTGGATTAATATCTATGCAGGTAACCGAATTACCTAGTTCAGCAAAGCATGCTCCTGTCACTAGTCCCACATAGCCTGTTCCAATAATTGTGATATTCATGCTTATTTATTACTCATGAACTATTTCTTTTATATTTATCACTTAGCCTTACAATATCATCTTCTGAGATAATTCTTCCAGATTGAATTTCTATAATTTCAGCTGGTTGAGCGAAGGAGTTAATAATTTGATGCCTTGATCCCTTCGGAATATAAATATGATCATTTGATAACATTTTAAATTTCTTTTCTTCTAAAATTACTTCTATAGTCCCCGAAACTAGCACCCAATGCTCATGACGATGCTTATGAAATTGATTTGAGATTTCTTCTCCTGGGTTAATTATAAGTTTTTTGATAAGAAATTCCTTCTGTTGGTGAAGTACTTGATAGCTTCCCCAGGGTTTTTGAGTAATTTTTTTTACTTCAATTTTACCTTTAATTGCATCTTCATCATTCATCAAGGAAAACAGATTTTCTGTTAAATGCGAGCTTGATTGAGTTTTTCCTCCGCCGATGCCAAATATTAATTCAATGTTATTTTTAATACATACGCTTGATTCTGGGATATCTAAATGATTTTTTCTATCTCCCCCGTTTGCAAAATATTTAATATGAAAACCCTCGTTTACTAAATGTTGAATTGAAGATGACACAGTATTATCTTGGTCAATTGAAACAAAGGTCTCTTTAATAAAACTATTAGAGCTTACTACAGATAGTCTTTCAGCTATTGGCATAAATATATATTTTTTCTTTCTAAGTAAAAAATTATCATTATTAATAATTGCAATCACCTTTCCATAGTTAGATGCTTCCTTGAATAGAGAAATATGACCAGAATGAAGTGGATCAAACCCTCCGCTTACTACTACAAAATGTTCATTTTTACTCATTTTAGTAACATATTCTCAATGGAGGCTGAAGCCGGAATCGAACCGGCGTAAACGGCTTTGCAGGCCGCTGCATGACCACTCTGCCATCCAGCCAAAACAGAATTATATCCAATATTATTTCCTGAGATATGATTTTAACTGAATAAAGAAATTCTTCACTGTATAATTAAAAATTATTTTAAGGAGTAAATTTGAAAGCGGTAATATTAGCTGGTGGACTGGGGACTCGTCTTTCTGAGGAAACAAGCCTCAAACCAAAACCAATGGTTGAGATAGGTAATAAACCAATCATTTGGCATATTATGAAAATGCTATCCACTCACGGTATAAAAGAGTTCATTATTTGTTGCGGCTATAAGGGATCAATTATTAAGGAGTACTTTGAAAATTACAGTCTTTTAAAAGGAGATGTGATATTTGATCTTAACAAAAAATCTACTGAGATTGTTTCAGATAATCACAGCGAGGACTGGACGGTGCTTTGCGTTGAAACAGGTGAAAGTACACTAACGGGAGGTAGAATTAAAAAAATTAAAAAGTACCTCAAGCATGATGAACCTTTTTTACTAACATATGGTGATGGGGTAGGAAATATTAATATTTCTGAATTAGTTAAATTTCACCATGGTCATAAAAAACTTGCGACAGTAACAGCTGTTAAACCTCCCTCAAGATTTGGAGTGCTTTCTATACAAGAAGATGGAGCTGTAGAATCTTTTAATGAGAAACCTAAAGGGAGTAATGCCTGGATTAATGGTGGGTTCTTTATTTTAGACCCATCTACTATAGATTTTATAGAAACAGATATGACAGCTTGGGAAGAAGACCCTGTAAAGAGAATTACTGAAATGGGCGAAATGAGTGCTTATAAACATCATGGTTTTTGGCAACCAATGGATACCTTAAATGAAAAAAAATATCTAAATGACTTATATTCGAATAATGAAGCTCCCTGGGTTACTTGGGACTAATCTAATTTAAATTATTTTTTTGAATAATCAATCTGAGCTTTATTAAAATCTTCTAATCTTCCTATATCAAGCCAATACTCATGTATTGGAAACATATGAACTCTTCTACCTTCAGACATCTGCTCATTTAAAATATCTGTCATATCAACTCTTTTATTTATTGTTATAGAGTCAATGATTTCAGAATTTATTACATATATTCCAGCATTTACTTGACAGGAGTGTATTGGTTTTTCAATCATATAATTAATTTCTGAGCCCTCGCCCTCAATTACTCCAAAAGGTACCTGAAATTCATAATCTCTAACACACATTGTAGCTACACCATCATGCTGCTGGTGAAAGCGCAGGAGATTTTGAAAATCTACTGAGGTTAAAATATCTCCATTCATAACAATTATTGGTGAGCCTAAAGCCTCTTTAGGTAATAGCCCAAGCGCGCCACCCGTTCCCAATGGCTGCTCTTCCCTTATATATTTAATTGATACACCAAAATCCTGCCCATCTTTAAAATAATCCATTATAGTTTCTGGGAGATATTGAACAGAGATATAAAAATTTACAAACCCATGATCAATAAAATTCTTGAGTATTATCTCTAAAAGTGGCTTGCCTCCAACTTGAAGCATTGGTTTTGGGATATCATCAGTAAGAGGTTGTAATCGGGTGCCAAGACCTCCTGCCATTAAAAATACAGGATTTTGATGAGTAGTTTTCTGAATTACGTCATCAGAATTAAAAATTTCTATATCAACTACTCTTGATTTGCTATCAAGAATTGGAATTGCCAAAATTGAATTTTTTTGCATTAATTCTTTGAGCTCAAGCGCTGAATGCTTTTGATTACCGATTATAGGGTCAGAGTTCATAGCAAGAGCAGCATTGCTGTTAATCTTATGTCCATCAAGTAAGAACCTTCTTATATCTCCATCAGTAATGGTCCCAATGAGCTTATTATTATCATCTACAACCAATGCAAATTTAAGATCAGAAGTATTGATAATTTTAAGAGCTTCCTTGGCAGATTCAGAATGACGAAGAATCATATGTTTAAATTTATTACTCATTTTCTTAATAACTATTTTATTCTTTTCTTGCCACTACAGTCCAAAATGGAGGAGTGTTACTAAACCTAATATCTGTAAAGCCTGCTTCAAGGAGCATTGCCGTAATTTCATCTTTTGTAAACCTCTGCTCTAAACGTGTTCCAAATCTATCTAGAGCATCTGTTCTTAGCATATAAAGAGGTTTATTCCTGTAGTCACTCAGAGGAAAATTCTTGATATTTAAACTCAGTCTTTCAGATAGTTTTGCTAGTCTTGCTAGTGGCCAATATATTAATATTGCTAAAATCTGAGAGATAAAAAATTTAAGTATAAATGGGCACTTAGAAATCAACCTTCTTAAATAATCTGAAATCTTCCATAAAAATACGTACCAAGTTGGTTTATTATCAAAACGATAATATAAATACAAAAGAAAAGGCGCCCCTGATTTAAGTTTACTAGCACACGAAGTTAAAGCTTCGAAAGTGTCTGGAATATGATGTAGCACTCCAAGAGAATAACCAAAATCTTGAGAGCCTTCTTGCAAAGAATTATCAGAGCTAGAAGCGCATTCAAAAGTACAGTTAGATAATTGGGCAAGGTTATTTTGGGCTTGATTTAAAGCAACTTCACTAGGGTCAATACAGTGCAGACTTGCAACTAAAGGAGAAACAAATTTTGCCCATCTGCCTGAACCACAACCCATATCAAAGCCTTTAGCATCTGCAGGCAGATCCTCAAAAGGAAAAATTGAGAAATAGCTTTCATAAGAACTTTGAAGGCTAGAGCTATCTATCTCATTGTGATTAAAAGCTTTCCACTCTTTACCAAAATCACTAACAACTTTCTCATCTATATTTTTTTTATTCATATGTATCGACGATTATAATCTGAAAAATACCAAATGCATTGATTGATTTAATGCTTATGAATTTCATCAATTAATAATTTATTAACTTTTTTAACATCGAATTTTTCTTCCGCAATTTTTCTAGAAGCAAGTCCCATCGAGATTCTGAGATTATTATCCATTAATTTTTTCATTTGTAATGCAGCATAATTGAAATCGCCAACCGGAACCTGAAAACCGTTTAAGCCATGTTCAATGGTTTCTCTGCATCCCGGAGCATCTGTAGTAATTATAGGGCGGCCCATAGCCATGGCTTCAAGTACAACGCGAGGAGTACCCTCATGATGAGATAGCAATACAAATACGCTGGCATCTGCAATAGTTTTCTCAGGATTCATTGAAAATCCACAATATTCTACACCATAGATATCGTTCCAAGATTGGATAATTTCTTGCTCATCTATAGAATCTGGATGAGGGTCGGAATATCCATATAATAAGAATCTTGCCTTAGGATATTCTAATCTCACCAACCTAGCAGCCTCGGCATATTCCAATAATCCTTTAGATTTAATCAATCTTGAAATACATAAAAAAACAGGTTCTTGTGGTAGCTCTGTTTGTTTAAAAATATCCAAGTTCACGCCTGAGCCATTCATCATTCTTATCTGATTTTTAGTAACAATTTTATATTTTAAGAAGGCATTTCTATCATCTGGATTTTGAAAAAAAACTAGCCGGTAAGAAGGGATAGAAAATCTTAGAGCGACTATGACTAATAATCTTTTGAATTTACCGAGACGTGATGAATTATGAAAAATATGGCCCGTTCCGGTAATCAATGCGGTCGAATTTTTAATTTTTAAGAAATGCAAACAAAAGCCTATCAAAAAAACAGTCTTTAATGTGTACGCTATTAAAATATCGGGATTAATTTTTATGAGATTTCTTCTAATGCTAAAAAAACTTATAACTGAATCAAAAATGTTAATTGTTTTTCTTTTCAGGGCTAATTTTGAAAAATGCACTCCATTTGAAGAGAGAATATTTAAGAATTCATTTCTAATATCTGGAGCTAATATATGAACCTCATAATCAATTTCTTGAAATTCAGAAATTAACTCTCTTCGAAACCAATAGATTGTATTTCCATCTCCTGAGATGATAGCTGTCTTTTTTGGTGATGAACTTATCACTTTATGATTTGAAGCTCTTAAAACAATTCAAAGTAAGGTTTTTCTGAGGATAAATGGAATTGTTTATTTTTCTTAACATCATATGCTGACTTTGGCAGAATTCTAAAGTCTGTAGAAAAACGAATTTTGCTGCCAAGGTTTGTTCCTGCTCCATGTATTAAGTTACCCGGAAAGATACTAGAACAATTATCAGGAACAATCATCTTTGCGGAATTTTCAAGATCCACACCTGAAACAATTTTTTTTGGGCTGTATTGATATCCTATTTTATGACTTGCACTCCCTTTGGGAGTCGTTTCTTCATCATACTGACTGGTTTCTATTTCATTATCTGGGATCAGTTGTGAATTTGGTATAAAGCTTAGTGTATTTTTATCCGAAACATTCAAAATTGGAGTCCAAACATTATATGATTTTTCCATATTTGGACCATAAAATGTTTCTCTATGCCATCCTATAGCCTCGATTTCAGGATTCACAGTCAATGGTCTTGCCGCTCGAAGATAGGTATTAGTTTGAATAAAGAAATCTTCTTCATCTAACTCTTGTCTAATATGATCCTGAATAGTTTCTGCTATTTTTCTGTTGAACTCTAGCTCACATAACTTTTCTTGAAGCTCTAAAACATTTTGCCTGTATTCTGATAGTTCCATAGAGGCATAATTCTCATCTGTATCAGTAAAGTTTGATTGAATGAGTTCGGCCATCTTATTTACAACACTGGCATCGGAATGGGAGGCTATATATATACCAGATTCAGCATATAGAGGTCTTTCATTAAGGCTATTGCAAATTTTTTTATTTACTTTCATTTAGCGGGCAATTAGAGCAGCAATGGATATGGTTAATTTCAATATTCAAGATATTATACGCATTTAATTTTCAATTAATTAATTTAAATACTGATTTGCGATAGTGTTAGCGACAATTTCATGCCCAAATTTATTCCAGTGTTGGTCTATCGGATAGTAATATTGATTATTTGGATTCTTAAGCTTTTCAGTAAGATTAAAGCAATGCAGTTTTTCACTTATACAGTGATTCATAATAATTGAAAACAGCTTATCATTAGAATCAAGTCTCGGTCCCTCAGGTATTAATAAATTTATTAATCTACATAATGAGTTTCTTTTCAAACATTCTATTTCAAGGGTTTTTAAAAATTTTATATTTTCCAGACATGAGCTTGGATCTTGTCCTGAGTTAAAAATTCTAATATTTGATTTATTAGGCCTAATTCTTTCATCAAAAATATAGTCTCCAAATGAAGAATCATAGACTCTTTGAATAACTCTTTTAAAAAAAGAAGAATGATCACTAAAATATCTAAGTATTTTTTGGCTATTACTAAAAATCTCTGACTGTCCTTGCAAATAACCATTTTTAATATTGAGATCTGGGAAACCTCCCTTTTTAGAAGAAATAATTTT
>Ga0315321_10004861_pt1 | contig 10284 bp, 8 predicted proteins | sample M180m21515metaG_FD_203464 | JGI IMG/M metagenome (GOLD analysis project Ga0315321, IMG submission 203464) | Ammonia-oxidizing marine archaeal communities from Monterey Bay, California, United States - M1 80m 21515 | ecosystem: Environmental > Aquatic > Marine > Intertidal zone | place: USA... | reverse complement strand
GTCAATAACCAGAACACAAATGATTACAGCACCTAAAATTAGGGATAAGTAGATGGCGAACTGTTTCACGAGTGAACAACCTAATGGCCAACAAACAAAAAAGCCATCGAGAAAATTAAAAGAGATGAAGGCGGGAGCGGGAATCGAACCCGCGATTCTGTCCATCGTCCTTATACCTACTTGAATCATTGATTTTACAATGGTTCTTCATACGTAAATGACACCCGTGACACGGCTGACGCTTGCAGTATTGCTTGCAGTTCACTGCATGACAAACACTTTCTCAAAATGGAGTCCCTCCCTTCACCATACTTTTTCAAGTTCTGCCTAGCCCTGCCCGCTACTCCTGCTAGATTCTTGCTTAAATGTCCGATCAAGGCCAAGACGAAGCAGAGTCCGTAAATCAATTCATCACCCGCTGGGAAAAATCCGGTGCTGCTGAACGCTCGAACTACGCCCTGTTTATTTCCGAACTCTGCGATCTGATTGGCGTCGAGCGTCCCGACCCAGCCACGCCGGACAATGCTGAGAACTCCTATGTGATCGATCGGGCGGTAACCCGCTCCGACAAAGACGGCAAAAAAACCACCGTCTATCTGGATCTCTATAAATCAGGCCACTTTGTCCTGGAAACAAAACAAGGCGCATCCGCCGAAGCCACCCATCCTGATCAGGCACCCTTGCTCGATGTCGCGCCAGCAACTCAAAAGACAGGTCATGGCAAACGAGGAACCAAGGCTTGGGATAAGGCATTGGAAAAAGCCTACCATCAGGCACGCGCTTACATTCGGGATCTCCCTAGCGATGAAGGACGGCCTCCCTTTCTCATCATTTGTGATGTAGGCCACGTCATTGAGCTTTATTCTGAATTTACCAGATCAGGCGGCACTTATCTTCGTTTCCCAGATCCTAAAAATCACCGGATCTACTTAGAAGATCTGCGTGATCCTGAAAAACGTGAACTCCTACGCAAGGTCTGGACAGAGCCGATGTCTCTGGACCCATCCACCAATGCCGCCAAGGTGACCCGTGAAGTGGCGGATGCCCTCGCCCGACTCGCCACGTCATTGGAAAAAGACAAACACGACCCCCAAATCATCGCGCTCTTTCTTCAGCGCCTTCTTTTCACCCTCTTTGCGGAAGACGTAGGGCTGCTACCAGAGAAATCCTTTGAAGATCTCTTGCTTAAGGTGAAGAAAAACCCGGAAGGCTTCCCCGTTCTGATCACCCAGCTTTGGAAAGATATGGCGACGGGAGCCAAATTCTCAGCCGTGCTCATGCAGGAGGTGTTTCATTTCAATGGAGGGCTCTTTGAGAATCCGTCAGCACTGCCTCTGAACAGCGATCAAATCACGCTCCTCATTCATGCTGCCAGGCAGGACTGGACAGAGGTCGAGCCAGCCATCTTTGGCACCTTACTTGAACGTGCTCTCGATCCCCGTGAGCGTCACAAGCTTGGTGCTCACTATACGCCACGTTCCTACGTTGAGCGCCTCATCGAGCCGACCTTGATGCAGCCACTCCGCGATCAATGGATGGCTGTGAAAGCCGCCGCCGCAGTGTACCATGACGTTGGCAACGATAAAAAAGCACGCGGTGAAATTGAAAAATTTCACTACTATCTCACCCATATCAATGTTCTCGATCCTGCCTGTGGCTCTGGAAACTTCCTTTACGTTGCCCTCGCTCGCATCAAGGAGTTAGAGGCTGAGGTGCTCGACCTACTCGAAGAGCTTGGCGGCAACCGTATGTTGGAAATGGATTCTACCAAGGTGCGCCCTACCCAGTTTCATGGGATTGAGATCAATGAACGTGCCTGTGCCATCGCCCAGCTTGTGCTCTGGATTGGATATTTTCAATGGCATCATAAAACAACAGGCAAAGCAGATACCAATGACCGGCCACTATTGCCGAAACAACAAACCATCATCAACAAGGACGCCGTGCTTGAGTATGATGAACGTATCCCACGTAAAGATTCTGAGACTGGCCGAATCATCACCATCTGGGATGGAACGACTACGAAACCTCATCCAGCCACGGGTAAGGAAGTGCCGGATGAAACCGCAAGGAAAGCTTTGTTTGATTACATCAACCCACGCCGTACCGCATGGCCTGAAGCAGATTATATTGTGGGGAATCCTCCGTTTTTGGGAAATAAACGCATGCGTGATGGACTTGGTGACGGCTATGTTGAAGCCCTGCGCGCAGCTTGGAAAAAACATAAACCTAACTCCTGGGACTTTGTGATGTATTGGTGGCATCACGCCGCCGAACTCGTGCGTGATGGTAAAGCGCAACGCTTTGGATTCATTACTACGAACTCGATTCACCAGACTTTTAACCGAAGATGCTTGGAGCCGTTTTTAGCCAACGATAAAAAAACTGTCTCTATCACCTTTGCCATCCCGGATCACCCGTGGGTGGATTCCGCAGATGGTGCTGCTGTGAGGATTGCGATGACAGTGGCGCAAAAAGGAGCTAATGAAGGAGTGCTTAGAAATGTTTTTCACGAAAAGATTCTCGATGATAGCGAAATTTCAGTGGAAACATCGCCGACAAAGGGGCTGATTCTCCCTAATTTAAAAATAGGGGTAAACACTCTTCTGGCGGAACCATTGATTTCCAACGAAAACATATCGTCACTAGGTTTCATTCTGGGTGGAAAAGGTTTTAAAGTGAGTTTGGATTTGGCAAATCGAATTAATGCTCAAGCACAACTAGCATTCCCAATATGGAATGGTAATGACTTAACTGATGGGTGGGCTGGAAACTACGTAATAGATGCTCACGGCTTGACTGAGTCACAACTCGCTTCAGCCTCACCATTGGCTTGGCAGCATCTCAAGAATACAGTATATCCAATACGTCAGACAAATAATGACTTAAAACTCCGGACAAACTGGTGGTTATTCCGAAGGGCCAACACCGAGTATCGAACGATCACCAAAGATCTAGATCTATATATTGTCACCGTTGAAACGGCGAAACATCGGATATTCAAAATAATGTCGGGGATAGATCGACCCGAACACAAACTAGTAGTTATTGGTTTGTCTGATTATGCATCCCTAGCGATACTATCATCATTCGTCCATGTCACTTGGGCTCTCACAAATGGATCCAAACTAGGACCAACCCCCGTGTATGCAAAAACCCGTTGTTTTGATCCCTTCCCATTCCCCAACCTCCTAGACGAAGAATTAAAATACCGCCTACGCGATCTCGGCGAACGTCTCGATGCCCACCGCAAAGCACGCCAAGCCGAGCACCCTGACCTCACGCTAACGGGTATGTATAACGTGCTCGAAAAACTCCGCAAGGAAGAGCCGCTCAACGACAAAGATAAAGACATTCACGATAAGGGTCTCGTCACCCTACTCAAGCAAATCCACGACGATATTGATCAAGCTGTGTATCAAGCCTACGGCTGGACTGACCTCTGGCAGTGGCAACAAGACGCAATGTGCGGGACTTGCTACGATCCCGAAACGGACATGGTCACCCAACTCGAACTTGATGCAAACACTTCCATTTACGAAGTCACCCAAGAATTCCGTGAGAAATACGAGCAAGTCCTGCTGCAACGCCTTGTAGATCTCAACCACGAACGCGCAGCCGAGGAAGCCCAAGGCAAAATCCGTTACCTCCGCCCCGATTTCCAAAATCCGGAAGGCACCCAAACAACCCAGACCGAAGCCACACTAACACCAACGGCAAAAAAGACCGCCACCAAACAGGCTCAAAAAGTAAAAGCAAAGTGGCCCAAAACCATGCCCGAGCAAGTGACCTCGATCCATTCGCTGATCTCCACCATCGGCCCCGACCCCGAAGCCCTCGACCTTACCTTTGGCCGAGCCAACAAAAAACGCCGAGCCCAGATCGAACAAATCCTAGCCACCCTCCAAGCCCTCGGACAGATATAAACTCGAAACTTATTATTTATATAATATGCAAATTTCAGCCATTTCCATTCAACACTTCCGTTCAATTCATGAAGGCCGCTTTACCCCCGAAGATTTCACCTTGCTTGTCGGGGCTAATAACGCGGGGAAATCAACTGTAATAGATGCACTGCGAGCTTTTTATGAGCATGAAAAATACAAGTTCAAGCCACCTCGTGATCTACCTAAAGGGTTAGATCCAACAACTTTCGATTCGTCTATCGAACTCACATTCCTTTTAAGTGATGACGAACACAATTCATTGCCCGAGCAATATCAAATCCCTGATAATAAGCTGATATTAAAAAAGTGGTTTCATGGCGCACCCGATGGTCGGGATAACGGAAAAATTTACGGCGAGTCGACGGACGGAGAACTCTCAACGAATCCTATTTTTGGGGCTGCAAATGTGCAAAAAGGTCGCTTTGGCACGGTAATTTACATCCCTGCTGTGAGCAGAGTCGAAGAGCACACGAAACTATCAGGCCCATCGGCTCTCCGGGATACTATTGACGAACTACTAAGCGCGGTAGTCGCAGACAGTCCAGCCTATGCAAGCTTCCGCACTCAGTTCGAAACCTTTGCTCAAAGCATTCGCACTTCGGAGACAGAAGATGGCAGATCACTCACCCAGTTTGAAAGTTTGATGTCTCAAGAACTATCCGATTGGGACTCTGGCTTTCAACTCAACTTCGCCCCTCCTGCATCAACCGACATCACAAAGAACCTCATTGATTGGGATTTGCTCGACCATGACGGCAATCCTTCAGAGCAAGGCATCGATCAATACGGCTCAGGATTTCAACGACATTTCATTGCTTCCCTCATCCGCACACGAGCGAGCTTTCAAGCTGCTCCTCAAGCTACAACACGGCAACAGTTCTCTCCACGTTTTACGCTTTTATTATTCGAAGAGCCAGAAGCTTACCTTCATCCACCTCAACAGAATGTTCTCTCCCGTCAACTGCGCGATATCACAAATGAATCAGAATGGCAGGTAATCGCGTCGACTCATAGCCCTCATTTTGTAACGAAAAATGCTGAACAACTAACATCTTTAGTAAGGCTACGAAAAACAGGTGATATTACAAATATTTTTCAACTCACAGAAGATGTCCTCACTACCATTTTAGATGCCAGACTATCGTTGGAGAACATATTAGGACACACCCAAGTATTGGACGAAAATCAACGTGCTGAACTTGAAAGGCTACGCTGTTTCATGTGGATAGACACCGACAGAAGTAATCTCTACTTCAGTGATAAGATCCTCCTTGTTGAAGGATCTACCGAAGTTGCTCTTTTTAACCGAATGATCGATGATGGTAGAATATCGCTACCTAACACATCCTGTTCAATTCTTCATACAGAAGGAAAATATAATACGCTTCGTTTTATGCGATTACTTGATGGCTTGGGGCTGCCATACGCAGTAATCTATGATCAAGATAACACTGACGCACAGACTAGGCTGAATGAACTTATCGAAACGGCTTCCAATGCTTCTGAAAATTGCCTCGGAACTCATGTTTTAGCTCCAGATTTAGAAACCTACCTTGGCTGGCCTCAGCCAGAGGGGGGCAGAAATGCACTAAAACCAGGATTTGCGATGCTGCATTACCAGGAACGTGCGGATACTACGCCTCAACTAGCCACGCTATGCAGTGAGGTCATGAGTCTTTTAACTAATTAACCCCATGCACCCAATCCTGAATAGTTTAATGAAGGGTCTAGAGCGAGACGAACGCCTCTCCGTTACTCGTAGAGTTGAGGCCATGGAATCTGAACTGAAGCATCTCATTGAAAACAAGAAAAATGAGATCTCTCTAGCGAAACGATTTGGCTGGAGTCCAGAAAAACTACAGATCCTTTTTTGTCTAAATAGCTTCTATCAACGAATTATAGTTCCCCTGTGGAGTTCCGCCATTAACCCTACTCAGATTGGTTCTGAAATTCCAATCCATTACGGCAAGACCATTGTATTCGACAAAAAGCGTAATGCTAAAGTTGACAGGATGGGGCTTCAGTTTCTCAAAATTTGTAGTGCTGCTCAAATACCTCGTAAATTCCTAGAAGCTCAACGAACCAGTGACCTCATTTACATAATTAACCAACAGCCCAATATTACGGATGCCGACTTCGATACAGAATGATACTGCATGGCTTACCTCAATTGAGCAAGAGGTGGAAAAATTTTGTTCAAAGTATCGTATTGTATATGCTGTAAATAAACGTGAGCGATCGGCAGCGTTTGAGATTGGCTGCCTTCATATGCTGCTCCGGAACTATGAATCGGTTGGAAAAATTGAACCTCAAAATCTACTTGATAATGGGGCATTCCGCTATTTAACAACTCCTAGTGGAAATCCTGATAATTTTTCATGGATTAAGGTGACAATCGATAAAAGCGAATACGAAATCCGCCAGCAGGTTAGAGTAAAGTCTCATTGGCATGAAGATATTGCATTTTGCCCTGATATGGTTGTGTTAAAAGCTAATCAGAACATAAGTTCTGAAATCGACGAAAATTTCGCCAATGGTAAACGTCCATTTTATTCTGTTTCGAGCGAGAGCGTAATAAGTGCTCATGAATGTAAATCCCTCAGCCCTTTTCCTGAACTTTTAGTTTCATTCGTAGGAATGTTTCAAGTCGCTCATAAATGGTATGATCCCAAAAACCCCACTGAGTATATCCATAAAAACGGTAAGCACCTTGCTCCTTGCCTCTTCATTGGGGGAGATACCCGAGCACTCCATTTCAAAATGATACAAGCTCTAGAACAGGTCTTCCCTATCAATATTGTGACAGGACTTCATTACTCGCGACAAAAACTCCGACGAGGCGGAGATGCTGCCAAATATATCGATCTCGATGAGAAGCCCTCCAATAAAAAAAGGCGGTCTAAGAGACGACGACGCGCCATACAAATTGATTAGCCCACACTAAGAACACTAAGAACACTAAGAAATTTTTCACCACCAGCCTCAAGTAAAACTTTCCGCGGAGATCATCGAATCGTTAGAAGCCGCCCTCGCAGCATTTCACGTTGTAGAGGAAGCAATAATCTAGCAACCAACAAACTTACCACATAATCCCCTAAGCCATGCAAAACAATCCTGACCAACTACCCACCTGGGATGAATTCCTCAGCCCTCTACTGGAACTTGCCAGCAAGGGCCCCATCATGCGCAGAACAGCAGTTCCTCAGATTGCCGAGAAATACAATTTTTCAGATGAAATTCGTAATTCGAAAGTCAAAAGTGGACAAACTCATATCCAAAACCGTGCAGGCTGGGCAATGAGCTCACTGGTCAAAGCAAAATTCATCACCAAGCACCCGACTGAAAAATTCACTTATCAGATCACTGACAAAGGCTTAGAATACATAAAACAACATCAAGGGCCAATTACGTTTCATGATCTGCGGAAAGTCGAAGGCTATGAGAAAGCCTGGAAAGAGGCCAGCCGCAAGAAGCAGGAAGCCAAAACTGAAGACCCGACTCCTTCTAACCTTGAAACCAGCACTCCAGACGATCTGATTGAAAGTGCCGTCAGTGAGCTTGATGAGAACTTACGCTCAACCTTATTGGAACATTTACTAAATTCTGATCCCTATCACTTCGAGCAAATCGTGATCGATGTGCTAGTTGCCATGGGCTATGGCGGATCGAGAGAAGAGGCTGCAAAAGTTACCAAAAAATCCAATGACGGTGGCATCGACGGCATCATCAACGAAGACCGCCTTGGTCTCGATGTAATTTATGTACAGGCCAAGCGCTACCAAAACAAAGTTGGCCGCGTCGATGTGCAGAACTTCGTAGGCGCACTTGCTGGAAACCAAGCCCACAAAGGGATCTTCATCACAACCAGTGGTTACAATACCAATGCCAGAGAGTTTGCTCAGACTGTCCCACAGAAAATCATCCTTATCGATGGAGACCGACTCGCCAACCTCATGATCGAGCACAATGTCGGAGTCTCAACAGAGAGAGTCATCGAAATCAAACGCATCGATACAGATTACTTTGAAGAATAAGAAATGAACCCCGAGAAGAAATTCCAACTCTGCCAACCAGTCTTGGCCAAGCCCAGGGACGGTGAATCAATACGTCAACACCTTCAGTCCCCGGCTCGCTTGCCTCGTCATAACCCTGAACGATTGACCGTTGTTTAAAAGTCTGGATACAATATCGAATACCTTCGTGGTAAGCATCTCCCAGCATTGGACTGGGCAAGAGGATTTGATGCGTGAGATGGCAAAACAAGGCCGTCTTAGATGTCCATCATGTAAGGAGAAGTTATGGTTCAAATGTGGCAATACCAACAGACCTCACTTTGCCCATCGTAGGGCAGCGAAATGCCCGCTCAATTCTAAGAAAGCGGCAGAGGAGCTGGAAGCCCAAGCACTGCTTTACGAGCTACTGGAGGCTCAGGGCGAAATGACGGTAGCAGTGGATGTACTTTTTGAAGGAGAGGCTCATGCCGTGGATATACTACTGGGCAGCAAGGGCAATTATCAGCGAGCCTTCTATTTCCTGAGCAAGGATCGCCGGAACCTGGCTGAACTACTCGCTACCGCAAAGTCACGAGATATCCCTACCCAGATCATCTACACAGAAAGCAAATATCAACCAGATCGTCATCTACTCAAGCTCACTAAACAGCAGAGAGGCAACACCCAGCATTCTAGACGCTATGACCCCTATGAATCTCCTAACCTTGGGCACCTCTATTTCATCGATACCAAGAATGCCAATTTTCATATCTACCGGGGTTTAAGACCTTATGGAAAGTGTAGACTGTATTACTCAGACTCTCAGCAGAGTGTGCCTGTTTCGGAGCTGAACGTCGATGATCATGGCGAAATCTTCACGGCTGAAGATGATTCAAATCGAAAATCTCCCAAACTGGAGGGAGCTGCGCCTACCCCCCTCACCCATGGACCAGAGTTTTCTGATGAAACAGATGGCGCAATCTACCCGTGGGAAGACGATGAAGAAGGCCCTGACTCTGAGATCCAGCCCACTGTTGATGTATCATCAGAATCATGGCAAGAGAATACAGTCAGCAAAGGCTTGGCTTCATTGTCAAAAGCATACAAATGCGAAGACTGCGGAATCGTCACTTCGGAGTGGAGTTCGGCAGCCCCAAATCGCGGTACCTGCGTTTGCAACAAGTGCATTGCAAAACGACACAAGGAGGGAAAAGATGACTACGATTGGTAGACACTAGAATTCTTACTGTCACAAATATAAAGGCAAACCAACATGTTTGACCTTAGTTCCAGCACCTGCCCCCCTTTTTTGGCAATGGCATATCAGAATACCAAAACCCATCCCCCCCCCGCCCTATAAATCCGGTGTCAGGTGTATTCAAATAATCCCCCTGCCGTTAAATCACATTTAAAGCCTATAATCTCATTCATCAAAACCCATCATAAGCGTATTCACAAAATCACTTGTTTATTTGAATACACCCGCTATAGTTTTGCACATGAAGAAGCCCTCTAAAGTCGTCCGTGCTGCGATCCTAGTTCGTGTATCAACCAACAGGCAGGATACCCAACGACAGATCAATGAACTTCAAGAAGTCGCTTTAAGCAAAAAATGGGATGTGGTCGAAATCATAACCGAGGACGGAATCAAAGGCGACGCTTCGGAAGCCTCGCGCCACGGCCTCAAGCGGGCTGAAGAGTTGGCTTCCGATGGGGCTATCGACAAGGTGATGGTGCACGAAGTCTCTCGACTAGCTCGTAGGAACTCTACCGCCCATCGGTTCATCGAACGCCTGGAGCAAGCTGGCATCTCGCTATACTGGCACGCTCAGGGCATCGAGACTCTGCTGCCGTCCGGCAAGCGCAACCCTGCCGCATCAATCATGTTTGCTTTGCTCGCCGAGATGGCACGCAATGAACTTGAAACGCTCAAGGCCCGCATCCACTCCGGCCTTGAGGAAGCACGCAGACAAGGCAAGACACTGGGCAGACCCAAGGGAACCACTCTGGCACCCGCCGCCCTCCTATCCAAACACAGGGACATTGTGAAGCGGTTGAAGGCCGGGCACTCAGTAAGGGATACCGCCAAACTCACAGGCAAAGGAGCGTCAACCGTACAGCGCATACAAAAGGCCCTGAATATCAGTATCGAGACCGCCTAGGCAAGCCCGATCAAGCGCCTAAAATACTCGCTGATCAAAAGACACCTGAACCTCGGACGCTAATGATGAACAGCTCTCTTATTCCTTTATTGAAGAATCCGCCTACTCACTCTCAAAACGAGCTTATTCTAACGAATAGAATACGTTATCTGTAGGTTCTAAGATAGACAGACGGATACCCCT
>Ga0315321_10004859_pt1 | contig 10286 bp, 7 predicted proteins | sample M180m21515metaG_FD_203464 | JGI IMG/M metagenome (GOLD analysis project Ga0315321, IMG submission 203464) | Ammonia-oxidizing marine archaeal communities from Monterey Bay, California, United States - M1 80m 21515 | ecosystem: Environmental > Aquatic > Marine > Intertidal zone | place: USA... | reverse complement strand
GGGAAGTCTTCAAAGGCAGAATGCGCCTAATCGGGATCCTCCCTCGCCCATTAGAATGGAACATCAACGATGATCGGGAGCTCGATCAGCGTCTGAAGGAGGCTCGCCCCGGAGTCCTATCGCTTTCAGACCTTCACAACTGCCATAACGCCTACGAGCCCAATGAATGGATACATGCGTCCTATCAAGCTTTGAGCGGTGACAAAAACATCCGAAAGCTCATCCGAGGAAATTTCTGGAAGCTCGCTTTCATGAAGGCCTAATTTGAAATGAGCGAACTAAAACACGAAGTTGTTTCCCACTGCCAAGTCCCTGGATCGCTGTGCCATGTCGCGGAGGCGGCAAACTCGCTCCGGGACTTCTGCGAGCGACGACTAATAGACGCGAGCCTTTGGCCGACAATCGAATTGGCATTCTGCGAAGCGCTCAACAACGCGATCGAGCATGGCTGCAACGAAAACGAATCGCTGATCGTTCGCATCCTCTGGAAATGGGAAGCCGAATGGCTGACAATCGAAATAGAAGACCCTGGCAACTGGCCTGCAACCAACGAAGATACAAGCCTTCCGGAGAACCCGCTCGACGAATCCGGACGCGGATGCTTCATAGTCGATTCAGTATTCGATCAAACCGATCACCATAGTACTCAATACGGGCATAAATTCGTATTAAAAAAACAACTTCATCATCCCTATAGTGCAGTCGAAAAGCTTCAAGAAACATACGCATCGCTCCAATCGACAGTCGGGAATCTGAACCGCAGCTACGCCCATGCAATCGTCATCCAAGGATTAGCCACCGATCTTGCGACAATTCCCTTTCCCAACGACTTCATCTCCAAAGGCATCGAACGAATCCGAACTGCCGCCGATCTACCTCAAGTTGAGATTTGGATGCTAGAAGAGAACAAACTTAGAAACTACTATTCGGATGGACCCGACACATTCGGACTATCTAAGCGAATCATCGACCCTCAGGGCAAGAACCCTTTTGCAGCCGTTTTAAAAGAACAGTGCAGTCACATTATTTCCGACTGTTCAACGCTTCTCAATAAAAATTGCATGTATTCGACATTCGAATTCGCGTACCTAGAACCGATCGTCTATCAAAGCGAAAGCCTAGGCGTAATCGCTATTCGATATTCGCAGAAAGATTCTGCCAATATAGAATCCCACACTGCAGACCTCATCCAAGTCCTTGCCCAGTTCGCTGCAATAGCGTTCGCAAACGCGGCGACCTACAATCAGCGCAAAGAACACGAACGAACGGAAACGCAACTAGAAGTGGCCTCGGAGATCCAACGCTCTCTCCTTCCCTCTAAATTTCCCGATAACGAACACTGTCGCCTCACCGGGAAATGCGTAACGGCTCTGGCAGTCGGCGGCGACTACATAGACGCTATCGAGATTCGGGACCAAGGCCTGCTTCTCATCATCGCGGACGTAATGGGTAAAGGCGTTCCCGCTGCCTTGCTCGCCACGATTTTCAGAACAGCCATTCGTTCGCGCCTAAATCTAGCGGAAACGCCCGGGTGGCTTCTTTCGAAAATCGACGAGCAATTTCACGAAGAACTAGGCCACCTCAATATGTTCATCACCGCTCAGGCAGCTTACTTTTCCTACGAAAAGAAGACCCTCAAGCTTTCCAGCGCCGGACACTGCCCCGCTTTTCTGACTAAAGCCGACGGGGCACAAGAGGAACTCACCGCTGAGGGAATTCCCCTCGGAATCAATCCAACCAATATTTACGAAGAACGTATAGTGAATCTCAGCGCAGGAGATCGCGTGTTATTCATTACCGATGGGATCTATGAAACGGAAAACGAGGCTGGCGAAATGCTCGGCATCGAAGGATTCTCGAAACGTCTCCCTGAAATCTGGAACGACGGCCTAGACGCCGTTCCAAACAAAGCCCTCGCCGTCGTGGCTCAACACTCGCACGGAGACGAATTTCAAGACGATAAAACGCTAATGGCCTTGGAAGTCCTCTAGCAGGTCAACTCCACTCAAACTTCGTCCGGACTATCCTTGTAGAAAATCCGGCGCTTACCAACGCCGCCAACGCATTGCGAATGGGTTTTAGCCACGAGCTCCTCAACCAAGGCAGCGATCCCTTCCCGGTCGGCTTTAAACGCGACCTTGACGAGATTATCCGCCACTAAAGCCTTATCCATTTCATCGAGCAATGGGCGCGTAATTCCTTTTTTCCCTACCAATATTGCAGGCTTCAAACGCTGCGCAGTATTCCTTAGCACCGCCTTTTCTTTACTCGATAATTCGCTCATTGCGGCTTCATTGACGCATCACGACTCCAAGGTCAATCCCTCCTTCCCACGTATATTAAGCCTATCGAACGTTCTTTTCTTGTCCTCCCAGCTTACCTTTGCAAAACCCTCTCTTCATGAGTTCGGAAGCAATTACCATCGTTGCCTACTACAAATTCGTTCCACTGCCAGACTTCGAACGGCGGCGCCAACCATTGCTGGAAGTATGCGAAGCCAATGGAGTCAAAGGCACAATCCTGCTCGCCGCCGAAGGCCTCAATTCGACTATTGCAGGCACCGAGAAAGGTATCGAAGCAGTCCTCGACTTCCTTCAATCCGATCCCGTGATCGGTCCGCTCACCGTTAAACGTTCTCAAGCCGATGAAATCCCGTTCTATCGGATGAAAGTTCGTCTCAAGAAAGAGATCGTGCGCCTCGGGATGCCGGAAGTTAATCCAAATGACCAAGTCGGCGAATACGTCGCCCCGGAAGATTGGAACGCCCTCATCTCGGATCCCAACGTCATCCTCGTCGACACCCGCAACGACTACGAATACGAGATCGGTTCCTTTGAGGGTGCCCTCAACCCCAACACCAAAAGCTTTCGCGAATTTCCGGAATACGTCGCAAAAGAATTGGTCGACAAAAAAGACCAACCCGTTGCCATGTTTTGCACGGGGGGAATCCGCTGCGAGAAATCAACTTCTCTCTTACTCAAACAAGGTTTCAAAAAAGTCTATCACCTCGATGGCGGCATCCTCAACTATCTCGAAAAAGTCGATGCCGGCAAAAGTCTCTGGAATGGCGATTGTTTCGTCTTCGACAATAGAGTAACCGTCGACCATCAGCTCGAGCCCGGCGACTACGAAATGTGCCACGCCTGCCGCCACGCCATCACCGACGAAGACAAACGCTCCCCCCATTACCAGGAAGGCATCAGCTGCCCGCACTGTCACGATTCGCTTTCCGAAGAGCAACGCGAGCGAGCCGCGCAACGCCAAAAGCAAGTCGAGATCAGCCAAAAACTCGATCGCAAGCACATCGGCATGACAGAAGTCGAACGGCTCGCATGGCGCGATAAAAAGCTCGAGACGAAACGTAAGAACGCGGCAAAACAGTAAACTGATCCCTTGGCCGGTTATTCCTCATCCACCCGATCGACGTCGGGCCTTTTTCTTCGGCAACCGCCCCCACATTCTCAGGAGATATTCCGACAGATTAAGCATGCTAATCTTTGGCTCCCCATCGTGAAATCTTAAATCTCGCAACACCGGATCGAATCGAGCACGTTCCTCAAAATAATCCCAAAGCTGATCGTTCAGCCCCAAAACGAGCCCCTCGAGTCGACCCCCTTGGCGGCCTATTTCGACAACGCGCCCCTCCCAAAAGCGTTTCTCCTCATCATTGCGATCGATGTAATCGTATAAAAGCTGCTCGTAGCGATTGAAGCTCATGAATGAGCCAACTCAATTCCACTCTCGCGCAAAATCAATCCCTAAGAATCTCGACCCATTTAAAAGCCCGCAACGAAGCGTACCTTACCGATTCGATTCGCCGTGGCGATTAACGGTTTTCATATCATCGCGCACGCCTTCCGTAAATTCGAGCAGACGCGGGATATCTTCCGGTGAATCATAAGCTTTAACAATATCGACTTTCAACAACTTGCCGCGCACGAGAATAAAGGACGTCGTGGCAATCAAGGGCCTTACAAACGCCTGCCGCTTCCTCTCCACCAAAAACTCGGAAGTGTAGAAATAAGTCAAATGGTAATCGCCTTCATTCGCCTCGATCCAAAATCCATCGACGAAATTCTCGATCTCATCGTCCCGCCCGAATTTAAACGCCACGTAATCCTGAAATGTATCGAACTGATCGCGCCGCGCATAGTTCTTGCGAGCTTTGACGATAGCCTCTCTGACGCGGTCCTTCACGGGCCCGAAACTATTCGGCTGAAAAAGTGTAAAAGCATACTGCTCCGGCACCCAATAAAGGATGAAGTAATTTACGAACTCTTTGCCCGTCTCCCTATAGTAGCGCTCATTGTATATCACGCTGGAAAGCGTAAAACCCGGCTCGCCATCCTTAACGAAATCTTCGTAGAGCCCCTTCACCTTTCGGCCATTCGCCCATCCTTCGTAAAAGGGTGGATACAGTTGAATCACCCCCGATTTAAACCCCAAACTATCGCGATAAGCTACGCCATCTTTAAAATAGAGATCGATATCCCCCATCTGCCGCTGAGCCCTCAACCGATCGATAGGCATCATATCTTCCATGGGAGACCTACTCCGCCGCCGTTTTTTCGACGAAGCTCTCTCCGGATCCGTTTCCGTTTCCAACCTCTCCGACATCTCTTCCAGACTTTCAGAAGAACCCAACTCCCGGGCCCAAACTGGACAAATCCCCGCGATCCCTAGAGCGAGGAAGTAGAAACGAAAACGGTAAATGAAGCGGGCCATTGTATTATTCTCCGCTCGTATACGGGCGGCACCTTATCCACATTAAATCTTACGAAAAGGATGCACCGTAGCAAGAATTCCCGCTTTCGCCATAAGATTCAAAAGCTACCCACTTTATCCTTTCTCCAGAACATCTACAATACTCTATTATTAGGAAATTAGCAGTTATCCTATTCGGCTATGGCGAAATTCGCGAAACAGTCCTAACCCTAATCCCGATCAACTAAGCCAAGGCCATTTAGGATTACTTTACTCCTACCATGAACCACTGCCACGTCTTCAATTACCTCGACCGTACCATTTTCGAAAACGAAACGCGCAAGATTCTCCAGGAATCTTCTTACATAGCCTGAGGAGAAATCAAATTCCTTTCGAACCTAGACCTAACAACCTAGTATCCAATTGATCTTTCAGGAGTATTCAGGGCTGCCAAGAACCTACCCAGCTTCGCCTTCGACTCTAGTAACTTGATTGTGGATACGTAACCCGAACAGTCACTCCCAAAAAGCGCATGAGCTAAAAACCGATTTCCTTCGCTAGTGCTCTTGAGAAACACAAGCTGAACCTGTGAGCGAAGCCTAGGCAGAAATTAACAAAATGATCGCCGATCATCCCGGACCGAGCCTAAGCCAATCCCCTTGCCCATACTCGGGAACGATTTACCTTTTTCTCAAAACCAATTCCATCGAATATCCACCTTGTGAAATCGAAGTAAACGAAAGTACTGATGCAGGCATTTCCGCATTTACTTTCACGATTCCTATTATTAAAGAAGAAGGTCCGCTCGATTGAGTCCGCCTTCGTAGTACATAAACACGTATCCAGTACGCATACTCTCTCAAGCTTTCACGTCGGATACCCTTATGCTTTCAAGGATTAATGTTGTTTGGCGTAAAGCCCAACTTTCTCCAAGCCGATTAAATCTTAGACAATTCTACTTCTTTCGAACACCAGCGAAGCGTCGATCTCGAAGGCCTACCGTGCTCGCGTAATTTTACTCGTTGGTCGGTTAAATTACAAAAAGCCCAACTCCATTCCGAAGTCGGGCTCTCATTTAAAATTTATCGGCGTGGAAGGAAACGTAGCCCCCCTGTATCCAAACAACTACTTCATCGCGGCGAAAGTCGCCTTGAGCAAATCCAGGTCGCTAGCTCCTTTGGACTTAATACGTGCCTTTTCGATATTCGCTTGCTCGAGCTCGTTCTTGGTCGGCTCCTTCTTTTGATAGTAGACTCCGAATTTACCGGGCCATTCCTCTTCCGCCAAAGCCAGAGCTGATGCCATATTCGTCACGTCGTGCTCCTCTTCGTCGATAACCTCAAAGGCCCCGCCTTTACGTGGAATAGCGGCATCGAAAGCCCCTTTGTAAAACTCGACACACTCGCTCAAACATTCGACAACCGAGAAACCATCGTGATTGATGGCCCGCTCGTACATCGCCATCATATGCTTGATCTGCGTGGCGTGGGTACGCCCCACGAACGTAGCTCCACTAGAAAGAAGCTTGCGCATCGGATTTGTCGGCCGGTCAATCGCCCCCATCGGATCCGTCTTCGACTTAAAGCCCTGAGGCGAAGTCGGCGAAGTCTGCATCTTCGTTAATCCATAAACGAAGTTATCCATAATCACATATGTCAGCCGAATATTCTTACGGCCAGCGTGATCCAAATGATTGCCTCCAATTGAGAACCCATCGCCATCGCCACCAAACACGAACACGTGCAAATCGTCGCGGCCGAGGCTCACTCCCGTAGCGAATGGAAGCGAGCGTCCGTGGATGAAATGCCCCCCGTGCGTATTCACGAAATACGGAAACCGCGACGAGCAACCGATGCCCGCTAGAGTCACTATCTTCTCCTGGGGAAACTGTAGTTTCTCGAGTGTCTTGAAAAAGGCGGCTAATACAGCGAAATCGCCGCAACCAGGACACCAGGTAGGATGATCAGCGGCGATCCCCTTTTTGGTGATCGTTCCGCGTTCGATTTTTTTGGGGGCAGAAGGTGCGCTCATTTTAAAATTCCTGAAAAGGTTTAAAGGTTTCGATTGCTGTTTTGGCTACGCTTGCTCGGTCTGCTCCTGAACGCCCTTCATAATCTCACGAATTTTGAAGGTGAGTCCATCGGTTTTCGTCAGGCTGCGAATGGCTGGATTACATGTCTGAGCACGCAATAGCGTCGCCAGTTGACCATAACCATAAAGCCCTTCGTCGTTCATTTCAACCACCACAACGTTTTCGTAGCGTTTGAATATTGCTTCCAAATCATTCGGCAACGGATTTACGTGCCGAATCTGTAAATGCCCCATCGCCTTGCCATTGCTGCGCTCCCGAATAACCGTTTCACGAATTGGTCCCCAAGTAGAACCCCAGCCAACAACCAGCGTCTCCCCTTCCTGATCACCGAATATCTTCGACGGCGGAAACGAATCAGCCAGTTTCTTGATCTTGTCCCGCCGCTTCGACATCATCTTAACATGCATCTCGGGGTTTCCAGATGGATGCCCGGTTTCGTCGTGCTCCAAGCCCGTTACTTGAGGAAATTTACCGCCTTCGATCCATGTTCCCGGAGGAGCGTGGCGCGTCATCCGCTTCAAATCATAAGGCTTGTAGCCTTCAGGGCGATCTTCCAGGTCGAGCGTTGGCTCGACCGTCAATGCCTCCAAGTCCGGCTCGTCGAACGCTTCGATACGCGAAGCCAAGGCCATATCGGACAAAACGAAAACCGGCACGCTGTACTCGCGCGCGATCTTGCACGCTTCCAAAGCCGTATAAAAACAGTCTTTCACATTTTGCGCAGCCAATACCACGCGAGGGCAATCGCCATGACTGCCGTAAATCGCCTGAAGTAAATCACTCTGCTCCACGTTAGTCGGCAAACCCGTACTCGGACCGCCACGCTGGACATTGATCACGACCAATGGAATTTCCGCCATCGTAGCCCAGCCAAGAGCTTCCTGTTTCAGCGAAATCCCTGGACCCGAACTGCCTGTGATCGCCAAACGTCCACTGTAGGCGAATCCAATAGCAATAGACACCGCCGCTAACTCATCTTCCGCTTGAACGAAAAGACCGCCGTACTTCGGCAATTGAGCTCGCAGCATTTCCATGATCGTCGACCAAGGAGTGATAGGGTAGCCCGATCCGTAACGAACGCCTCCCGTAAGCAAACCAAGCGTGATGGCCGTATTCCCGTCCATCGTAACCTGAGGCGGTCCCGATTCGTCCGGAGCTTGGAACGAGTAGTAGCGATCCAAAACATTATCAATCGGGAACGAATAACCTGAATCGAATGCCAAATTAGCATTACGCAAAATATCCTCAGACTTGCCGCCGAAACGGTCCTTGAAAATCCCTCGAAGCTTTTCGACATCCAATCGGAAGATTCGCGCAAGCAAGCCAAGCGTGAAAAGATTCTTCCCCTTCTCTCGAGCTGAACCGCCTAAAGCCTCGACCGTCAAAGCCGCAATCGAAACGCCGACCTTCAAATACTTCTTATCCTCTTCTTTCGGCTCTACATGGTCCGAATCGTAGAGGAGAATACCACCGTCTTTCAGCTGATCTATGTGATTCTCGTAGCTGTGCTGGTAAAAAGCGACCAAAACATCCGCCTCGTCTCCAGCAGACAACACTTCGCCAGACCCCATGCGGACCTGGAAAATCGACGGACCGCCGGATATCGTAGCCGGGATCGTCATGTACGTCATGACCTCCTGTGCGCTACGGCCAGCCAAGCGAGCTAAAAAGCCGCCTATCGACTGGATGCCGTCTTGCGAATTACCTGCAAGTCGAATGACTGCATCGTGAACAAGTTCCTCGGAGCGAGGCGGGGAAGGAGAAACATCTGATGACATTTATCGCGAGGACTAGTAGGATGATTTTGCACAGTCAATAAGTAGGTTTAAATTTAGGAAAAAACCTGCTTCTTGGCCCTCTTTTCGAGGATCCAAGCGGCTCCAGACGCTCTTTGAAGCCCGAGATGTCGATATTCTTACAAAAAACGCTCAAAAAACGCCATTCTCAGTACCCGATCCGCTAATTTCCGCCGAAAAGCGAAGTAATTTGATTTCTATGCTGTATCACTCCTTCAAATACCCATCAATTCATAGAATCTCTACAACCAACAGTTTAAATACAGATCGAACCTTGCTCTGTAAATAACGTGTGAATAACTTTTTGTACTTCTATCTACTTACCGTCAGAAAACTTTCAGCAGGGGAATTAGGGATCCTTTTAATGTCAGCCAAATCGACGATGCTATACCAAACTAAACTCCCAGTAGACCTTCCCCTCTATTTAAAATTTATCGCTCAATCATTTTTCGAATTCCCCATGCCTAGTCCCTCCACCCTAAGGTCGGGCGATTCCAAAATGCGGGATCGAGCTCAGCCTATGGGTGAACACCAAATCGCAAGCATGCACCTACACCGCTAGCGTTTCCCGAATGCCTCGCACCAAGTCTCCAAGCCATAAAGACAACGTCGACCTCAGTCAGTCCGCGATCCATGGGATCCACGGGACGCTTTTCCTTCTCTCCATCGTCAACGACGAAGACGATGCAGCCACTCTTCGAACCGACCTAAAGCGGTCGCGATTGAACGAATACAAACTTCAGCGCTGCACTTCCCTCGAACAAGGTTGCAGCATGCTTCGGGCCTGCGCTTTCGATGTGCTCTTCCTTGACCTGGAAGAACTCGAAGAACCCAGCGACGCTATCGGACGGATTCGTCAATCCGAATACAAGAGCCCTATCGTAGGACTCGTTTCGCGCCGTACCCTGAATATTCCGGAATACAATCGCCCAGTCGGCATCGACGATACACTTTGCAAAGAGGACCTTTCTCCTTCTCTAGTCGAGCATACCATTCGTTCGACTCTCGCTCGCCACGCTCTTGCGTCCGAGCGCTCCCTGCTTGAGACCCGCTTGAACTTGGCCCTCGAGATCGGCGAAATGGGTTCCTGGACATACTTTCCGCAGCAACGACGTTTCGAGCTCGATGAAATCGCCCAGGTGATGCTCCAATCGCCAACGGGAACTACTGCTCGTCCACTCGACGAAATCGTAGCCCGCGTGTATCCAGACGACCGCTCCCAGTTTGCCGAAGCGATCGAACGCCTCCCTCTCCCAAACGAAATCGTCAAATGCCAATTCCGCGTCAATGGTGATTCGATGCCTCTAAAATCCTTCGAAATGCTAGGCCGCGTTTGGCAACCTTCTCCAGACGACGACGCAGCCATCATCGGCCTCTTTAGACAGACTTCCAAAACGAACGAACTCTTCGAGCGAATAGCCGAAGCGAATACAGCTGTCCAAGAAGCCTTCCAGGAACGGGAAGAGGCCATACAAAAGGCCAACCGAACACTCCAAGCGCTCGCATCTGAGTTTGGACAAGCTGAAAATGCCTCACCTGAAAGCATTCCCGAAAAGGCTGCACCGGTCCTCGAACCCTCATCAACTCCTTCGCCCGACCCGATCGAAGAAAATGAGAAGGTTGAAAACGTAGAGGAAACCGAACTGGCCAAGCCAATAGAAGCCGTCGAAGAAACTGCGACAGTAGAGCCAGTC
>Ga0315321_10004858_pt1 | contig 10290 bp, 6 predicted proteins | sample M180m21515metaG_FD_203464 | JGI IMG/M metagenome (GOLD analysis project Ga0315321, IMG submission 203464) | Ammonia-oxidizing marine archaeal communities from Monterey Bay, California, United States - M1 80m 21515 | ecosystem: Environmental > Aquatic > Marine > Intertidal zone | place: USA... | reverse complement strand
TGGTGAAATCCAGCCGGTCCATATGCTCCGGCGCGCGGAACACGAAAAGCTGTTGCTCATCATCATTCCAGTAGGCACGGAGGCCCTCGAACGCCAATACGGCAAACGTCAGGCCGGGCGCCATAATCGAAATTTTAGCGTCGCCGAAAGGCACGATTTCGCCGTTCATATTGGCCAAGGGCGGATGGCCGTGATCACTCATGATTTCGCCTCGCAGTTGCTCGCATTGCAAAGAGGGATGAAACCATCCGTTGCCGATGCTCAATTCGAAACCGTATGGTGCAAGCCAGCGCCCTGCTGGTCAATGCATCAGGGGTGGGGATCAGCAAAGGAGCCCCAGACGATGACGACACTCAACGCAACAATGGAATGGCTGCATGAAGCCGATCCACTAGCGGCCCCCGGCGTCGAAAGCCGAGCCCGTCGCCTTTTGCTGGACACAGTCGGCTGCATGATTGCTGGCCTAGCAAAGCCTGAACCTGCGAACTTGGCACGGTCCCTTGCAGCGCTGGATGAAGGCAGGGTTGGACTACCAGGCTCGGATGCAAATCTGACGGCCCTAGGCGCTGCCTATATATCTGGCATTGCTGCGTGCTGGGATGAAGCCTGCGAAGGCCTTGCCCGCGCCCATGGCCGTCCTGGCCTCCATGCCTTCGCCGCAACATTGCCCTTGGCACTTGCAGGACGGCGCACACTTGGCGATACCCTGGCGGCGCTGACAACTGGCTTTGAGCTTGCGGGGAGAATGGGCGAACGCCTGCGCATTCGTCCTGGCATGCATGTGGATGGCACCTGGGGCACGTTCGGTGCCGTTGCCGCCGCTGCAAGGTTGTTCGGGCTTTCGCAAGCCGGGATGCTGGCTGCAGTCGAAGGTGCTGCGACCCATCTACCTTTCAGCTTGTACTTGCCTGTGGGGCAAGGGGCGACGGTGCGGAATGCCTATGTTGGCGAAGCGGCAATGCGCGGGATTGCTTCGGCGCTCGCGGTCCAAGCTGGCGTGACGACGCCTATAGGCGGGGCCGATGGGTATCAAGAACTGGCGCTTGGCGGCGGGGATGAGCACTTCAAAGCGCCTGCGGGCGAATGGCTGATTCTGCAAGGTTACCTGAAACCCTTCGCCGCCGTTCGGCACGTTCACTATGGCGCGCAGGCTGCGTTGGACTGGCGAAAAGCCAACCCCCAAACGCCGGTGACGGACATCAAGGCGCTCAAACTTTCCGTCTACGAAGAAGCCATGACCTATTGCGGCAACCGACAGCCAAAGACCGCGATCCAGGCGCAATTCAGCCTAAGCTATGGCCTCGCCACGGCTCTTGTACAGGGGGACCTTGGGCCTGAAGCGTATACGGGGTCGGCCATGGCCGACCCCGTAACGCTCAAGCTGGAGGAGATGCTTGTCGTAACGCCAGACCAAGCCGCCACAAAGGCAGGTCTCCGCCGGGCGACATTGACGGTCGGGACCGCTGCTGGCGCTTCCGTTCACAGTGTGGATTCCGTCGCTGGCGACCTTGATCAACCGCTCACTGATGCCGAGGTTTCCGCCAAGTTCTGTCGATACGCCAGCCCTGCTATTGGCCCGGCGCGCGCCGCTTCGATGGTGGAACACATGTTGGCTGGCCCGCTAGATGCAATCCTGGCGGACCAACTTGCCGGCTAGCCATTCTACCCGCGCCTATCCAACGGCAGATCGTTTTCCCTTGTGCGTCATGTAGATCACCATATACACGCCGACTGTTGCAGCGGCTGTGATCGCGTAGCTGGTATAGCTCGGATAGAGGAACCCAGCCGCACCCGCGAACAATAGCGCGCGAATAGGGAGCCCCACCGGACCCACTCCATAGAGGTAGCCTTCAAATCCACCTGCCAGTAGCACAACGGCGATGGAGCACGCCGTAATCGTAACCACAACATCAAATGGGTCACCCCGAAGGATCAGGGCTGGCGTCAACACCATAATGAACGGCAGTACGAATGTGATGGACCCAAGCCGCATCGACTTGAATGCCGTCTCCATCTGATTGGACTGCGCGATCACCGATGATGCCACAGCGGCCAACGCAACCGGCGGCGTGATGTAGGAAAGCATGCCCCAATAGAGAATGAAGAGATGGCTAGCGACAGGGTCTAACCCGAATTCAATCAGCGCTGGACCCATGACAATGGCAAGGAAGATGTAGCAGGCGCTAACCGTAACGCCCATCCCCAGCAAGAAACTGGTCAGCGCGCCCATGATCAGCAAAAGCCACAGGCTGCCCTGCGCGATGCCGACAAGCTCCCGGCTGAATGCACCACCGACGCCGGTGAAAGCCAGCGAGCCGACGATCACGCCAATCCCCGCCAGAATCGCGATGATGTTGGCGATAGTTTTGGTCGATTCGATAATCAGTGCTTTGAACTGCGTCCAGTTAAAGCGGTTATGCCGTCGGAATAAAAATACGGAGACCAATAGTGCCATCGTCGCGTAATAGGGCGCGTAGAGTTCCAGCCGTGCAAACACCAGCAAATAGACCAGCAGGCCAAGGCTGAAGATGTAGAACCATCCGCCTTTGATCGTCTCCATGAAGTCTGGAATTTCTTCCGCTGGCTGGCCTTTCAAGCCATTGACGGCAGCGTAGCCATCTACCTGCAATAGCAGCGCAGCGTAGAACAACAGCGACGGAACGGCGGCTGCGATAACGATATCCGCATACGGAATATTCAAGAATTCCGCCATTAAGAACGCGACGGCACCCATGACCGGCGGCATCAACGTGCCGCCTGTAGAGGCACAGGCTTCCACCGCCCCCGCATAGGCCGGCGGATACCCTGCGCGCTTCATTGTTGGGATTGTCAACTGGCCGGTTGTCACAACGTTCGAAATAACGGAGCCAGACAATGAGCCGAAGAACCCGCTGGCAACAATCGCCACTTTAGCCGGTCCGCCACGGCTTTTGCCCAAGAGCGCAGCGGCGAAATTCATAAAGAACTCCCCGCCACCGGTCACAACCAAAGCTGCACCAAAGATCAAGAAGCCAATCAGGATATTGCCTGCGACACGCATGGGTACGCCGACAATGCTCTCAAAGCCCATAGCATAGGAACGAACCAATTCCGGCGGCGTCTTACCAATGCCCCAAAGAAAACCTGGCGCGTGTTCCGTCCAAAGCGGGAATGTGAAGAACACGATGCAGACAGCAAACAGAATGAGCCCACCAGCGCGCCGAACGCCCTCCAGCGCCAGGAAACACATAATGGCAGCGACGATGGTTGGCTCCATAGGTGCCACCGTGTCCCAGCCTCGTTCCACCATTTCGCCGCCATGATAGGCCAAGTAAAACCCGGCGAAATTCGTTAGCGCAAACATAATCCAGTCATAGAACGGCACGTAGTCGCTATGGCGTTTAACAGCTGGGAAAATCAAAAAAGCGAGTGAAAGAAAGATGGCGATTAAGATGTAATAGTAGGAATTATCCAGCAATACGAAGCCAAACGGGCCGATATTGAAGGTCTGATTGATAGCGATAGATATACCAAACGCGCCATAAATCATCGTCAGCCAATAGACGGTGCCTTTGAGCCGATTGTCGGTATTGTCCTGGAACTTTTCATCCAGCTCGACAGGGCCGGCATGTGCGAACGGCTTAGAGTCTTGGGCCATGCTTCAATCCAATTCAGGCGAGCGCCAAGGCGCCAGTAATCAATTGCCGCAAAGAAATGGGGCGGCCGGGCCACGCAAGCCGCGACCGCCCCAAAAGCAGCGTCGTAGTCATTGAGCTATAGGACGGTTAGATCAGTCCAAGCCCTTTTCAGCGCGGACCTTTGTCCACCATTCTTCCCAGCCAGCGCCGGCTTTGATCTTGTTGCCTTTCGCACGCTCAGCTGCACGCATCTCGTTGTAACTGTCCTGTGCATCATCCCAGGCGTCGATCACTGCTTCGTGCCGCGCTAAGCGTGCATCCTGCCAAGCTTGGCGGTCCGCATCCCAATGGCCTTTTTCTTTAAAGTAAGCCACTGAAGACGGATGGAATGCAGCCTCACAAGGCGTGGTTGAGGATTGGTCAATCGCCCATGCCTGCGCCGCAAAAGATACATCCTTGTACTTCGGATAAAGCTCATCCATGGCTTGCACCATAGAGCTCACCTCATCAGCATTACGGTCCGCGTAGGTGACCATCATTGGATAACGGAAGGACAACGTCTTACTTGGCTTTTCTTTCGAGATGCCAGCGCCGTTTTCTATCGTGATCGAGCCATACATCGGCGCAATCTTTTGCATGCGGACCCAATTCTCTTTGAGGTCTGGATTGAATTGCAACCAGCTAATGCCGTTTGGCGACGCTTCGATTTCCTTCGAGAAACCAGATGTCGGCGCAGCCAGGAATCCGTCGATCTTGCCGGTCAACAGCGATGTCTTCATCACGCCGTAGCCACCATGCCAAACCTTTTCCCACTCACCCTCTTTCAGGCCGGCGAAAGCGGCGATGCCATCTGTCTTAACATTAACCGAAGGATTACCCTTAACGTAGCCAAGGCGCATGCCCTTTATGCCTTCAGCAGCACTAAATTTGGAATTGCCAAGCATGACAATGCCTGTGCCAGCTGGCGGAGACATGACGCAGCGTAAGTTCTGCGGACCCCAGTTTGGCGTCGCGAAGTCATAGGTCCCTTCCGAAGCGAAATAGGTGCCAGATGCGAGGAACGCATAATCTGCTTTCCGTTGGGCCAGCGGCAGGATGCGGCCAATGCTGGTGCCTGATGGCACAATACGGATGCGGGTGTTGTGCACCTGCTTAAAAGCGTTCGCGATGCCAGAAGCTTGGGCGAACCCGGAGCTACCAAAATCATATGACGTAAAAACAAGACGCTTGGGAACTTCGCCAGCGCTTGCGTGTACGACGGCGAGGGCCGCGGCAGCAGCAACAGCAGCGCCGACAGTAGGTCGAAGTAGATTTTTCATGAATTTTTCTCCCGTTCAGTGTTTTGGAAGCCCTGCCCGATCTTGCGCCGGGTCGTCGATTAGGACGGTTCGGATTGTTCCTGGAGAGCCGCTATTTCAAGCGACGCCGCCAATCCAGCCAACAACTCCATAGCGGGTTTGCCAACTTTTCCGATTCTTATAAGTGAAAGGGTGATATGAAGTTGGGCAAGTGTCAAATCCTTAAAGAAGCAATAGACCCAAGTTTCGCCATTGACAGGCCTCGCCGGAAAGCCCGCAACAGGCCAATCACACCGTCAATTAGGGACGTCCAATGCATTTCGGCCTTTATGTAAATCCACAATTCCAGGATGACGCCCCCTTAGCCGCAGCGACTGGAAATATGGCCGAACAGGTCCGCACTGCGAGAGATGCAGGCTACGCCTCTATTTTCGTCCCGCACCATTATCTAAGCGCGCCAATGCGCATGTTTCAGGCGAATATTCTGCTGGCGCGACTGGCGGCCGATGCAGGCGACATGCGCATCGGCCCCGGAATCTGGTTGATGGGCATGACTAACCCGGTCCAAATCGCAGAGGAAGCTGCGACCCTCGATTGGATCGCACCCGGCGGATATACGCTCGCCCTTGGTCTTGGCTACCGGGACCAGGAATTTCAGGCCTTCGGCGAAAGCGCCCGCACCCGCGCGGCCCGCACCACGGAGGCAATCGAAGTTATCCGCAAACTTTGGAGCCAGGACCGCGTCACCCACCACGGGCGCTTCTTCAAACTGGATGATGTCGGTGCCTCTATCCGCCCGCGCAATGGCCATTCGCTACCACTTTGGCTAGGCGCAACCGTGGATCCTGCAATCCAGCGTGCTGCACGGCTGGCAGATACCTGGATGGCAAGCTTTTCTCACCCTTGGGCGGAGCTCGAACGCGCGAATGATGTCTACAATGCCGCTCGCGCAGATGCAGATTTACCGGCCCCCACCGAACGCCCGCTCTGCCGTGAATGCTTCATCGCCGATACGCCAGCCAAAGCCTTGGAAATAGCCCGCGAGCCGTTAATTTACAAATATGGGGCCTATGCTGCCTGGGGAAATAAGAACGTCACCGCCACGTCCTTTGCCGATGATTTCGACGCGTTCCAAGCCAGCCGCTTCATTATTGGCGACAAGCAAATCGCGAAGGATCGGATCCGCTGGATTAAGGAAAACCTGGGTTCAGATCACCTGGTCTTGCGCATGCAATGGCCGGGCCTGCCGCAGCGAGACGTCCTTCGTTCCATCGAATTGATGGGGGACGTCCTGCAGGAGATTGGGTGAAGGTGGTTCTGGTTGGCAATCTTTGAAAATGCTGACATCCCCCTCACTCTACCCTCTCCCCCCCCCGTTGGGGGACGAAGGATCAGGGTGAGGGGGAGACTGCAGGTCAGTTACCTCAGGCCTATTCAGCGTAATCAGGCTCTTTGCGGTCCAGAATCCGCTTTAGCGCATCGAAATGCCATTCAGCATTTTTACGACCACCATAGTTCATCGCGGAGCCCTTATAGACCTTGTAGGTCTTCTCAACGACGGAATCAGACAGATGCTTTAGTGGCTGGCCGGTCCACATCGCATAGAGCTGCACTTGGGCAACTCGCTCCAGGTAATACAGTCGATCATAAGCTTCAGCGACCGTTTCACCAATGGTGATGGCACCATGGTTAGCCATCAACATGACCGTATTGTCGCCGCAAGCTTCAGCAAGCCGCACACCTTCGGCCGGGTCTAAGCCGGGGCCATCATAATCTTCGTCATAACCGGTCTTCATCATCGTGCCGAGCTCGGTTTGGCCGATGGGCTTGATGTGCTGGTCTTCAAGGCGGGTCAGCGCACTGGCAAACGGCATATGCGTGTGGAATACGGCAGCAGCACCCGGCTTCAAGCGATGCATCGGTGCGTGGATGCAATAGGCAGAGCGTTCAACAATACCCTCGCCACGCTGGATCTCGCCGTCGTAATCGACCTCCATGAAGCAGCTTGCCGTCACTTCGGACCAATGGGTGCCGAACGGGATCTGGTAATAGCGGTTCTCTTCGCCCGGCACGCGCATGGTGAAGTGATTGAAAATACCTTCGTGCAGCCCATGCATCACGGCGCAGCGATGGGCCGCCGCCAGATCAACGCGGACCTGCCATTGCTCATCAGTATAGCCATGGGGTTTTGTCTGTGGCTTCGTATAATTCATGGGATCATCCGCCCTTATGCGTGGTGAATTTAAAATATAGTCTCAGCCGATATGGACATGCGGTCAATCGCAACGCCTGAAAGCCTTGGAAGTATCACACGCCGCCATGCGCGAAGCTGATCTCTACGCCCCCGTCAAAGTCTATCTGGAAGCCCAAGGCTATGAGGTGAAGGCCGAAATTGGCGATTGCGACTTGCTCGCCCGCAGAGGTGATGATCCGCCGGTCATTGTGGAGCTGAAACTCACATTTTCCCTGGCGCTGGTAATGCAGGGCGTCGCCCGCCAAGCGCTGTTTGAAGATGTGTATTTGGCGGTGCTTGTTTCATCAGACCGTGGCTGGAAGCTTCGCTACAAGGACATTATCCGGCTTTGCCGCCGCTTGGGTCTTGGCCTACTGGCTGTTCGCGTTGAAGAGCCTGCCAGCGTCGAAGCGCATTTAGACCCTGGCCCATATCAACCCCGGCAAAACGAACGCCGGGCTGGCCGTTTATTGCGAGAATTTGAACGCCGGGCTGGCGACCCAAACACCGGCGGTGTTTCAGGCGTCAAGCGTATTACTGCCTACAGGCAAGACGCCCTTCGTTGTGCGCTTTACTTGCAGGAGCATGGCCCGACAAAAGCAGCAATCATCGCCGCCGCAACAGGCGCGGATACCGCAGCACGCATTATGCGAGCAGATCACTACGGCTGGTTCGAGCGCGTTGAACGCGGCGTCTACGGGCTGACGCCGAACGGCATTGAAGGCCTCAAAACCTTTAAGGACGCTATCACAGACCTATAAAGCACTGGCATCCGGCAAGTCCGGAACAGACGGCATCGGCGGCTGCGGTCGGCCTTCTGCCGATTGCCGGATCAGGCTTTCAATCGTCGGGTCCCGCCGCGCCAGTTTGTTGAAATCCCGGCGCTTCAAGACCAGCAAGCGACAATACCCGCTGGAGAAGACTTCGCTGAGCCGGCGACGAAGGGGATGGATAAGCGCCAATTCGCCAAAGAATTCCCCCGTACCCAACCGAGTAACATCGCCCCCCTGGCGGACTTCAAGCGCACCGGATGCAACGAAATACATGGCCGCGCCCCTGTCCCCAACTGACAGGATTGTTTCGCCGGGCGTCGTGAATCGCGTGTTAAACGCTCGCGCCAGTTTCCGCCGTTGCTTGGGGTCAAGCGCTTTAAACAGCGGCACGCGATTTAAGAGGGCGACGGGCTTAAGTGTCAGGTCTAACCTGGGTGGTTTAGTCGCTTCGTGTTCACGGCGATCCAAATCAGTGATCAAACTATCATGCAATTCCTGGCCGATGACGCCGTCATTTAGGAGCCGCCGATACTGCTGCCGCTCGCTGCGGAGCGCGGCATAGGCAATCAATGTGCGCTCAACGGCGCTTGCATACTTTGGATATTGCGCGGCGATTACATTGATTTCGGTGTTGATATCCTCGTGCCGCATCTGCATGAGCTGAACGAGATTAGCGGCGGCATCTTCACCGATCATCGGCGGCATTGTGGTTTCAGCGAACCGGGCCAGTTCCCGTGCGACGCGCTCGCCTTCTAGCAGCGTGATGAAGTGCAGCTCAATCGCGGACCGAAGCGGCGCATCCAGATGAAAAATGCGCTGAAGCCGGATTGCTAATCGATATTCAGGAGATGGCTTCAGCGCCTCTTTCGCCGCTTGTTGATAACGCTCCCGCCCACTTAAGCGCGCTGCATCAGCGATCCGGTCAGCATCCAGACGCAGCATGCCAGCGGCACGGGGACCAATGGCACCATCTTCAAACGCTTGACGGATCAGGCGCGTTTCCTGGCCGCTGATGATAGTGAGCCCCAAACGGAGGCGTTCGCCGAACGGAATACGCTCACCGCCTGCTTGCGCCTCAGCTTGCGCCACTACTTGTTCTTGTTGCGCACCCAAGGCCGCTTCAACAGCGAGCAAAGCGTCTGGCTCCAAATGACGGGCGCGGACAAGATCACGGACAACGGTGCGGACCCGTTCCAGCGCGCCAGCAATAATTTTCTCCCGCAGCGCCATATCCGTCGATGAGAGCTTATTAAGGCCAAGCTTTTGGGTGAGCCATGCCAGGGTCGAGGCGTTCAGGAAGATCGTTGCAAGCGCATAGGATGCTGCAATCGCCGCGAGCATGCGAGCATCTTCGCCAAGCACACTCATATCAGCGATGGAGATCGCTAGCACCAACGTCACGGAGCCGCGCACCCCGCCCCAAATGACCAAATAGCTTTGTGGACGGGTCAAGGGTGCCGTCAGCCGGAGGGCTGCCATAAGCGGCAACAGGCCAAACAAAATCACCGCCCGTGCCGCCATCGCACAAAGATAAACAAGGAGTGTGAGCGGCGCGATCAGCCAGCCAAGCTCACCGATCAGGCCAGGCACCAAGCTTGTCGCAATCATCATAATCAGCGCATTCGCCCAAAAGCCGATCTGCGCCCACACGGCTTTTACGGTCTGCCAGTTCCCTGGCCCCATGCGCATAAATCCGGCCCACCCTGTGGTGAGGCCCCCAAATACGACAGCGACAACGCCGGAGCCGCCGAAAATCTGCTCCGAGATAATGAAAGTGCCATAAGCCACAATGACCGTGATGGTGGCCTCGGCGACGGTAGATCGCACAAGCAGCGGGTATATTCGGCTAGCGACAACAGCGATGCTCCAGCCGACAGCCGCGCCGGAGCCAAAACTATACAGAAACCCGGTCACGAATCCGCCGAGCGACGGCTCCGCCTCATTCCGCATAACGGCGAGCAACAGCCCGAATATCGTGATCGCAGCCGCATCATTCAGCAGGCTTTCGCCTTCAAGGATTGTCAGCAGCCGACGCGGAGCACCGATTTCCCGGAACGTGCTGACAACCGCGCCGGGGTCCGTCGTCGCGACGGCAGCGCCGACCAGGAGACAAGCCAGAAGCGCCATGGGCGAGGCTAGCCACAGCATCACGCCGATAGCGCCAGTCGCAGCGACAACGGCCAGAACGGCCATCGCCAATACAGCAGCAGAATCCGCCCGCAGCCGCCGAACGTTCACGGCCAGCGTCATGTCAAACAGTAGCGGCGGCAAAAAGAAGTACAGCAAAGCCTGGGAATCGAGCGCTAATTGCTCAACGAACCATTGGTCGTAGGTGTCGAGCGTGCCCCGAAAAATCTCAAACCCAAAAA
>Ga0315321_10004857_pt1 | contig 10290 bp, 6 predicted proteins | sample M180m21515metaG_FD_203464 | JGI IMG/M metagenome (GOLD analysis project Ga0315321, IMG submission 203464) | Ammonia-oxidizing marine archaeal communities from Monterey Bay, California, United States - M1 80m 21515 | ecosystem: Environmental > Aquatic > Marine > Intertidal zone | place: USA... | reverse complement strand
CAACCATTCACTGCGAGTACTCTTTTTATTAAGTTCCTCACACTTGTCAATAAGCCAATCCACTGACTTATCTACACATTTATAAACAAAAGCCTCATACTGAGTAGACTTAAATAAACTACTCCATGTTTTGTGACATGTACTACTATAATCTAAAAACAGTATATTGTTATCCATAAATGCTCTCAAAGACCAAGGACACACGCCTTTTATACTTGCAAAATAAATTTGCCAGGCGTTATCCTCTTTTAGACCCTTTACGTCCACCTCTTTGAGACTTCTTTTTCTTTTTCATTTTCTTTGCCATTACTTTTTCCTTTTCTTGTAGCCACTAGCCCTGATTGCACGTCCTTGTGCATCAGCCTGTGCTTTAGTTTTATAAACTTTACCAGTAGTTCCCCACTGATAACCACCTTTTACCTTACGTGTTGGCATTTACTTGCTGTTTTTGTCCATAGTTTTTACAGCAAAATAGGCTCTACCTGTTCTTGCTTTGCTCATTCCTTTGCTTTCGTCTCTACGATCTTTCATACTTTGTTTAAAGCCGGATTCTTTTCCTCTACGCATTCCTAAACTTTCGTTTAATCTTGCATTATATCCTTGTTTCATTTTCGCCATGTTATTCTCCTTTTTATTACATATTAGCAGAAGTTACTTTCTGCCATGCTGTTCCATTATAGAAACATATTTGATTTAATGTTGAATTATATACAGTATCACCTGTTTGTGGACTTGCTAGTGCATTTATTTCAGTTGTTGTATAATTTTTTAACTTTAATGAACTACCAAATTCTGTTCTTGCATCTGTAAATGTTACAGATGAACCATCATATGTAGCCGTAGGCGTACCACTTGGTGAACCTATAAATCCAGTACCCGTCATTACTTGTACTGGTGTTAATAAACCAGTATCTGTATATAAACCATATACGGTTTGAGCACTATCCCATTTTAAATAATATGTATTACCATTTACTTCTGTGGCACCACTGTCTGTTATGCCTGATATAGTAACTTCCGTACCATTGTATGTGGTACCTGATAATCCAGATATTGCTATACTATCTGCTAACCCTGTCCATGGACTAGTACCTTGGTTTTTATGCGGTATAATTTGTGTAATAGCACCAGCAATACCTGTTTGAATATTAAGATTCTCACTTTGTTCTGCTAGTGTTAGACTCCATTCTTTATCTGTTACACCACTTGCCGCAGAAGATACATATTCATATTGTCCACTACCTGCTACAGCAACACCTGAAGCCTGTGTTACATTTGTTCCACTTTGTGTTAATGTGCTAAATGTGTCTCCATATCCTGGATCTGTTAATACATAAGTATTACCGTTAAGGAAAGTCCAACCACTAGTTGTAACACCGCTAAATGTTACGTCAACACCCCGAGGTAAAGCACCTGAACCGCTGTTTACTTGAACTACGTCTGCGGCAGTTCCTGCCGCCGCGGCTGGCCAGAATGCAGTTATACTTGTTACTGCGGCATTGGCGGTGTATGTATTATCTTTACGATGTACACTAATTTTCATATCACCAACAGTACCAGCACCTAGACTACCACCATTGTTTACAGAAAACTTACTACCTGAATTGGCACTGGTATTTGCATAATTTATAGTACCAAAAGCCGCTGTACTTGTAGGTCCGCCTACAAAGTTATATGTACCTGCTGGGTTGGCACCACTGCCTTGTGCTCTTTTTGCTGGTGCAAATGTAATATTTTGTGTAACACCTGCTACATTACCACCTGCTAAAATTAAATTACCTTTTTCGTAACTTATAAATGGTTCTCTGTATGTTTTACTGTAGTCTGAAGTTGCTACAAAATACATACTAGCATTTGAACCTTCAGTCCAGTTGTCTGCCGCTTGGACACTAATATATGCTGGTGCGGCTAAACTACTAGGATTCTCTAAATTACCGTGAGATCCCCACCAGCCTAATCTACCAAGTTCTTGTCCTGTACGTGGATACCATTGTGTTGGGTTATCTGTAATTTGACCATATGCACTATTAAATTGTAATCTAGTACCAATGTAAGGTGTTGTTGATTGTAAACTACCATCTGTATATTGTTTTGTACCAATTTGAGGAATAGCACCTGTAAAACCAAAGTCAGTATTATAATCTTCTGTACCGTCCCATAATTGGTTATATCCAAATCCTGTAAATGGATCATTATTTATTCTGTTGGATAGTGATGCATTAGCACCTACTGTTAAACCATAATTTGAATTTATAAATGTTGTTTCACCTTCTAATGCAACTTTACCTCTTGTATTATATGTAGGTGCTGTATAATCTGTAGTAGCACCTATACTAGTACCTATATCTGCCACACCTATTGACCAAGTTGGACCTGTTTTACCAAATCCATATGCATCTTGGTTAGATAATTCGGAAAATGCTAAAGTAACTTTACTTGTACTTCCAGACCCTAGTTGTTGGAAGTCATAACTACTAAAATAAGTTTCTGAATATCCTTCAGTTGTACTAAATCCATAAGCACCTGCGGCTATCAGGAATACATCTGTATCAGAACCACCACCGTTCCAACTTAATGTTGCAGTCTCTTCTGCTGGCCTGTCCATAGTAATAGTAAAATTGACAGTATCTATACTTTGTATTCTAATACCTGGTGGGAACGGGAAAGAACCTGATGTTAAAGTACCTCTTGCTCTACCTATATAATTAGTAGCAATAGCATTAGTACCTGTAAACATTGCTGTTCTGCCACCTGCCGTTGGTGCATTACCGCTAAAACTTCCAGTACCAAATGCATCTTGGAATTCTGCGGCTGTTGTTACTGTAAGTACATTAGAACCTGCAGTTGTTGTACCTTCCATAACGTATGCAACTCTTTCTGCAGTACCATTATAAACAGGATTTGTTTTATAACTTGTTGGTGCCCAACCTTGGTTGTTAAATGTTAACTGATCGTATTTAGTACCGGCTAATGTTTTAGATATTTTAACGTTTTGAGTACCTGAGTCTAATGTTATATTCTCATTAGAACTAGCAGTTATGTTACCCCCATCAACATATAATGTACCGTCTGTTTCAACAGTTAAAAGATTTGTTTCTAATTGAGCATTTGCGTTGGTAGTTTGATTAACTTGGAATCGCTTTGTTGGACCAACAACAACTCTAACGTCGTCATATTCATAACCATTATTTCTGTCGACTCCATATATATTTTTAACACCGCTAATATCTATTGAATTAGCATTATCGTGTGTAGTTTTAATACTTGGTTTAGTATTGGCAGTAGATGCTACTGGGAAATTTATTTGATCTACAGTTATATTTGCGTCTAGTGAAGATGTAACACCTGTTAACAGGCTACCATTACCTATGAAATAATTTCCTGCAACATTACCACTAGATGTAATATTACCTGCTGTTGTAAATATTCCGTCTTTTGTTATACTTGCGGCTGCTCCGGTACCAGCCTGGAACGATGTAGCACCGAATTCCATTGTACCATTTGCTCTAATTTTAGTTAATGATGTTTGACTTTCTTGCGTGTTGTTTAATTGTATTTGTATACCTGTTGGTTGGTAGAAATCAGATGTCTCTACCTGTAAACCTGTGACATTTAATGTTCCTTGTAAATTCCAAGGATCTATCCTGGCTTCATCTCGATATAATTCGTATCTTCTAGATGTGCTACCGCCTGTTCTGTCTACGTAAGCAACTTGGCCATTAAGTGGTGTTACATTAGAATCTGTTGCACCTGAGAATGTAAATATTCTACCATCAGAATAATTTAGTGTTCTATCTGTAAATTCAAGTCTATCTGCTTTAACACCTATATCTCCTACGCCACTTGAGTAGGAACTACTACCTAATACTCTTTGCGAAGGAGTTGTGTATCCTGCATCATCAAATAGTTCGTATCTACCACCGTCGGCAGCATTATATTTAACATAAAAGGCTAATCCGTTTAACGGTGTTACATTAGTATCTGTTGCACCTGAGTAATCAACTACTACACCATCTGAGAATATTTGTCCACCTGCAAACGTTATGCTGTCTGCAGTTAATGTACCACCATTATATGCTTGAACGTTTTGAACAGTATGCGTATCAGTACTTCCTGATCTACTACCTATAAGTGATATATCTGTTATTGTTGTTGTACCACCTTGAGTTCCGTCTGCAAATCCTGACATTTCTACTGTAGTATTGTATTCATAACCATAACTAATATTACCAGCCGCTTTACTAAATATAGGTTCCCATCTTATTTGACCTATTCTGTCACTGGAGTTCATTACACTAGGATTTGCTAATGTACCTTCTCCTCTTTGAAACCTAAAGTCTCCTGCTGTTGATCCTGTGCTGTACTCTGTTAATAGAACTGTAGCACTAAATCCATTATTATCTGATATTTGATGGAAAGCCGCTTCTGGCGTTGTAGTACCTAATCCTAAGAAGTTATTAGTAGAATCGTATGTTAGACCCTTCATTCCGTCTATTTCTGTATCAGGATTTATTTGTACATTACCAGTTGTGCTAATTAAACTGTTGCTAGTTATAGCAGAAGTCATTGTTAAGCCACTGCTTTGTATAAATGATTGTGCCTGTGCGTTTGTTAAACTTGTTCCTGTTATATCTGCTGGTGTAAATGTAAATACACCTGAGGTGTTATCGTATGCTAAGCCACCATTACCACTTGCCGTTGCTGTTGTAATAGTAGGATCTAAGTTTAATGTTACTGCGCCAGTAGTACCACCACCGCCTAATCCGACACCTGCTATTACTTCTGTTATATCGCCTTGTGTAGGTAAGTTTGTTAATTGGCTACCGTCACCAATAAAGGCTGTGGCAGTCACATTACCGGCTGTAAGTTCATTAACCGTAGATGTGCTGCCAGTAGATCCTCTTAAAACCACGCCGCCAGGCAACGTTATATTACCACCAGAGTTGTATATGTTACCAGTGACCTCCAGATTGTCAGTTATTTGAACACTGTCTTGACTTTGGTACTGTTGTGCAGATTGTATTTTTATTCTTGGTAACACCGAAGTGTTTGATTCATCTCCAAGTGCTTCAATAAATGCACTTGAACCGCCTCCTGTTTCGCGAGATACTGTGTTAAGACGAATTATTGGTGTATTAACACCTCCGCCATTTACTGTAGGGGTAGTAGATCTTAATAATTTTGAAGAGACGGCTGTGTTTGCTATTACATATTCTGCGGATACATTAGCAGTTGTTATTACATTACTTGTTAGACTTCCTACTGCTGTAACTACTCGTGCATCTGTGTAGTATAAATTAGTGCCTTCTGCTAAATCACTAGTTGACTTTGTTGCTAAACTTGTATCTGCTGGTGTTAGTGTAAATACACCTGTTGTTGAATTATATGCTAAACTACCATTACCACTTGGTGTTGCAGAACTTCCTACACTTACTAATCCTCTTGCTTGAGTACTTGTAAGCATTTCATGGAAAGTGTTGTCTCCATTCATAAATGTCCATACTTCTGATGGTTCATTCCATGTTAATTTTGCATCATATGTGCTTTGTGGTCTGTTTGATATAATGTCTACTGTTGCATCTGTTGCCGCGTTTGCATTTAATGTAATTGTTTGATCCCTTACATATAAATCTTCTACGTTTCTGTAATTTAAGTTACCTGATACTTCTAAATTTCCTGTTACATCTACATTACCTGTAAATGTATGCGTATCTGTTGCACTTGTACCTGCTGTTATTGTTCCATTTGCTTGAATACTTGAATTAGATTTTAAATTTCTATGTAATACAATATTAGCACTTGCCATGTTATTGCCATCAAATTCCATGAAATCATGATGCGTTGCGCCTACACCGGCATCATGTACTTGAAAAAATAATCTTCCTGAGCCACCTGATATATAACCATTTTCAGAAGCCGCATTAGCATACATTTTAATTCTTTCTGATATGTTTACTTGCTGTTCATATGAATTGGAAGTTAAATGTAAACCTCCATTGCCCACTGTCATAAAATCTGTAGTGTCGTTTGCAATTTTAAATACATTTACATTTCCAGCACCAATACTACTGGTTGGAGTTAATGCAACATTTGTTTTAGAGGATAGGGCTGCCGCTGTATTGGCAAGGTATGTACCGATAGTATTGGAAAGACTTCCTGATGTAATATTTCCTAAAATAGTTATATCTTCTGTTACGATACTATTAGTAGTAGATATAAGAGAATTACTTGTAACATTGGCTGTTAATGCCAATCCATTTTGTTCTATATAGGCCTGTGCTTGGGCATTTGTTAATTGGCTTACATTACTAAGTCCTGAACCGTCACCTAAAAAGGCGCCTGCTGTTATTGTGCCTGTTGTAGTATTATTAGCAGTTGCTAAGAAATAGTTATTAGTAGATCCTTGTGTTAAATCGTCTGTTGTTAGTGTACCGAAATTAGAAATATTACCGGAACTTCCTAATTCTATAGTTGTTCCATTAACAATTACATTACTATTGGCAAGGTCGGCATTTGTAATTCCTAATGAATTGGAAACTACTAATGAAGCATACCTTATTGATCCATCATAAAAGAATGATATAACATTCCAATTAAAGGCATTTCTTGCAAAATCAGTAAAGTCGTTGGCAAAATCCCAATTAGACTCCCATGCTGTTGCGTATGTTGTTGTATCTAAAAAATGACCGCCGCTTCCCTGTTTTAATAAAAGAGTTGCACTCATGCCCTCTTCCAGGTTAGTCACATCAATAAATGTAACATTTCCAGTTTGTGTTCCAGTAAAAGTTCTTCCTAAACTTAAATCAAGTGTTATATTACCACTTACTGAACCTAAATTAACAAGTGTTTCATCGATATTGAAAGATGTAGCCGCTCCTACAACAACATTACTAGTTGTTGTACTTACATTTACTTGATTTGTGGTTGAATTAACATTTACATTACTTGTAGATGATGTGACTGTTATATTTGCCATGTTCTACTCCTAAACTGTTGCTGTTACTGTAATAGTTACGTCTGCGGCTCCGCCTCCACCAAGTGAACTATCTAATATATCAATAGTGTCACCAGTAATGTATTTTGTTCCTCGTGTAGTAATATCGAATGCAACGTTTCCGCTACCATCAACAACTGCTTGCCATTGAGCACCAGTACCTTCACTGTCACCTGCAACTACACCAGTTACTCCTGTATATGTACCTGCTGTTCTTGTACCTACAGCACTTGCATTGTCACTAAATGTACTAATTGCACCTACACCTAAAGGTATAAATGTACTTGATAATGTTGGGTTGCCCACACTAACATCTGGCTCATATCTTTCTATAATAGCCCATCTGTGACTGTCTGTGGTTGTAGGAGTAGCCGATCCGTTTGTCCATTTGAAAGCAACGACTGTAATTGCTATATTTTCCCTTGCATTTGGCACTATTGGTCCAGTATATCTATTCGCTGGTATTGTAAAATCAATAAGTCCTGCCGATGCTTGTGTTGTAATAATATTAGATCCTGATATTTCTGAATTAGCAAAATATCCTAATACATTACTGCTTGTAAAATTGGGTTGACCATCATTTGTATTGTAGGTCATTGTATCTATAACTATTGTTTGCATATCTGCTTCAAAAGTGTATCCTGTTACACTTGCACCATAGTTATATGTGAATGTTTTTTGTGTACTTGGGAACATCTCTTCAACTTTTACGTTGTCTGCTCCGCCTAAGTACTGGGAAAAGGTTAGTAATCTACCGCTCATTGTTTCGTCTCCTAATGGAACTTACTATCTACGTGTTCGTAAATAGTCGTTTGTAACTCTATTTATCTGTTTTTTAAAATTTATTAAATTTTTATCCTGGATTATTATTAGTTGAATTGCCTATTAAAGCAGGATATATTGCTTGTTGATCTAATCCGTTACCGCTTATTTGCAACGTTGTCATAGAATCACCCTGCGGTACCTGTCCTAGTATAAGTCCATCCTTAGCAATGGCATAGCCAAAAGGATTATAATTTTCCTTAACAACGCCAGTTGGATCAATAGGTATGATAACACCAGTTTGATATGTATCACTAGTTGGATTTGTATCTATGCCTAACCATGCGTCTTCTCCGTCATCGAAACCAGTAATATCTGTAACTCTTGCATAAGCAAATCCATCAGGCGCTAAAACTGCCACAGTTTTAGGACAATATAAGGTACTAGAAGTATATATACTAAATTTACTTTGTACAGCAGTTTTATTAACGGCATCAACAACCATTATGTCTTTTTTTGCAGTTCCCGGAAAACAATATATTTTCCCATCAACACCTAATGTAGCGGCACCATAAAGGGCTACACGTTGTTCATTACCTGATCCGGTAAAACTAGCATCTAATTGTAAATTTGCTCCGGTAGGCGTAAATCTTGTTGTAACATTAGAACCAGGATCATATTCTACTATACATCTAGGTCCGTTCTGAGCAGGAGGATTGCTTGTATCAGTACCATTAACTAACCAACCTTGACCTGGTATACAATATATATTAGAAGTATTGCCACTACCTGTTCCAGGTACTTGAACTGGTATAACTGTAACATCTGCTGCCTGCTGTACGTTAGCCGCCGCATTATCATATGTAAGTGAACAAGTTTCAAATTTATCTGTGGCAAAATTATGCAATACTATTCTTGCACGTACTGGATCTCCTGTACCAGAAAATGCGGCACCAAAGGCTGAAAATATTATAGATTTATTAACACCGTCAAGTGCTAAAACTCTCCTGGCACCTGGATAACCATCTTCTATTAATCCTGGTGCTGAACCGTTAGATTTATTAATGATAAATTTAACGTCACTATAATCAGTTTTCATTTCAAACCATCTATTATTACCGCCAAATCCTTGACCATTGTATATACGAACGTTACCATCATAACATAAACACCCGTTTGTCATATTGTTTGTTTGAAGTTCAAAAGAGATAGGATTTGTACCATAATTACGTCTAGCAGTTAAAGTAGGAGTTAATTTAACTACGTTGCCTGCGTCTGCATCATATTTGTATAAATTAAATACAAGGTTTTCAAAATTGGGACCTGAAATAGTTGGCATTGCTACATTACCATCTGGCATTGTAAATTGTAAATTGTTACTGAATGAAGAAACCATTGTGCTACCTAATGTAGTATTAACATTTGATACAGCATTTGCTGTTTGCCTATATGCTATCCTTAATGTAGAATATAACTTTGTAGCATCAGGTAAATTAGGATATTGAGGATAAAAGTCATCGTATGTTTGTGCTACAGCCACATTAAATTTATTTTTAAAGAAACCAAATTTATTATAATTACTCATATATTACTCCGGTTTACTTGGCCATACAACATTGGCTCTGTTAGTTGCACTAGTGTTATTAGCAGGTACATCTCTTAATGCTTGCCTATATGTTTGCCATTGGATCTTTTTACTATCTGTTAAGGGAGAGTCTACGCCCTGTGTCCAGTCACACATCTTTAATTCTGTATTTCTACGTATTCTTATCCAATGCTGTAAATCATCTACTATAACTGTTTCTTCTAATTGTAAAGTCTCTAAGTTAACATGATATTTGTCTATTTCTGTACATGCAACATTTAAACATGCTTGATCAGTATATTGTGCGAGTCTTTCTGCAACTGCATCGTCGCTCATACGTCTGCTAATAATTAATTTACCAGTATCTTTGTAATAAAATGTTCTATACATTATTTCTCACCTTTTGTAACTCTTAAGAATTCATATCCCATATTAGCAAAGGAACGAGGTGCCGGAGCACTTGTGCCTACATCTGTAAATCCTTGCAATTTTATATTTGCTCTTGTTGGTTTCATATCTGCTGACCCGCCTGCATAACTAGTTGGATCTAAAGATACCTTTGTGTTACTAATTAATGGTGGTGGAGCCGCATCAAATCCTAATATAGGACCGCTGTTACCAAACAATGGTTGTACTATTGTATTTGTTGCATTTGCAAATTCTAATGTTATTGCTGATCTAAATCCTACATCATATGCACCGTTTACTGTACCACCTAGGGTTGCACTTGCTGATAATTCGTAATCTCCTATATCAGCACCAGATATATCATAACTTTCTTCTGGTATAATATCTAAAAATGTACCAGTACCTGATGTTACTGTATTATTTGCCGCTGGATTATCTACTAGTTGTGTTCCTGCACCAAACGTTTTCATAGTATCATTTACTACTACATTACCATAACTGCCTTGATTAACTGTAACATTACCATATGTACCATCAAATA
>Ga0315321_10004856_pt1 | contig 10294 bp, 2 predicted proteins | sample M180m21515metaG_FD_203464 | JGI IMG/M metagenome (GOLD analysis project Ga0315321, IMG submission 203464) | Ammonia-oxidizing marine archaeal communities from Monterey Bay, California, United States - M1 80m 21515 | ecosystem: Environmental > Aquatic > Marine > Intertidal zone | place: USA... | reverse complement strand
CTCTGAGCAACCAGTCATTGAGAAGATTTTGGCATTGGACAGGATTGAAGGGAAAGACGCGGCGTTTTGCATACGATTCTACCTTGCCGAACTGAGTGAAGAACAAAAGAATTCGCCTGAAATGCTTGCCCTTAAGCTCAAGCAGGCTCTCTTTGACGGAATTGGAAGCAAGGACGGGAAAGTAAAAAAGGCTCTTGAGATTCATTCCTCCTTGCCTCCTGAGACGGGCAAACTTGCGAAATATCAAACTTTTCTTGCCTTCGCCCAACACATCGACGGCAAAGACGAAGATGCAATCAAGACCTTGAAAAAGATTTCAACCAAGTCTTCGAACAAGAACTCCGCCCAATGGGGCAAAACCGCGCGTTCCTATGCAGACGGACTTCAATTCTCCGAAAACCGAAAAAAGCTTCTTCTCGATGCTCTGGGGAAGGGAATCGACAAAATGAGCGAGGAAAAAGACGCTTTTTTCATTAAGGTAAATTGGCTTACCGAGGAAAAAGCCGAAAGTTACCATGCTTACATTGGTCTTTCAAAATCGAAGGAATCCTTCGAGATTCAAATCTTCAACGGAGACAAACCGACCTTTGCATTTCGGACGGATCCCCAAAGTGCCTCCATCCTTCCTCCCTCAGGCGAAAGCATCATATCCTTCAGGAGTTCGGGTGCTCTTCCCGTGCCTCAATTCGACGTGATTCGCGACATCGGAGACGGGAGTTTCAACTACAAATTCAATCTCGGATTCGCTAGCACTTTTGCGAAACTCGCCACCGAAGGAACTAATTTCCTCAAGAACCCTTACATGGGAACGGATAAAGGAAGAGAAGTCCTCATAAACTACATACTTGGACACAAGGCTATTTGGCTTGGTGCGGCAACGTCCATCAAAGGTGGAATGTCTTACCCGGTCTTCAGCATAAGACCTGACGACCCCGTGCCCACCGAAGCAAGCTTGGCCTTTGACATTTCGGGCAACCTGGTATCTTGCTCCTTCGGAAACATAACTTTCTCCAAGATCTTGCGGGGTAACACCGATATCTTGGAAAGCATGCCTGATTGGCCTGATATGCCCGAAATAAACGAGGACAAGTTCGACTTTGCTCTTTTCATGCAAATCGTCACTCAGTTATCCAAGGTAACAACATCCGCTAAATAACCAGACGAAGGGGTCCAAGCTTGAATCAAGTTACCCTTCTTTTTGCCTTCGGTTTCCTTTGGCCTTGGGTCTGCTCAAAGACGAGCGGAACCGAGTACAAAATTCTCCGCGACATTCCCTATGCCGACACAAAAAACCCAAAACAGACCCTTGATTTGGTCGTTCCTCATGCCCCTTCTTCCCTTCCTCCCCTGCCTCTCGTGGTTTGGATACATGGAGGAGGTTGGAAAAACGGAGACAAGCGAAGCGGGCATCGCCCCGACCGTCTCCCTGCCATAGTCAAAACCGGTAGGTTTGTCGGAGCGACCCTTTCATACCGCTTAAGCGGGGAATCAAAATGGCCATCCCAAATTCATGATTGCAAAGCTGCCGTTAGATGGCTTCGCGGGAATTCGAAGAAATTCGGGATAGACCCGAAACGGATTGCAGTTTGGGGTTCATCAGCCGGAGGACATCTAGTCTCCATGCTTGGTGCAAGTGGGGACAATGCTCAACTAGAGGGCAAACTAGGCGGATACTCAAATCAATCGAGCCGAGTGTCAGCTGTGGTTAATTACTATGGTCCAAGCGCTCTTCTTAAAATGGACGATTACCCAAGCAAAATCGTACATAATGCACCGCATTCACCAGAGAGCCAATTGATCGGAAGTCCAATCCAAAAATCAAAATTTAAAGCCCTCCAAGCCTCGCCTCTCCATCATGTAAGCTCCGACGACGCCCCACATATTCATTTTCACGGCACGAATGATTCCTTAGTTCCTTTCAACCAGTCCGTAATTTATCACAAGGCACTCAAGAAAGCAGGGGTCCAAAGCATTCTCATTACCTCTAGGACCGGTGGACACAATATGCCTACAACCTTTACCAAGCGATTCGTCTTACCCTTTCTCGATCATACCCTGTACGATAAGGGCAAACTGATTGGCGATCTGATCACAACGCCAAACTAAAAGATATAACCAAGGGAAAGTTCCATCAGATGAAGATCACGGTCGGAAAATTTATCCATCTTACCCATCATAAGCCAGCGATATCTCAGTCCTACGAGCATGTGTGAAGATGGGTAAAAGTTGATTCCGGAAAACAACTGTGAGGCAAACACACTTTGCTCGTCATCCACAATTTTATCCTCCCACTTAAACTCCATCTCCTGCCTGAAAGGACCACCACCGACACCGCAAAAGACGGATGCGGAAGCACCAAGTTCAAAACTTGTTCCAACATTGAACATAGCCCCATAGCCCTGTGCTTCCCCAGAAAAAGAGCCAAGAGGTCTGCCTGACGCAATGATAGCTGCCACTGAGGGTCCGGACAAATCCTTAAAATCATTCCTTATATAGGAAAAATCACCCTCAACAAAAAAGTTTTTCCACTTATGTCCCATACGCCAGCCGGATGAAAAACCAACTTTTTGATCAATTGTGATATCACTGCGAAAAAAATTCGTATCTAGATTACTTGCCCCCTGCAGTGCAATGAATGGAAGAATGTAAAAGCCTTTCCCTGTTGGATGCGGCGAGACAATAGTCGACTTTCCCGAGGAGGAAGGTACCGAATCTAAAGTAGGTACCGAAGGGGTACGCTCTTGCTTGCTTGGTCGCAACCCAAACCCTAGGGGTATCTCCTTAGACCGGTCGACTTGGAAGGGTAAACCATCAGCTCCGACTCGGTATAATCTTCTGGTTGCAGACGGTAGAGGAACAGCCCCCTCATTTTCAGTGGCATCGCCACCTAGATTTGCCCCGGCGAGCTTGACTTGAAAAGCAGATAGACGAGCGGAAAGTTCATTGATCGATCTCCTTCGATCCTCTGCCTCCCTTAACAAATCTTCTTTTAGAAAATTACGCTGGGATTGAGAATGTCCCCAGAAAGCGAAGAAGGACATACAACAGATAAAGAAAGTCGTTGATTTTAACATTTCAATCAACTTACTATTCGTCTCCTCGAAGATCAATACCAGCCTTGGAGGACTTTCCATCAATGAGAATTTCAGCCATAGCATTCTGTCGTTCAGCAGGAGTGAGATGATCAAGGGATTCAAGAAGTTCGTTCAACGCACTTATTGCTTGGGGAGCAGGAACAGTAGAAGAAAAGTCTGGTAAGAAACTTCCGGTTAAATCCAGATCTTGAATGGCTTCGACTTCGATCACTGGATCTTTACTTGTTAGGTCGCCTTTCCATCCTTTGAAAAGATACCCACTTTGGGGAATCGCTTCGATCCGAACAGGGTCCCACCTGTAATACTCACCAGCACCCGATATTGTACCACCGACTGTCGGATCCATCGATGTAGAGATCCTGAATTTCCGACCTAGTTCAAACCATTCCACATAGGAGTAGTCAAAAAGCTTCGCAGGCCAACTTTTTCTATCCAGAAAGACCCAATGGGATCTTTTGAAGACATACATGTGAGGAAAAACATGATTGTTCGTCCAAGCCCACCCCAGTCTTTGGTTGTAAAGCCAAGTATCTACTCCAGATATTTGGGAAACATAAAGCCAACCGAGGTTTTCATGAAAAACCCAGGGATAAAAAGCTCCGAAATAGTAACCGAACCAGTTGGTTTTTTTCCAACCGCCCCCCACATCAGATCCACGCGAAATGAGATCAATAGAGGCACCCTCGACAGCAATATAGGAAACGATAAAAGACTTTTCATAAGAAAGGTACCAGGAATCAGTTACCCGGACGCGAATACTCAAACTTTTGTTTTGTTCGTAATTCAAGACCGATGCACTTCGTAAGGTGCCGTTTAGATCAAGAGAGAAAAGTGCGTTATCGTTATCTCCGCTCCCCTTGGACAGTTCGAATGCATGAAATCCGCTATCATTAAGGTCCAAAACTTGGAACTGTCCAATCACAGAGCCAACCGGGTCTCCCTGCTTAACCGTAAGGCCATTCGGTGCGGTTAAATCAGAGGGAGCGAAATTCACCGGAGCTTCGTACAAATTAATGACCCGCAATCCAAAGGAACGAATCCTCGACTCATTGGAATCATTTGCCGCCGTGATGTTCAGAGTCCAGTGACTCGTGGACTCGTAATCTAATACCGCCAAGGTTCGCAGGATACCACTTCCATCAATTGTAAATCTCTGCTGGGTACCTGCAGCATCGGGAATCAAGGCAAAGGTTACAGTTGCATTTGGTTCGCCCCCGAAAGAAGTGAATTGACCAACATAAGAGCCAACTGGAGCATTTTCCTGAATACTTAGATCAGATGTTTTGAAATCGAAGAGCGGATAGGAGGGCGTATCATTCACGTCCAGTACGACAACGGTAAAGTTGCCTTCTGCATAGGCCTGAAATGCGTCGTAGACCCTGACTCGAATCAGGTGACTGGTATTGGTCTCGTAGTCCAATCCAACAGCAGTTCTCAAGGTCCCGTTTGCATCAACACTGAAATAGCCATTTCCAGGCGTACCATTCGAATCGTGCAACGAATAAAGAAAGCTCACCTCTCCATCGGGATCAGTAACGCCAAAATGACCAACGATCGTTCCCACGGATGCGTTCTCCTCCACCGATAGAGCGGCATGGTGGTCCAATCCGCTTGGGGGTCTATTCGTCTCCTTCTCTCGAACGTCCGATACGAATACCGTGAAATTGCCTTCTGCATAGTTCTGAAAACCGTCGTACACCCGGACACGAATCATATGACTGGCGTTCGCCTCATAATCCAAACTCACCCGTGTCCGCAAAGCACCGTTTACATCAAGGGTGAAGTAAGTGTTACCCGGCGTACCGTTGTCGTCGTACAAAGAATAGCGCAAGGTCTCATTGGCGTCATGATCACTTGCATTGAAATTCCCCACAAGAGAACCTGGGGGTTGGTTCTCCGCCACGCTCAACATGCTGATCGAAGACAAACTGTATGGAACTTCGTTTAAGTCCAAAAGGTTGATTGAAAAATTACCCTCGACAGAAGCATTGTGCTCATCCCGAACCCTGACACGAATGAGATAGCTGGAAGCATTGCTCTCGAAATCGAACACCGTTGCGGTTCTAAGGGTTCCATTTGACTCCAAGTTAAACAAACCCTGTACCGAATCGCCAAATCCGCTCAACAGTTCATAAATCAGAGTCTCATTTGCATCTTGATCGGTCGCATTGAAATCTCCTACATAGAAACCAATCGGTTGATTCTCCAAAACGCCCAGAGGACTAATTGCGGCAAGATTGGCAGGAGCTTCATTGAGATCAATAACCAAAACCGTAAAAAAGTTGGTCATGCTCTCATTGGCGTCGTTTGTAGCAGTAACATAAAGAGTCCATTGCGTTAATTCCTCGTAATTCAATGGCACCAAAGTACTCAAGCTTCCGTTGGCATCGATAGAAAACTTCGAGTAAGCACCCGCGGGGTCCTGGTTAAGAACATAATTCACACTCGCGTTTGCATCTCCGCCGAAAGACGAGAACCGACCGATGTAAGTGCCTATGTTGGCATTTTCCTCCACCTGCAGGGTGGTAGCGTTAAAATCAAAAGATGGAGGTAAACCACTCTCATTGAGGTCAAGAATCTCCACGGTAAAGTTTCCTTCCACAGAGCCATTCGACTCGTCTGAAACACGAACGCGAATCGAGAAAGTTGGATTCTTCTCATAATTCAAGCTGACCGCAGTTCGCAAAGTCCCGTTCATATCCATGATAAAGTAGGCGTTGCCCGTAGACCCATTACCATCCTGCAAAGAATAACTTAAACTGGTATTGGAATCGTAATCACTTGCATTAAATTCTCCCACGAATGAACCAGGCGGTTGGTTCTCTAGAACGGAAAGGTGAGACACGGAACCTAGGTTATAGGGAGCTTCGTTCAAGTCCAAGAGGTTGACTGAAAAATTACCCTCGACCGATTCGTTGCGTTCATCCCTTACCCGAACCAGCAAAGAATAAGTCGATGCATTATTCTCGAAATCGAAAGTGGTTGCCGTTCTTAATGAGCCATTTGAATCCAAGACAAAAAATACATTATCCGCATCTCCACTTCCGCTTGCCAATTCATAAGTCAAGGTAGCATTCATGTCTTGATCACTCGCATTGAAATCCCCTACCAGTGATCCAACTGGTTGATTTTCACTAACACTTAGGCTACCAACTGCACTCAAATTAGCAGGAGCATCATTTAAGTCCGTGAGGTTGACCGTGAACATACCTTCTACCGATCCATTCCATTGGTCCTTTACTCGGACTCGAATGACAAGACTTGCATTTACCTCGTAATCCAAAGGATGTGCAGTACGGAGCTTACCGTTGCTTTCGAGAGAAAATAGAATATTGCCAGCATCTCCGGTTCCACTCGCCAACTCGTAAGTCAGTGTCGTGTTGGCATCCTGATCGCTCGCATTAAACTCGCCGACTAAATAACCCGCTGGTTGGTTCTCTGCAACGGACAGGGCGGCGATCGAAACAAGGTTAAACGGATCTTCGTTTATGTCCAACACGCTGACCGAAAAATTAGCCTCGATCGAAGCATTGCGTTCGTCACTAACTCTTACTCGTACCGAATATATCGATGCATTATTCTCGAAGTCAAACATACTTGCGGACCTGAGCGTCCCATTAGAATCGAGTATAAATAAGCCATTACCGGAATCTCCAGATCCGCTCACCAACTCGTAAGTAAGGGTGGCATTGATGTCTTGATCACTCGCATTGAAATCCGCTACCAGTGTCCCAACTGGTTGATTTTCACTAATACTCAGAGTACCCATTGCATTCAGATGGGCAGGAGCATCATTTAAGTCCAGGAGATTAACCGTGAACATACTTTCAACCGATGCATTCCGTTCGTCCTTTACTCGGACACGAATGACAAGACTTGCATTTACCTCGTAATCCAAAGGTTGTGCAGTGCGGAGTGCACCGTTGCTTTCAAGAGAAAACAGTGCATTGCCAGCATCTCCAGTTCCGGCTGCTAATGTATAAGTTAAGGTCGTGTTTGCATCGGGGTCACTCGCATTAAACTCCCCGACTAAAAAACCTGCTGGTTGGTTCTCCGGAACGGACAAGGCGGCGATCGCAACGAGATTGAAGGGATCTTCATTCAAGTCCAAGAGATTGACGATGAAATTACCCTCGACCGATTCGTTGCGTTCATCCCTTACCCGAACCAGCAAAGAATAAGTCGATGCATTATTCTCGAAATCGAAAGTGGTTGCCGTTCTTAATGAGCCATTTGAGTCCAAGACAAAAAAGCTATTGCCCGCATCTCCCGCTCCACTCACCAGCTCGTAAATCAGGCTCGCATTTGCATCTTCGTCACTTGCAGAGAATACTCCGACAACAGAGGAAAGGGGTTGATTTTCATGGATATTCAGGTCTGTGGTGGTAGACAAACTGACAGGAGCATCATTCTGGTCCAAGATGATTACAATAAAGACGCCATCAAGAATAGCTCCCCGATCATCCGTTACCCGAACTCGGATCGAACGACTTGCACTTGATTCGTAATTTAATGTTTGTGCGGATCGAAGCGTTCCATTGCTATCAAGAGTGAAGTAGGCGTTGCCCGTTGAACCGTTCCCTTCTTGGAGTGAATAACTTAAACTAGAATTTGCATCGTAATCAGTTGCATTGAATTCGCCAACGAACTGACCGACTGCTTGATTTTCTTTTACATGAAGGGTGGCTATAGGGTTTAAGTTCCGAGGAGCTTCGTTGATGTCAGTAACAGTCACCACAATATTTTGATTGGTAATTACACTCCCGTCGGAAACACCTATGATCAGTTCATAAATGTTGTCATTATTCGAGTCACCCGGTGCTTCAAAATTAAATGTATTTTTCGAGGATAGCTGGCCGGTGCTTGCATTCATTTCGAATCGGTTTTCGTCAAGACCTCCCGTAATTACATAACCTAGCGTATCTCCATCGGGGTCCGATGCATTTAGCTCAAAGGATAAATATTGATTCTCCTGGATCGTTACAGCGCTGGGCGAAGTAATGACTGGAACCCGATTAGGGCCGGTGTAAATGGCTCCTCTTGCAACTGGGTCAATCCCAATTGGCCATTGAGTGGTTTGATCATATGTAGATTGAGTAAGAATGGTCGATAAGTCGATTAAGGTACTTGATAAGTCGGCTCCTTCCAAGTGTACTCCCCTTAGATTAGTTTCCCTAAAATCGAGATTAGGAAAAGGCCCAGACAAGGAAGCTCCATTACCAGTCTGGTTAGAGAGATTTACGCCAACTCGTTGTAGTGTTCCTGGATTGGTTCCTGAAAAAACAGTGGATTGATCAAGTTGAGCTCCAGTTAAGTTGGCGTTCATAAGATTAACCCCCGCAAGGTTCACTCCTCGAAAATCTTTTTGCTGTAAGTTCAAACCTGTCAGATTTGCATCGGTCGCAAGCAAGTTCACACCGACTTGCTGGTTAGTCGATAAATCAAGAGCCGAGAAGACAATAGATTCGTCGAAAAGGGCGGAACTCAAATCCGAACCCGTAAAATTGACGCCAGCCAACTTAGTACCTCGAAAATCAGTTACCCCGAAAGGAATGTTCAGAAGCTGTGCATTTGAACTAGTCAAGTTTACACCTATGCTTTCGCCACTTGCTGCATCGTAGAGGGAAAAAACAGTCGTATGGTCAAAAGAAGATTGACTCAAATCGGAACCCGAAAGGTTTACCCCAGCTAAATTCACTGCACCAAAGTTTGCACCAGGAAAGGGTCCGGTCAAAACGGCTCCATTCCCCATACGGTTCGATAAATCGACCCCCACTCTTTGATTGGTTAAAGGATCGATTCCTGAAAAAACCGTAGTGTAATCGAAAAGGGCTGAGGAAAGGTTCGCATTGCTTAGGTTAATGCCGCCCAAGTTTACTCCTCGAAAATCTTTTTGCTGCAAATTCAAACCACTAAAGTTAGCGTCTGTAGCCAAGAAGTTTGCACCAACTCGTTGATTGGTCGAGGGATCAATAGCAGAAAAGACCGTAACTGAATCGAAAAGAGCTCTACTCAAATTAGATCTGGTAAAATTAACTCCGGCCAACTTGGTTCCCCTAAAGTCTACAATGCCAAAAGGCAGACTAGTCAGTTGTGCGTTGGAGCCGTTCAAGTTCGCTCCCACATTTTGACCGTTCGCTGGATTAGGAATTGAAAAGACGGTCGTTTCATCGAAAAGAGCCTGGCTTAAGTCAGCTTCTGAGAGATCAGTTCCTGCCAAGTTTACACCGCGAAAATCTGTCCCAGGATAGGGACCAATCAAGGTGGCTCCGCTACCAATGAGATTGGAGAGGTTTGCACTTACTCGCTGCAAGGAGACGGGGTGAACACCGGAAAAGATTGTCGTACGATCAAAAAGAGCAGTAATTTTAGACACCTGATTATTCGTACCATTGCTTGAGAGTATAATTGTCAAAACAGTATTCGAAAGATCAACTCCAGCCAAATTAACTCCTCGAAAATCAGTCTGTTGCAAATACAGTCCGGAAAGGTTTGCATCAGAGCCAAGGAGATTGACTCCAACTCGGCGGCCATTAACAAGAGAGGAAAAGACCGTGGCATGATCAAAAAGTGCCGTGCTCAAATCCTGACCACTTAGATCGAGTAAAGATATGTTGATACCACGGTAGTCGTTCGGTGCACCTTCGTGGATATCTAGCAGCGTCACCGTAAAATTGCCTTCCACTGTAGCGTTGAATTCGTCCTTCGCTTGAACTCGAACGGCATAACTCGAGGCGTTCGACTCGTAATCAAAAGTCGCTGCACTCTTGAGCGTGCCATTTAACTCAAGGGTGAAAAGTGAATTATTCCCATCCCCGACCCCACTCACCAAGCGGTAGTTTAGAACCGCTCCGGCATCTGGGTCACTTGCTGTGAACGATCCAACCAATGTCCCAACGGACTCGTTCTCACGGATTACAAGGGTTCCATTTGAACTCAATCCACTCGGCGGATTATTCGGTACACTCTCGTTTACATCCAGTAACATGACCGTAAAATTGCCTTCTACTGTAGCGTTGAATTCGTCCTTCGCTTGAACTCGAACGGCATAACTCGAGGCGTTCGACTCGTAATCAAAAGTCGTTGCACTCTTGAGCGTGCCATTTAACTCAAGGGTGAAAAGTGAATTATTCCCATCCCCGACCCCACTCACCAAGCGGTAGTTTAGAACCGCTCCGGCATCTGGGTCACTTGCTGTG
>Ga0315321_10004853_pt1 | contig 10297 bp, 8 predicted proteins | sample M180m21515metaG_FD_203464 | JGI IMG/M metagenome (GOLD analysis project Ga0315321, IMG submission 203464) | Ammonia-oxidizing marine archaeal communities from Monterey Bay, California, United States - M1 80m 21515 | ecosystem: Environmental > Aquatic > Marine > Intertidal zone | place: USA... | reverse complement strand
AAGTCCGATGGGCCTCAACCGGGCCGCCTTCACGCCTGCTCGCTGAAGGTAGCGCGCCACGGCAATGGCCCGTCTCTTGCTTAGATCGAGGTTGTGGACCTCGCTGCCACGGGCGTCCGTGTGGCCTTGGACCTCGAGCAGCTCGATCTCGGGGTGCGCGGTCATCACGCGGGCGACATCGTCGAGAATGCCCTTGCTGCGAGGGTCGATGACTTCGGAGTCGGACTCGAACTCGATCTTGTCGTCGATCTGAATGAAGCCGTCCGCCAAGCGGGCGCGGGGGGGCTGGAGCACCACTTCACGGCGGATGTTGGACAGCTGCCCGGTGCTGTCGGCCATGCAGGCCACGGCAATGTGGTCGGAGCTTAGGCCCGGCGCGCTGACTATCAGCTCAAGGGCGTCACCGGGGAGAAGCTCAAGCTTGGCCACACCGGTGTCCGGCGAGGCGGGGGTCGGCGCAGGGCCCTCGCCCACGGTGCGAATCGTCGCGCCAAGCGGGGACCCACTGTCATCGAGGACGACCACGGTGAGTCCGCAGCCCTGGTGGGTCGGCGACATCTTGAGCGTGGTGGACCATTCATTGCTGGCATCAGGAGGAACGGTCAGCGGCCCGGACACTTCCATGTGCCCAGGCGCACGCATCAGCACCTCGTAGGTCTGGCCCCGCTCTAGCGTGAGGGTGAGCCCCGCGTCGGCCGGCACGGTGTAGCTACCGACCGCACTGCCGCCGCTCTTCACCTCAAGGGCCGCGCCTCCGAGGCTCTGGCCGGTCTCTTCGGACACGATGTTGATGGTGGCGCGGACGTCCTTTGCACCCAACCGCGGCGCGGGAGACGCCGGGTCGCCGATGTCGAAGTGGCCTTGAACCCCGAACAGTGCACGGTAGCTGGGAGCACCGAGGCCGGAGGTCAGGCCGGTGCCGCCGCCTGCGATGAGGTGCCACGCGTCAGAAGCCTTTACCCGCGCACTGCCCGTGAGCTCGATGGGCAGGCCGTGTCCCGCTACTCCCCCGCCTACGAAGTACTCGCCCACGAGCTCTCCAGCGACACTCACACGATCCGCGAGGGGCATCATCAAGCCGACGCCCCAGGGCACCCTGGACCCCCAGACCGTATCGTCGGGGAGGGTCTCGCTGGGACGCAGGCGCACCCCCAGATTGGCGGCGAGGAGCGCTTCGCCGAGGCTTCGGGTGACCACTGCGGAGAGCGTAGAGCTGAGTCCGGGGTCCCCAAGCCATGCTGCGCCATTTCCCGTGGGAAGGCCCAGCCCAGCGGACAACGCAAAGCCGACTGGCGCCTCCGCGCGATCGACCAGCTCCACACGGAGGTGGGTGGATAGGTCGCCGAGGTGCGCTGAGCTGTCGCCACTCTCGTCAAGTCCGAAGCCGGTGGCGTAGGGGTGGACGGGAAGGTTGAGACCGAAGCGAGCCACCCCGATGACGCCCCAGCCCTGGAGGTCGATGGTGCCGACACTGTCGAGAATAGGCACCTCGCTGCCATCCTCGAAGCGGTACACCAAGGGGTCGTCGGCGTGATGAATCCAAAATGCCGCCCCAGCGCCCTGGCTGCCGACATCGGAGTCCTCCACCCGCACGAAGTCATCCTCACCCAGAGCGGGACGAAAAGTCTGCCCATTGAGCTCCTGCGCACCTGCTGCACCAGGGAGCACAACCGCGGCTGCTGTGGCCCCCACAAACTTGCGCCGACGCCGCCACCCGGCAGCCAGTGCGGCTAGAAATGCTGGGAGTGCGCCTGCGCCCAGGCCACTGACCGAGCAGGAGCCCCCTGCGAGGTAGCCTCCGGAGAGGGCATTGAGGTCGCCAGGGCCGGGCTCGACACCGCCTCCCACGCCGAGATCGTCGGTCGGGTCAAGGATGTCGACAATGCCGTCGCCATCACTGTCATCGGTGCAGCTCTCGTCGCCATCAAGGATGCCATCGCCGTCGGTGTCCGCCACATCAGGGTCGGATCCACATCCCGGCTCCTCCCGGGTGGGCAGGCCGTCGCCGTCGTCGTCGTCGTCACACCAGGAAGGCTTGCCGTCCTGGTCGAAGTCGCCGACGCCTTCGTCCTCATCGGGACGGTTGTCGCCGTCGCGATCATTGGGGTCCGAGGCCGGGTCGGGCTCGCACAGGTACTCGTCTTCGTCTGTGAGTCCGTCGTCGTCGGAGTCCGGGTCGAGCGGGCTGGTGCCGTAGGCCACCTCGGCGCCGTCGTGCACGCCATCGTCGTCGGAGTCGGCATCGGTGGGCGAAGTGCCGATGTCCAGCTCGTCGCCATCTTCGAGGCCATCGTCGTCGGAGTCGGCGTCGGTCGGATCCGTAAGGTGGATGGTGTACTCGTCGTAATCGGACAGGCCATCCCCATCGGTGTCGGCCTCACCCGGGAGGGTGCCGAGGAGGACTTCCTGTGGGTCGGTGAGGCCATCGAGGTCTGCATCGATGGTCAGCTCTGCTGACAGCGCGTCGGTGAGGGTCTGCCCTAGAGCTGCGCCGCACAGATCGGCGTTGATGCCCTGCTCGCGCACTACGTCACCATCTCCGGTAGCCGCCGCCAGGCGGAATGGGCTGTCGGCCTCAAGCCCAAAGGTGACGTTGAGCCGGTCGCGGTCCACCTGAAAGTCAAAGTAGAAGTCGGGATCGTTGCTGAAGGGCGTGGGCGCAGTGGGGGCCTCTTCGATGCGAATGACGACGGTGCTGTCGAGTGAGGAATCGAGCGCCGGCGGGTCGTGGGGGTCAAGCCAGTCGTCGACACCACTGTCAATCAGGCTGTTTTCAACGAGTTTCACGTCGAGGAACTCGTCTCCCTCTTCGAAGCGGGTCGCCTTATAGGCGTAGTCCCAGCCCGCCCCGTCGGCAGGAAGATCGAACAGCAAGGCCCAAGTACCCACGGTGATGTCGATGGGGTCTTCGGGGTCCGTGTCGAGCATCACCCGAAAGAAGAGTGTGTCGGCATCGGCGGTCCACTGAAGGGCCGATCGCTGCCCCCCATCCTCCGCGCCGGTGAGGTCGCCCACACAGTCCACCCCATCGAGGGCTGCGGTCCCATCTCGAGGAGAGTCGACCACCGGTCGACCATCGTCGTGGACAACATCGACCCAGTCAGCGTCGTCGGGCCAGTCTGCGGCAAGCGACGCGGTCGGAAATGCACAGAGCAGGGACACGGCGGAACAAAGGCAGCGGCGTAGGTCTGCGCGCATGGCGACTCCCAGAAACACGTGACCCGAGCGGGGCCGAACAACGAGCAGATTGTGGGTCTACGGTGACCACTGACGCACACGTCGGCGGTCGAGAGGGCGCACTCAAGCCGAGCGAAGTTAGCACGATGGTCCCGGCTCTTCCGCCCCCCGTCGCCCGATGGAGACGCAATGAACGCACCCACCCCCTCGGGTCTGGTCCGCCTCCAGCGGGTCCTTCGCGACTATGAGTCCGTTCTCGTCGCCTTCAGTGGTGGCGTCGACTCGGCGGTGGTGGCGGTGGTGGCCCATCAGGTGCTCGGTCCCAGCGCGGTCGCGCTCACCGCAGTCTCCGAGACCTTTCCACCCGAGGAGCTCGACATCGCGCGCCGGGTCTGCGAGGGCCACGGTCTTCGCCACGAGCTGGTCGAGTCCCACGAGCTAGAGTCAGAGGGCTATGCAAGCAACAAAGGGGACCGCTGCTACTTCTGCAAGTCGGAGCTGTTTGAGCTGGCCCGGGATCGCGCCCGAGACCTTCAGCTCGCCTGGGTCGCCGATGGCACTCTTCTCGACGACCTCGGCGCCCATCGCCCTGGCCTGCAAGCAGCCGGAGAGCACGCGGTTCGCCACCCGTTGGTTGAAGCGCGCCTCACAAAGTCCGATGTGCGCCGGATCGCCCGACTCCTGGATGTCGAAGTGTGGGACAAGCCCTCCTTTGCATGCCTCGGCAGCCGCTTTTCGGTGGGCACCCGTGTGACTGCGCCCCGTGTGAAGGCGGTGCGGGCTGTGGAGAGCTATTTACGCACCGTCGGGTTTCGGCAATTCCGAGCCCGGTGGCACCAGCTCTCCGGCAAGCCACTGCTTCGCCTGGAGCTGGGACCGTCCGAGCTGCCATTGATCGTGCAGCCGGAGATTCGGGAAGCGGTCACGCAGGTGGCCCGAGCGGAGGGCTTCGCGTGGGTGACGCTGGACCTAGACGGCTACCAGAAGGGCAGGGGAAGTCTCCCAATCTCGGAGACCAGCCCACTCCCGGACTGAGCGCACGGGCGGTCTATCTTGAGGTTGGCTTGGTCTGGCTGGTCACGCTCCTGCTGATTCGCCTGGCGCTGATCGCACAGAGGGGGCTGGGACTGCCGGACTGGGTGCTCGCGGTCGTACCGCTGCTGTTCATCTACGCGCCTGTGGCTCTCTGCAAGCTCAGGGGAGTCGACAGCTACGCCTACCGGCTCAGCATTCCCGCCTTTCGCGACTGGAAGGCATGGCGCGATTCGGCGCAATTCGCGGCTGCTGTCGCGCTCGTCATCACGGTGCCCTGGCTGCTTGGCTACCACGTGTATCAGGCCTTCTTCCCCCACATGGCGGCGGCGGCCTCGACATGGTGGAGCACCGGCGACCTCGACCTCTCTCTGGTCTGGCCCGCCCATCTGTCACTTGGCGACATCCTCGGCTCAGTGGGACCGCGCTGGCGTCGGCTGCCCGATGACCTGCTGACTCTCGTGGCCTACCAGATCTTCTTCGTGGCCATCCCCGAGGAGTTCTTCTATCGCGGATACCTTCAGACCCGGCTCAACGAGGTCCATCCGCGGAGCTGGGCAGTAGCCGGAACGACCCTGGGCATCGGTGCCATCGTCGCCAACCTGCTGTTCGCCTTCGGCCACTCCATCGTGCAGGTGCAGTGGTGGCACTTCGCGACCTTCTTTCCCGGGCTCTTGTTCGCCTGGATGCGGTCGCGCTCGGGACGGGTGGTGCCTGGGGCGCTGTTTCACGCGTTCTGCAATGTGTCGGTGATGACCCTCGACTCACTCTACAGGGTCGGCTGAGCCCGACTCTAAAACTGTGACGCGGTCTCGAAGGCGGGCGACCTCGGCCTGCAGCTCAGCGAGCGCATCCGCCTGCTCGGCCGCAATGTCCGACGACTGCTCTGCGCCGTCGGCCAGGCGTCGGATGCCACTGGCGATGCCCGAAACCTGGCCACGAAGGCTGTGGACCAGATCGCGCAGCTCCTTGAAGTCGGTGCGGTTCGGGATCTGGCGGGTGTCGAGGGTTTCGTAGATGACGTCTTCGACCGGACGGCGAAATACTGGCAGCATTCCGTCGGACAGTGTGGCGGCGATGAAGTCTCGTGTGCTGCCCATGATGCGGCTCCGGTGTCCAGCGAGCGACCCCTATCTTGCCTGGGTGCACACGCTTGCCCGAAAGCGGCGGGCGGGTGCGTGGGGAGACTGTCAATCCGCGCTTGGGCATGGGGCTTCGGTGTCGAGGCCCCCCGCGAAGTGGTACATTGCCGCCCCAGTCCACCGGAGTCAGCGTGTTGAAGTCGGTTGACGGGGACCTCGTGTGAACACGAGGGGAACTTCGCGGTGTCGGCGGTGTCTTGAGCGGCCGGATCGTGAGGCTGTGTCCCGACGCTGGGTCGGGCAGCCTGTTTGCTCCAGGTCCGACCGTGGTTGTAGCGTCGATGTGCCCCTGTGGCGGGTGCCGGGGAGGAGGTTCGATGGGTTCGTGTCCATTCTGTAAAGAAAGCGTGGACGAGGCCATTCTCGAATACGGCGGACGCTGCCCCAGCTGTCTGATCGAGATTCCCGGCGAGGACGCTCCGACCGACCCAGGTGAAGTCGCGAAGGCCGCCCAGGAAGCCGAAGAGGCAGCAGCGGCAAGCGTACCTCGACTGCCCCTAATTGCGGGCATCGTAGGCATTGTTGTCCTGCTTGGTGGGAGTGGCATTGCGATGCTCACCCCCGACGAAGGCGAAGACCTCACCGAAATCCCGACCGGGGCCGAAGCCTACAAGCGCGTGTCGAGCTCGTTTTTCAGCATCGACCTCGACGACGATGACGAAGAGGCGGACGGCGAAGAGCCTCCGAAGAAGGTCGCTTCAACGAAGAAGACTCCGAAGAGCGGTGGGACAGCAACCAACGCCGGTCGAAAGAGCGTCGTTGCAGCTGTCCCCCCAGAGCTGCCCGACGACGACCTCGATGCTGTGGCGAACGTCGATCTCGAAGATGCGGGCAGCGCGGTTGAAGAACCGGAACTGCAGGCTCCAGCAGGGACCGTCAACGACCCTGCGCAGGCCGGCATTGGAGTGGGCTCCATCACCCGTCAGGCAGGCGGCAGATCGATGGATCCCAGCATCGGAAGCAGTCCCCGGATCCGGGGCCCCAAGGCGATGGAGTACTGCGGCGACCAGATTCGCGATGTGGCCAAGGCGCAGATGAAGCAGCTTGGTGGCCAGTTCTCCAGCTGCGTCGACCGCGTTCTTAAGCGCGATGAGTCGTTCAGCAGTGCGGTGAAGGTCCTCATTGCCGTTGAAAAGGACGGCCGCATTGCAGCCATCGACCTCCGGCCGTCCAACACCGACGACGCTGAGTTCCTGGGCTGCCTCGAAAAGACCATCAAAAAGACGCCCTTCCCGCGCTTCTGTGACGGTGTTGACCTCGCCAAGACCTACTACTTCGGGTCGCAGCGGTAGCCAGACCCCAAAAGCCCGGATCGCAGCGCCCGCGAGGACTCATGGACTCCCGCTGGAACCCCAGCCGCCGTCGGGCGCGTAGGGGTCAGGGTCGGGTGTGTCACGGGCGACCGGGGTCTGGCCCAGCTTCAGGTACGCCAGTGCGACAAGGTACTCGCGAACTGTCAGGGTGGTTTCGCCGACGTTGACCAGGGAGGGGACGGTCTGGCTGACAGCCAGGGAAAGCGTCGTGGAGGCTTCTTTGAGCTGAGCCACGTCGACGGGACCAGGCGCTCGTCTTGAGGTCGCCGGAATCGAGGTGGGACCGCCGAGCATGGGGAGGATGACCACTTCCTGCGGATTGCTGGCCCAGGCATTGAGACCCGTGAACGCCTCCGTGAGCGAGAAGCCGCCGGGGAGGGACCGCGGAAGTCGTCGCGCGACCACAATGGCTTCTGCGATGGCGTCGAGCTCCTTGGCAGTAGCGGCGCGAGCGGGAGCGGGGTCGTCTACGACTGTGGAAATCGCCGCACTTGGCCGCGGAAGCCACTGTCCTGCGACCCGCAGACCCGCCTGCCGTGGCTTGAGGGCCACCCAGTCTGCTGGGGCTGCGACGGTAGACCACCACCCCACGAAGGACCGGGCGGCATCTGGGTCGGGCAAGAGCACCACTCGAGCGACCGGCACCTGGACTCCAGCTCGGGTGATTCGGTTGAGGGCCGGGGCGGTGTTGGCAGCGAAGACAGCGCCGCAGCGGTCGCTGTAGCCATGCTCAGTAAGGAGGCGGGCACGGCCAGGCTTGCCGCCGTAGCTGCGTGCGACGCGGGGAGGCTCATTGGCGCCTTCGTCCTCGACAAGTATGGTGCGGAGACCACTCTCGTCGATAGCAAGCTCGAGTGCGGGCGGTGGCGGCGGAAGAGAAATGGTGCGGACAGACGCGCCGGTATTCTTGCGCAGCTCCCGTCGGGCATCGCGGATGGCCAGTCTCCAGTCGGCGATGGGCACAGTGGAAGGAAGCACCTGGGCGGACTTCAGGAGCGTGTCGGTGTCGGTTCGAAGCCCGAGCTCCACGGACGGCCCTTGAAGCTGCCCGGGGTCGTCGGGTCGCCAGCCGGAGGGCACCAGAACGGTGAGGGGAAGACCGGTGTCATCGAAGACTTCGATGGTGGCGGCGACATCTTCCGGAGTGCTATCTGCGAAGATCCGCAGCTCAACCACAATGGAGGCGGGCTCAGTGGGGTCGACCAGTGGGGTGTCGAGGTGGATTCCGGGCGGTGGGCAGGCCGCCAACGCACTCTGTGCAGTCCCGCCGAAGAAGACCACCGCCAGTCGTCCCAATGCACGCCTTGCCCGACCCATCATTCCCCTTTGCTGCCCAATGGCATCGACATCAGCACCGCATCGCACTGGTCGGCGTAGTAGCGCGGGCGCCGACCGAGCTCTTGTAGGCCAAGCTGGCGGTACATCGTGAGTGCCGGCAGGTTGTCGGCCCGCACCTCAAGATGAAGAACCGCCGCCCCCATCGTGACCGCTTTGCGGGCAAATTCCGCGAACATCTGCTGACCCAGCCCCCTTCGACGGGCGGACGGACGGACACCGATTCGGAAGAGCTCAAGCTCGTCGACAACGATCTGCCCAAGGGCGTAGGCGTCTGTGGCCAGGGTGGCGACAATGGTGCGCTCGCTCGCCAATGATGCGGTCAGCTGATCGCGAGTCCAGGCCCCACGCCCAAAGCAAGCGAGCTCGAGCTCAGCCAGCAAAGCCTCGCTCACGGGTCCACCATCCTGTCGTTCTCTGGCACCAAGCGGATGGCCACTCGGGCACGGTGCTGGCTCATCCACTCAAGGTAGTAGGCCACCGGGTCTTCGGTTCGGGCGCTCTGCTCCACATTCCGGAGCACGTAGCGTTCGGTGACGAGCCGGGAGTAGAGCATGCCGGCGAGGCGGTCGGAGTCAAGACCATGGAGGTCGAGAAAGCGCTGCCAGGACGGCTCGTCCTTGAACTTCGACCGGATGCGTTCCCCGCGCGCGCGCACCTCAAGGGCAGTGGGAGAGTAGACCGCCGTGGACCCAGCCAGCCCGCGAATGATGGCGCGGTCGATGGCATCTTGGAGGGGATCTCCGGAGGACCGCAGCAACACCACGGGGGAGGGGTCGATCTCCTTGAGGGCTTCTTCGAGCCTCAGGTCGGAGGCAAGCACCAAACGCTCGCCCACAACCGCGACGATCCGGTCCACGATGACCGCTTCTTCGACAGCCCACGGCGATGGGGCGGCAAGCATGCCCAGCGATGCCCAAGCCGTCCACAACATATTCTCCAGTGTTGCCGCCCCTTAATCCACACAGACTCGCCTGGGGTCGATGTGCAGTTCGGGCGCAGCAGCTCGACTGGAGCTTGAGATCACAGCCCGGACGGATAGGGTGGGCGGCCGACACACAGGCCGAGCGTCGCTCAGGTCTTCAGTGTAGGCCTCCTGTCCAACCGATTGCTCCGAGTCTCCATGATCTCCGCCCAGGGCATCTCCAAGCGCTTCGGCAACTTTACCGCTGTCGACAAGGTCGCCTTCGAGGTTGGCAAGGGCGAAATACTGGGCTTCATCGGGCCCAATGGAGCGGGCAAGACCACCACCATGCGCATGCTCACAGGCTTTCTTCCGGCGAGCGAAGGCAGGGCGGTGGTGGCCGGGCACGACGTGTTCGAGGAACCGATGGAGGTGCGTCGCAAGGTCGGCTACCTCCCCGAGCGCCCTCCGCTCTACGTTGAGCTGAGCATTGGCGCATACCTGTCCTTTGTGGCAGAGATTCGCGGCATCCCCCGTTCGAAGCGCACCCGCCGCATCGGCGAGGTGATGGAGCAGGTGGGTCTTGTCGGCTGGGAACACCGCATCTTGGGATCGCTGTCCAAGGGCTACCGACAGCGCGTTGGCCTTGCCCAGGCGGTCATTCACGATCCCGAAGTGCTCATTCTCGACGAACCCACCAGCGGGCTCGATCCTGGCCAGGTGGCGGGCATTCGCAGCTTCGTGCGAGGTCTCGCCGAGGACCGCACCGTGATCTTGTCCACTCACATCCTTCCCGAAGTCGAGCGCCTCTGCGAGCGCGTGGTCATCATCGCCAACGGCAAGGTGGCCGCCGACGACGACCTCGTGTCGCTCAAGAATCGGGTGGGCCGCGGGGTGCGGTTTCTGGTGGAGCTGAAGGGCTCCAGCGAGGCCGGCGCCCGGATTCCGCAGCTGGTGGGCGCACTCAATGGCGTCGACCAAGTCAAGCCCTTGGGCGATGAGGCCGGTGTCGTCACCGATGGCTTCACCCGCCTCGAAGTTCGGGCTCCCACTGACCCCCGCACCGCCATCGCTCGCCTTGCCACCGAGCAGGGCTTTGTCGTGCGGGCCATGGAGCGCCACGAGCCTTCGCTCGAAGAGGCGTTCTTAGCGGTAGTCGGAGCGGAGTCCTGAGTCGGAGTCACCGTGCCGACCGCCACCTCCGAGTTGCCATCCTCCTCAAGTTGAGGGAGTCGCCATGAACGTGGCATGGGCCGTGTTCAAGAAAGAGATGCGCGTGTACTTCGTGTCGCCGCTCGCCTACGTGTTTCTCGGGGTCTTCCTGTTCCTCGCGGGCCTGTTTTTCTACCTGGGCATCGTCCAGACCGGAGAAGCGAGCTTGCGGGTGATGCTGG
>Ga0315321_10004848_pt1 | contig 10303 bp, 4 predicted proteins | sample M180m21515metaG_FD_203464 | JGI IMG/M metagenome (GOLD analysis project Ga0315321, IMG submission 203464) | Ammonia-oxidizing marine archaeal communities from Monterey Bay, California, United States - M1 80m 21515 | ecosystem: Environmental > Aquatic > Marine > Intertidal zone | place: USA... | reverse complement strand
GAACTGATTGATTATGTGTTTCCGCGTCGCTCCAAGCGCGCGGCGGACACCGATCTCGCGGGTTCGTTCGGTCACTGTCGCCAGCATGATATTCATGATGCCAATCCCGCCGACGAACAACGAGATCCCCGCAATCACGACCAGCAGCACGTTGAACATGGCTCTAGTTCGCTCGGCCTGTCGCAGCAGTTCGCGAGGAACGACGACCGCGTAGTCTTCTTCGTCGTGAAACTTCTTCAGCAGTGTCTCGATGATCTGAGCTGTTTCGTCGACGTCTTCGATGTTTTCGACTTCGACCGTGATCTGGCTCAGTTCAACTTTTTCTCCAGTGAAATCAAATCCCTGCCCGCCGCCAATGCGTTTCATCACGAGGTCACCGACTCGATGCCGCAGTGTCTCGAGCGAGATGTAGGCATCCAGGTTGTAGTCACGAGAATCGAGGCTTCCGCCGATTGCCGCCGAAGCTGTTCGCGGCTTTGTCTGGCCAATGACCGTATAAAACTCGCTGCCGACCCAGATCGTTCGTCCGATGGGATTCTCGAACGGGAAGAGTCGTTTGGCAGTGTCATCGGCCAGAACGACAACTTTCTTTCCTCGATCGCGTGCCGTGAGCCAGCGCCCGCGTGCAATTTGAAGTCGGTTCAGCTCGAAGTAATCCTCGACACAGCCAACGAGTTTTGCATCGGCCGTTCGGTTGTCGAGTCGCAGTTCAAAACGCAATTCCCGCATCGGAATCGCGCGGCTGATGTTTGGTATGTTCTCGACGATCCGCCGGTAGTCGGCACGGAGTAAGCCATAAGTTTTTACACGATTGCCCGATTCCTGATTGCTGCCCGCGTTTGGCTCTTTTGTCCGGACGATCACATTTCGCGCGCCGAGTTCCAAAATCTGCTGCTGGGCCCGATGGCTGACTCCTTCGCCCATCGCAACCAGCCAGATGACAGTCGTCGTGCCAATGAAGATTCCCAGCGCGGCCAGACCGGCACGCATCTTCTGCACCATCAAACTTTTGATGCCCAGTTGCACGGTTTGGTAAAGGGAGCCTGTCACTGGTCAGTTTCAATCTGTCGTCGGACGAAGCACGCCCGGTTGGAAGAATCAGTCCTGTTTCTTATCGTTTGACTTCGCCGCAGCTTTCAGAGCTTCGCCGGATTCGGATTCGTCGGCTGGCTCGCTGTCTGCAAGTTCCGGTTCGCTGAAAGCGATTGGGTTGAGGATCACCTCATCCCCTTCGGTCAGTCCCTGCTCAACAACCATGAAGACCCCATTGCTGTCTCCAATCTTGAGCTGCCGCCGCAGCGGGCCATCGGCAGTCTGCACCCAGCAGAAATGATCATCTCCTGATTCGACAATCGCCGCGACGGGGATCGTGAGGACGTCTTCATAGGAAGCGATGGTTACTTTGGTTTCTGCACTCATACCTGGCCTCAAACCGTGTCCGGCAGGAAGCGAAATCATCGTGTCATAGTTGACTTCGTTTGCTGTCCACCAGCCAGCGGGCTTGGTGATGGAAGCCACCGATGAAACCGTTCCTGCAAGTGTCATGTCGGCAAGTTTGACGGAAGATTTCTGTCCGACCTTCACGCGGTCAACGACAGATTCGTTAATACCAACCTTCACCTGCATTTTGGAAAGGTCCGGCATCAATAGCATGACCTGATTTTTGTAGACCCGCGTGCCTTCTTCGATCGGGCCAGACTCCCACGATGCAGCATTCGGGTGAATGACCAGGCCGCCTCGCGGGGCTTTGATCACGCAGTATTGGACTTCATCGAGTGCTCGGTCACGTCGTGATGCGTCAGCCATGGCACGTTCTGCGTTTGCTTTGTGTGTTGCCTTGCTGGATTTCAGTTCGCCGCCGAGCGTCTGCGACTGCTCTTTCTTCGTAAACCGTGTCAGCACGTCGAGCTGAGTTCGCTTCAGTTCGACATTCAGCTTCGCCTGCTGGACTGCAAATTCTCTCTCTTCGACTTCCAACTCACTGATGTATTTGCTCCTTGCCATGACTCTGGTATGGCTCAGCCGGTTCCTGGCCGTTTTCAACGTAGCTTCGGCGATCACCAGATTTTTCTCCTGGCTCATGACCTGAGAGATGTAACGTCCCTGCTCATATTCAGAGACTGCCAGAGTTGCCCGCGCGACATTCGCCGCGGTACGATCGGCAGCAGACTGTGACCAATGAGCGTATTTGGTGCGTTCATCGATCTGCTCCTGGAGAAAGAGCGGATCGATTCTGACCAGCTCGTCCCCGGTCTTCACAATGGTGCCACTTTCGACAATCCATAAGACGGCATTTCGGCCACGGACCTGACACTTGATCTCGGTGTTTTCAGAGCTTTCGACCAGGCCCTGACTTGTTACGGTTACAACGAGATCACCGCGAGCGATCGTGTGCGTCATCCGCGGACCGGTACTTTCCGAAGACATCACGCTGGAGATCTTCGCGACCGCGGCCACCACTCCAGCAAGAACGGCCAGAGCAATCACGCCGCTGCTCCACGGAACCGAACTCGCAGCACGACCACGAGCAATTATTTGCTTGTCGTGTGCGAGTTGTTCCGCACCGATTGCTTCTGGAATTGTGTCAGTCGCCATGGTTTAACTTTTACAAGTTTCGGTCAGTCGTCGACAGACAATCGGCACCGTCGATCAGTCACTGTCTGGCGGAGTGGGATCAAACTCCGACTCGTCGCCATCTGGCCTTCTTAGCCCACCACTACTCACTGATTTTGCGGCTTCTGTCTGTGCCTCTTCGACGTTAGCCAGTGGATCGAGAACCACTTCGTCTCCTTCGGTAAGACCGGCCTCAACCTGGATGAACATGTCGCTGGAGTCGCCCAATTTAAGTGGCTGACGAATGGTTTTATCGCCTTGTTTGACCCAGCAAACGTAACCTTTCGCCGTTTCAAGCACGGCGGTCGTTGGAACCAGCAACACGTCTTTGTGCCGAGCCATAACGACTTCAACCTCGACGGTCATGCCGGGCTTCAGGCCTTCAACTTCCGGCAGTTCGACGATCGTGTCGTACTTCACGACGTTGCCCGTCCACCAACCGGCTGGCTTTGTCACCGCAGCCACGTAGGAGATGTCTCCTTCGATGCTTCTACCGGGCATCGTCACCCTGGCCGACAGGCCGGGTTGGATTCGATCGATGATGGACTCGTGAATGCCGACCTTCACCTGCATCTTTGAAAGGTCCGGCATGAGCAACAATATTTGATTTTTGTGGACGGTGGCTCCTTCTTCAATTTCGGGAGCGTTCGACCAGTCTTTTCCCGTTGGGTAGATCACCATCCCGCCACGAGCAGCCTTGATGACGCAGTACTGAAGCTCTTCTTTCGCTCGATTGAGCCGCTCGTGATCAGCGTAGGCACGCTCTACATTGGCCTCGTGTGTTGCCCTGGCAACGTTCAAGGCTCCGTTAAGAGTTGCAAGCTCCTCTTTCTTCGTGAATTTCTCGAGGATGTCGATTTTAGTTTGAGTGAACTCCATTGAAAGCTCTGCCTGTGCGACTGCGAACTCTTTCTCTTCGACTTCCAACTCACTCGCATACTCACTGCGAGCCATCATGCGAGCATGCTTCAGCCTGTTCTTTGCACTGAGCACACTTGATTTGTCGATGACGAGATTCTTTTGGATCGTTGCCATCTCGGAAATGAATCGACCTTCAAGATACTCAGAAATCGCAATCGTCGCTTGTGCCACGTCCGCTTGAGACCGCGCGACCTGGGAGTCTGCCAAGTGTGCGAATTTGGTTCGTTCGTTGATCTCTTCCTCAATCAGAAGAGTTTCCAGACGCAGCAACTCATCGCCAGCCTCTACAATCGTCCCGCTTTCAATGACCGAGATGATGACGTTGCTGTCACCTCGGACTTTGCATTTGATCTCGGTGTTGTTGGAGCTTTCCAGCGTTCCCTGTTCGGTGACGGAGACGAGTAAGTCGCCACGAGCGATCACATGAGTCGAATCGGGACCGAAACCACGCGAAGTTCCACGTTCGGAAAGAATAGCCGCAGCGGCAACTCCAGCCAAAGCAAGAACAGCGATTACAGTCACAACACGTTTCATAATCGCCTTCCGAAGCTAATTCGCAAATGTAGCCGGAGTCGCGAGACTTCGGTTAAGAGTTGAAATTCCAACCGAACTCTTGCGAGTCCGTCTACAAACAGAACTACTCGGATTCTGAAGTTTCTTCCGCTGAGGCTTGCTTTGCCTGTGGCGCCGTTGCGTCGATTGTTGCCAAAGCATCTTTCTCGGCTTCTTCAATAAATGCGGTTGGATTCAGAATAACTTCCTCGCCGTCGTTCAGCCCGGCTTTCACCAGAATGAAAACGTCATTGCTTTCTCCCAGCTCAAGGCGTCGCTTTGAAGTTTTGTCGGCAGTTCGCACCCAGCAGAAGTCACCCTCTTCGGTTTCAACGACGGCCGCGACCGGGACCGTCAAAACGTCATGATGCTCCGCCAGGATTACTTCGACCTCGGCGCTCATGCCTGGCTTCAAGCCTGCGTCGGATGGGAGATCGATGACCGTATCATACTTGACGACGTTGCCCGTCCACCAGCCGGCGGGTTTCGTGACGGTTGCTACTTTGGAGACTTCTGCGTCGAGTGTGCGATCGGGCAATGTGACGACCGCTTTCAAACCGGCGTGAACACGTTGGACCATCGATTCATGAATGCCGACTTTCACCTGCATCTTCGAAAGGTCCGGCATCAACAACAGAACCTGGTCTTTACGAACCGAAGCGCCTTCGGTGATATCAGGGGTTCTCTTCCACGACGCTGCAGACGGATAAATGACCAGCCCTCCGGTTTTCGCTTTAATGATGCAGTCTTTGAGTTCCTGCTCTGCTCGGTCTCGACGTTTGATTTCCATTCGCAACCCTGCCTGGTCGGCAGCCAGCTTCGATTGAGTTGCGGTCAAGTTGCCATTCAGTTCTTCCAGTTGCATGGCCCTTGTGAACTCTTTCAGAACTTTGATCTCGGTCTCTTTGACTTTCAGCTCAAGTTCTGCCTGTTTAACAGTGAACGCGTTGCCGTCGACCTGCAGTTCAGTCACGTAGCCCTGTCGAAACAACGATTCAGATCGCTTGTGCATCTTCTGAGCCGTTCGGAGATTTCGTTTGTTGGCTGCGAGATCTTTCTCGAGTTGCTGCAAGTCCGAACGAAACCGACCTTCCTGATAAGCTTCAAGCGTGATCTCGGATCGTGCCACGTTGGCCTTTGTTGTTTCGAGCGTGGCCTGAGCGATGAACGTATTCGTTTTGGTCAGACTGTGTTGCTCGTCGATGACTTTCGTGTCGAGCCGAACCAGAATGTCGCCGGGTTTGACGACCGTTCCTGCCGGGATCACATACGTAACCGTACTGAAGCCTCTAACCTGGCATTTGATCTCTGTGTTATTCGAACTTTCAAGCGTGCCTTGCTCGGTAACCGTCACAATGAGATTGCCGCGAGAGACTCGGTAGGTCAGCTTTGGCCCGATCTCCTCGGACTGAATGACCGACGGGAGATATGTAGCTCCGACGCTAATAACGGTGAGCACGCACAGAATGAGATAATACTGCGGGCCCCAGCGAGAAGGAGTTGGGCCACCGCCAGATCCCTGACTCAATCCGCTCTCGGATGTGCGATGAGCCGAGGACTGTTGTGGAGATTCCGGTAGCACGTCGTTTGCCATTGTCGTGACCCGCAGAGATCTTGGCAGGGTTCAGAGAAACGTTTGAATCATCTTCGAAGATTGTTTTCTCGTAGCCGAAGTGGGAACACTTCGGGCGTCGGCCCGAACTCTTGCGAGTCCGGCTACACTTCTGACGAGCAACTCCGAATGCTTCTAGAGTATTTGCGGCAGGGCCCGGACGTCAAAAGACAACCAGATATTTCGCGAAATCGTGGACATGATTCCCCTAATTTTCAGGCTTTGTGGCGACCCAGCCTTTTGTTGAAGGCCTGTCTTTACTGACTTTCGAACGTTTCCTGCCCTTCGCACTTCGATTGCTCGTTGCGGGCTGCTTGAATTGCTCGGCAGAGGTTGAGGTTGCTCGCTGCAATTTCGGCTCGCGCTTAGTTTGTTGAGTCATGGGTGATTGCCGCGTAGCAGGCCTGCGAATCGTTGCCTGGTTGCTGACTGATTTGGGGAGTTGCTCGGGCTCAGCATACGACGCCCGACTCTTCGCGGAATTCGGTGCGGGAGATGTCAGTTCAGCTGAAACTTGTCGCACCTCGTTATCCTGTTGCGGCCTGGCGATTTTACGAATTCTAATGCGGTCCAGAACGCTGGCGATCAGCCCAGGAGCCTGAGTCGAGTCAGACGCCGATTCACGCTGCAAAGCCGCTTCGTAAAGAGCCGGAGGAACCATGGGTGGCAACGCTTCAGTGTCTTCATTGTTGAGCGGAACGGAAACTCCCAGGTCGTCGAGTGACGTCTCGACCCAGCGGCCATCGTCGTCGAGCTGCATGACCCCCAGTTCGCGATACAGTCGAAGTTTCGCGGCGTAGTAGTTCAGCCATGCTGCCAGAAATGCGTTTTGAGTATTTTGAAGCGACCTCTGAGCACTCAGCAGGTTAATTGCCGTCGTCGGATTAATTATCGCTCTCCTCCCGGGGGGGAGTTGTGGCGGTGGAGTGTTCAGGTCGAGCTGCGTCTGGTCGACTCGACGGATCGCGATCGAGACCGCAAGTCGTTGAATTTCCAGTTGCCGACGCCGTTGCTCAAGGGTTCGGATCAAAGCGCGAAGCCCTTTCTGTAGTGAGTCTCGGGACTGAATAAATTCCCGACGACTTTGCTGGTAGGTGATTAGCGATGACCGGTAAGCGTTTCGTTCGACGAGTCGTGTGAACGGAGCATCGAATTGCAGCCCCATTCGAAAGTTTCCGTCAGCCGGCCGCAGGCTGACAGGATTATCGCGGGCCGTGTTGATGTCGCCGCTGGCGGTCACCGTCAGGTTGGACTGCAGAGCGTCGGAAGTTACTTGGATTCGACGCCAGCGATCAACAAGTGCCGCACGGCCGTTCATAAAGTCGAGTCGGTTTTCAAGTGCGACTTCGAAAGCAGCTTCTGGCCCAAGATCGATCGAATCGACCGTGATCACTTCCAGTCTTGCCTGAGCCGGCACCAGCGAAAGACGCTCGACAACCTGCAGAAATGCCTGCACCCACGCGACCACTCCACGATTCGTTTCGACTCGAGTTTCATCGGTCAATCCGTCACGCAGCGATTCCAGTTTCGCGACGGTGACGTCGAAACCGACCTCGCCCTTTTCCAGGTCGTCCATTCGTTGATGCAGCCGTTCGCGGTCACGCTGGAAAAGCTCTTTCGCAGTTTCTGTCATCGTTTTTTCACGGACAGGAACGACAGCATCCATCCGGGCGAGATCTTTATGGGCGTTATCAAAAAGGCGCTTCACGAGTTCGATGTAGGCGAAGGCGTCTTCCAGAATCATCTTTGGTTCCTGGTCAACGCGATGCGTTCGATGCTGGATGACGACGCAACCTTCGCTCAGCTTGAGAAGATCGGACAACCATTCGACATTTCCGCTGACTGTTGTCTCTAGCGATTCGTCCGTTAACCCGTCTGACAGTCGCTTCAACCTGGCGGCGGCTGCGACATAATGGCTGACAAGGCTTTTGGGACCGTTGGCAATTTTTTCTTTGACCATTTCGACAAGTGCCAGATCGGCGTCGCTGACCGGAGGCTCCGACGGATCATTCATCAACTCGAACGTCTCAAGGTCGGCTGCCAGTTTGTCGACGCGCATTTGCATGAACTCAACTAGTGTCAGGCTGTCTCGGAGTATCGCATCGACAGAATCCACGTCGTCGTTTCCAGGCAGCAGCACAACATCGGCTTGAAGTTCCTCGATGCTTTCAGCCAGGGCCAGCAGCTCGGCGATGTCGCCAACCCGTCTTTGAAATTGGAACAGAGAGTCGCGGATTGGATTGGCGTCGAGCGGTAACAACTGAAACTGAGCGATCAGACTTTCGTCGAGGTCAAGGGAAAGATCCGAAGGCAGACCGAGCTGACCGGTCTTGTAATTATCAAGGGCGAGTTTCAGTCCGTTTGTCTGATCCAGAAGAGTTGCCCGGGTTTCTTCGATGCTCTGCCGAAACTGATCAACCTGGACGATGTCAATCAGCTCGTTGTCGTACAACGCGACGAGACGCTCAAGAGTTCGGGTCTGCAGATTGAGATTATCCTGCGTGTTTCGGATTCGTTGAATCTGCTGAAGCAGGCCGACGTAGCCATTGACGCCTCCACTGCCTCCGAACGATGTCAGATTCGTGCTGGTCTGTCCGCGACTTGGACCGACGACGCCCAGATCACCGATGGCGATGTTCGTGTAGAAGCCCTGGCGAAACTGGCTGTATGCTCGGAGGTTCGCCAGAAGTTTCCGCTCATCCGCGGTTAGCCCTTCAAGTGCGATGTCGCGACCTGCTCCGCGAAGCAATGGCTGGGTCACGGCAAAGTTCACCAGTGATTGCGACAGGTTGGTGTCGCCACCTGAAAATTCGAAGACGAATGAATTGGCAAAGCCAACAAGTAATTCGCCGGCCGTCGAGAATCTACGTTCAGCAAACAAATCCCCAGAACTGCGCAAGCGGCTTGAGTTGCCTGCCAGTTTTCCTGAGTTAGCGAAGTTCAATCCGTAGCCGCCGAAGAAACGCGTGTCCAGATTGAATCGTTCTTCGCTGACATCAAGAGCGGAAAGATAAAGCGTTTCCAACTGACGCTGATGATTTGGTGAGTGAACGTAGGCCAGTCGGAGTGCCGAGTTGATGTCCAGTTTGACCGAGCCGTCTTCTGCGGTTTCAACGTACTCACCAAGTGCGGTTCGCCATTGCGGATTTTCCAGTTCAGAGCGAACACCGTTCTCGTGCCAGTGTTCCCACCCTTCAAGATCATCCACGATATGCATGTACTGCTGTGACGTCGGATCGTCCAGGGGCATCGGCGAGTGATCAGGATCGTACGGGTCGAAGTACCGGCTGCGAGGGTCCAGATCGATATCGAACTGAGAAGTCGCCCACCGGGGATCTTCATTCCGTTCGGCGATCGTTGCGTATGCTTCGTGATCTGCCTGAAGTCGGTACTCAGTCTGTGAGCATCCGCAGACGAAAGCCGAGACGCCGGCCAGTAACGAAAAGATCACCCATGTCGGGCATGCACCCAAGCGAACATACATCGCGGAACCCCGGCTCCTCGAATAACGACACGATATTCGAGTCCGGTCGCGCACGGACCGAACCCATCTGGTTCCTCCGGCAATAGTATCGTCGTGCCGGTCAGGGTGACTTTAACGAAAGCATGCACCGTGATCGTCAGGCAGAGTCGACGTGGCCACTTTAGACAGTCAGAGTTCAACGTCTAATGAGAAAAAGGCGGATACTGCTGCCTCGTTTTGCTCAAATGGCAACGGCGACTTGCTCAGGTTGTGAAAACGCATTGGCGAGTGCGGCGTAGTCAGGTCGATCCGACGCCCGAGCGTGTTGAAATCCGCCAAGAATCTGCCCACAGTGATAGAGATAAACACCAGGCATTTGTAAGCCGTTGCCTCTCAACATTCCAAAGCCATGGCCGTTGATGAACGCGGCCATGAAGCCACGAACCCATGTCATCGGTCCAAGCAGTTCAGCAAAGCCACCCAAGTCGAGCCCAAATTGTCGATAGAGTCTACATTCCGGATCAGAAAACCGGGGCAGGTCGTCCAGGTCGTAGTTGGCAAAGAAGACTTCATCCCGGTCGTTCTCACCCATGTGTACCAGGACGATTCCACATCCACCTGACTCGATCTGCTCTCGCTGTTCGGCGATATCGGCCAGTGCTTCGCGGCAGAACGTGCATCCGGCGTGTCTCAGAAAGACGACCAGTTGCGGTTGAGGATCAGCCAGTTCGTCCAGCTTCTCACCGCGATTCGAACGAAGGCCCATCAGCGGTGCATCCGATTCAGGCATGACGTATGCCGAGCCAAGACTTTCATGATGGCGAATTGCGCCCCACAGAATTCCAGAGAAAGGCAGCCACCAGACAAGATCGTTCGTGAGGATCGTCCAACCCATCGAAATCGGAAGTTGATCTGAAGAAACGGCAATGCAAAATCCGACTGGACCGAACACCTTGCCAAGCAATCCTGTCAGCGTGATCGGCCAGTGACGAAATGGGTCTCGGGAAGCGATCAGATATCCCAACCCGTAAACGCCAACAATCATTCCGATACACTGCCACAGTTGTGGCACCGTTGCGCGGGGCTCAACTCCGAGCAACTCGAGAGTCGCTACTGGAAACACGATACATACGGCACCCCAG
>Ga0315321_10004842_pt1 | contig 10305 bp, 8 predicted proteins | sample M180m21515metaG_FD_203464 | JGI IMG/M metagenome (GOLD analysis project Ga0315321, IMG submission 203464) | Ammonia-oxidizing marine archaeal communities from Monterey Bay, California, United States - M1 80m 21515 | ecosystem: Environmental > Aquatic > Marine > Intertidal zone | place: USA... | reverse complement strand
ATTTATTTTGTAAAAAACAATTTATATTATTATTTTTTATTCTTATTGCATCTCCTTTGAGTTTCGCAAAAGAAGCTTTGCCGGTAGCTGAGAATCCCGAAATAGAAAAACGTATGATAATTTTGTCTGAGGAGCTGCGTTGCTTAGTATGCCAAAATGAATCACTGGCTGGTTCTCGGTCTGATTTTGCAAAGGATATTCGTCGTGAGATTCGTGAGCAATTATTAGCAAATAAAAGTGATAAAGAAATTACTGATTTTTTAGTTGCCCGTTATGGAGATTTTGTACTATATCGGCCACCTGTAAGAACTAACACAATGATTCTCTGGTTTGGACCATTTGCTTTTCTTCTGGTAGGCGGGGTTTTGCTATTTTTTTTCCTCAAGAAAAGAAGAAAATCATTACAAGAAGTGCCACTTACAAACGAGCAGCTCAAGCAGGCTGAAAATTTATTAAAAGAAAGTAGTGATGGTGACAACAAATGACGTTATTTTGGGTTCTTGCTGGAATTTTTATAGTTGCATCCTTACTATTTATCCTTCCTACCTTATTGAGAAATAAGGAAAGTGATACAGGTGTTGCACGTAATTCAACAAATGTCAGTATATATCAGGATCAAATATCAGAACTTGATAATGACTTACGTAATGACATCTTAAATCAGGAACAATATAACCAAAGTAAGCAAGAGTTGCAGCAGAGAATGATGCTGGATATGCCTGAGAAAAGTTCTATTTCAGAGAAAATATTAAATACCAAACGAAGCCTTGCAACCCCAATTGTACTTGCATTGTTAATACCTGTATCAGCAGTATCCCTTTATTTATTATTAGGTAATACCAAGGCACTACTTCCTCAGCCACCAGTAAAACAAATGGAGTTGGTTGGAAATAATTTAGCTCCTGAAGGTGACGGCCATCAGGAGATTTCTTCTATGGTTGATAATCTTGTAAAGCGTCTTGAAAATGAGCCAGATAATTTAGAAGGTTGGAAAATGTTGGGGCAAACCTACGCAATTATGGGTCGTTTTGATGAGGCTAAAGATATTTATGCAAAGTTGCTCGCAAAATCACCTGATAGCCCGGAGGCACTTGTTAATCTCGCAGATGTCTATGCAATGACTCAGGGTGGTAGCTTAATGGGAAAGCCTGTTGAGTTAATCAATAAGGCTTTAAGTATCGATCCAAAAAATCTTAAAGCTTTAGCGCTGGCTGGCACTGCAGAATTTGAAAAAGGTGAATTTATACAGGCTACTGTGTATTGGGATGATTTACTTGCCATGATTCCAGCAGAATCTAAGCTAGCGAAATCTGTTTCGGGAAGTATTAAACAAGCAAAGTTACTAGCATCAGGTAATGGGGGTGACGTTTTAATAGCTAAAGAACAATCTCCTAAGTCGAATAAAGATCTATCAAATAAAGTTTCATCTCCAACAGTTTCAGGGGTGGTTAATATTAGCCCTGCCCTGTTAGCTAAAGTCTCGCCTGAAGATAAACTTTATATTTATGCTAGAGCAAAAAGTGGCCCGAAAATGCCCCTTGCCATTGTTATTTTACAGGCTAAAGATTTGCCTGCTAAATTCACACTAAAAGATGGGATGGGCATGAATCCTAATATGAAGTTAACTAGTTTCCCTGAAGTTATAATTAGCGCAAGAGTTACAAAATCAGGCAAGGCTGTACCTGTAAATGGGGACTTACAGGGCTTCAGCGAAGTAATTAAGATAGGTGATCAGAATGTTAGTATTTTGATTGACCAGCAAGTCGGTGACACTGCACCAGTGAAAATTACTAAGAAAGTTTCATCCCCAACAGTTTCAGGGGTGGTTAATATTAGCCCTGCCCTGTTAGCTAAAGTCTCGCCTGAAGATAAACTTTATATTTATGCTAGAGCAAAAAGTGGCCCGAGAATGCCCCTTGCCATTGTTATTTTACAGGCTAAAGATTTGCCTGCTAAATTCACATTAAAAGATGGGATGGGCATGAATCCTAATATGAAATTAACTAGCTTCCCTGAAGTCATAATTAGCGCAAGAGTTACAAAATCAGGCAAGGCTGTGCCTGTAAGTGGTGATTTACAGGGCTTTAGTGAGGTGGTCAGGATTGGCGATCAGAGTGTCAAGATCCTAATTAATAAACAGGTGCCCTAACTTCATATTAATGAATAAAATTAAAATTTGCAGTAATGAGTTTTAATTTTATTCAGCTATGAAAAGCTAGCACAAAACACAGTCAGAAATAATAGAGTTTATTTGGCCTTAATCCCCTCCGTTTATTTCGATTAAATCTCACAATCCTACATAACATATTAATTCCCCTTCTTAGAACACATCTCTTATAATTATTTCTTCTTAAGATTAGCGCTCTTAATACTAAGAGCCCCTACTACACGTTACAATAGTTATTATGTTCGCAACCTAATAATATTGATCATGGCGGATAAATTAAAACAATTACAATTAGATTTACAGGAAAATGAGGAGCGGCTCCATTCAATTTCTTCAAATTTTCCTGGAGTAATATTTCAGTTTATGCTCAAGGAGCAAAATAAAATAAGCTTTCCATATGTAAGTGATGGTTCATTAATGCTGCTTGGGTTGCATCCAGAAGCTATTGTGGACAAGCCTGGCTTATTTTTAGATGTTGTGATGCCCCAGGATAAGTTATCTTATAGTGAATCAATGGCTGCTTCAGCGAATAATCTTTCCCCTTGGCACTGGGAGGGACGCATTCAGCTTGATAAAAATACGGAATTAAAGTGGATTAGCTTAAGTGCGACCCCTAAAAGAATTTCTGATGATGTTGTTTTATGGGATGGAATTGCAATTGATGTAACTAGAAACAAGTTGGCTGAAACTGAAATAGCTAGTTCTCGCGAGCAATTGGCTGAACTCTCTTCATATCTGCAGAAAATTAAAGAACAGGAGCACGCAAGGGTTGCGAAAGAAATAGATGGTGATATTGGAGATATCCTAACTACAATTAAAAATGAATTACTTTCATGGGATGAGGATGTAGCAAATAAATCCGCTAATTACATAAAAAAAGCTGAATTAATTGAGTCTCTAGTCGATCAGGTTATTGATAGCTCACGTAGAATATCAATGGATTTACATCCGGAGATACTGGACTGTGGGATTGTGGCTGCTATTAAATGGCAAACAAAGGAATTCTGTGAGCGCGAAAAGATCAGGTATCGGGTCACTTGTGATAGTGATGAAATTCCATTGGACTCAGATTTGTCAGTAGCTATTTTTCGGGTTTTTCAGGAGACCCTAACAAATATATCAAAGCACGCTAACGCTTCAAGGCTGCAAGTTCGTCTTTCTGAGAAAGATGAATGGATATATCTCGAGGTAACCGATAATGGTCGTGGCATATCAGATCAGGATATTAAAAAATCAAAATCTTTCGGAATTCGTGGTATGCGTGAGCGTTGCCAGCAGCTTGGGGGTTACTTGTTGATTACTGCTAAATCAGAAAAATGGACCAAAATAAGCATTTCAATTCCAGTAAATGCGATGGAAATGTCTTCTAGAGATTCAATGAATTAATGTATGACATTAATAGTTGAACGAGAAATTGCTAGTGTTAATTGTTATATATTTTGTACAAATAAGTGGGAATATAAAAACTTATACAGGGATGCAATAGTTTTTTCGTAGTATCATAAGATACGGTTATTTATCGATATTGTAGTGTATATTGCACCTACTCCTTATAATCTGCCCTTAACCTAAATTGAGCAAAGAAATCTTGAGGGTTACTACGGCCTGATAGTGATGCTATATTCGTCAACGTGAATCCAAATCTAGACCACCTACAGTCTTATCCTTTTCAAAAGCTTAATAAGCTTTACTCAGGGATTACACCTAATTCAACTCATTCGCCGATTCGACTTCATATAGGCGAACCAAAACATAAAACGCCAGATTTTATTCGTTTAGCATTGACAGAGGGTCTAAATAAATTAGCTAATTACCCAACAACCCTCGGGGACAAGTCATTACGTACAAGTATTTCCTCATGGCTAGAGCGTCGTTATAATTTGCCTTCCATAAATTCGGACACAGAAGTTATGCCAGTGAATGGAAGCCGTGAAGCTCTGTTCTCTTTTGCACAGGCAGTTATTGATTTGTCCCGTTCAAATGTAACGGTTATTTGTCCTAACCCGTTCTATCAGATTTATGAAGGCGCAGCATTACTAGCTGGGGCTACGCCACATTTTCTGAATGCTTTGCCCGAAAATAATTTCACAGCTGACTATACACAAATATCCGATAAAATTTGGGCACGTACGCAATTGATATACATTTGCTCGCCTGCTAATCCATCAGGTAAGGTAATGACGCTGGATGACTGGGAGAAACTTTTTGCTCTTTCTGATCAGTTTGGATTCATTATCGCTGCAGACGAATGCTATTCTGAAATTTATTTAGAAGAGAATAATCGGCCCCTCGGTGCCTTAGAAGCAGCCCATCGCTTGAATCGAAAAGATTTTACTAGGCTTGTTGTATTTGGCAGCCTATCAAAGCGCTCTAATGTTCCTGGTCTGCGCTCTGGTTTTGTTGCAGGGAATTCAGAAATATTAAAGAATTTTTTACTTTATCGTACTTATCATGGATGTGCTATGAATCCTGCGGTGCAGGCAGCAAGCGAGGCGGCATGGAATGAGGAGTTTCATGTTAACGAAAATCGTCGTTTATATCGGGAAAAATTTGTTGCAGTTAAAGAATTATTGAATGGACAGATGGAAGCTCCGATACCAGAGGCTACTTTTTATTTATGGGCCAAAACGACAATTAGCGACACTGATTTTGCCCAGCAGCTATATCAAGATTATAATGTCACCGTATTACCAGGTAGCTATCTTTCCCGGGAGGCGCATGGTGTTAACCCTGGTAAGAATTTTATTCGTATGGCTATGGTTCCTCCGTTACCTGAGTGTATTGAGGCAACAAAAAGAATAAAAACTTTTTGTAGTTCATTAGTAAAGAGTTAGGCAGGTAATTTGCGCTCAAAAATTATAAATATTTTATTGTTTAATAAATTCATTAAGGACAAACATGGAACTGTTACAAACTGCAATTGAAGAGGCATTTGAGTCTCGCGCTGAAATTACTCCTCGCAATGTTGAGGCAAAATTAAAAGAATCAATTAACCAAGTATTAGATATGCTCAATACTGGTGAGTTACGTATCGCAGAGAAAATTAATGATCAGTGGGTCACTCATCAATGGATAAAAAAAGCAGTATTGCTATCTTTTCGTATGGAAGATAATGCTTTCATTAAGGGGGGATTCTCTAACTATTTTGATAAAGTCCCATCAAAATTTGCAGATTTTAGTTCAAAAGATTTTCGTAATGGTGGATTCCGTGTTGTCCCGCCAGCAACAGTTAGAAAGGGCGCTTTTATCGCAAGTAATGTTGTATTGATGCCGTCATATGTCAATATCGGTGCATATGTTGATGAAGGAACAATGGTTGATACCTGGGCTACAGTAGGCTCTTGTGCTCAAATTGGAAAGAATGTACATCTATCTGGTGGAGTTGGTATTGGCGGCGTGTTAGAACCAGTACAGGCAAACCCCACTATTATTGAAGATAATTGTTTTATTGGGGCACGCTCTGAGATAGTTGAGGGAGTTATCGTGGAGGAAAATTCAGTAATATCAATGGGTGTTTATATTGGTCAAAGTACTAAAATATATAATCGTGAGACTGGGGATGTTAGTTACGGTCGTATCCCAGCTGGTTCAGTAGTGGTTTCAGGGTCATTGCCATCTTCAGATGGTAAATATAGCCTTTATTGCGCGGTTATTGTGAAACAAGTTGATGCAAAGACACGCGCAAAAACTGGAATTAATGAGCTGCTACGTGGAATTTAAATAAATACTTGTTACTGGTAATTTTCTAGGTATATCAAAAATGCATAAAGATGCTTTAGCCCTCTCACAGCAACTTATTAGCTGCCGTTCGCTTACCCCTGATGATAGTGGTTGTCAGGAGATTTTGATCGAGCGTTTGAAAGAAATAGGTTTTAACATTGAAAAAATTCAATGTAATGAGGTGGAAAATATTTGGGCAAGACGTGGGACTACTGCACCAGTTTTATGCTTTGCGGGCCATACAGACGTAGTGCCAACCGGACCACTGGATCAATGGGAGAGCGATCCTTTTACACCGACAATTCGTGATGGGAAGCTATATGGGCGTGGTGCGGCCGATATGAAATCATCTTTAGCCGCATTTATTACAGCAATTGAATCTTTTGTGCATTTACATCCAGATCACACTGGCTCAATTGCGCTTTTAATTACTTCTGACGAAGAAGGTCCTGCAGTTGATGGGACTGTTAGAGTAGTTGAATTACTTAAAGAAAGAGAAGAAAAAATTGATTATTGTATTGTGGGTGAGCCTACGTGCTTAAATCAATTGGGTGACACCATTAAAAATGGTAGACGAGGGTCTTTATCTGGGACACTTACTATTAAAGGAATTCAGGGTCATATTGCTTATCCACATTTGGCAAAAAATCCTATTCACCTTGCCGCTCCATGTATTGCTGAACTTGCAAAAACAGAATGGGACTGTGGCAATGAATACTTTCCACCAACAACCTGGCAGATTTCTAATATCTCCGGAGGAACTGGTGTAACAAATGTTATTCCAGGCGAAGTAGAAGTTATATTTAATTTTCGTTTCTCTACAGCCAGCACAGTTAAATCACTTCAAAATAAAGTTCATCAAATACTCGATAAACATGGACTGAAATATAATTTAGATTGGTCACTGTCCGGTAAACCTTTTCTTACTCCCAAGGGTGATCTCGTAGATGCAGTAAATGATTCGATTAATAGAGTAATGAATATTAGACCAGAACTATCTACTTCTGGAGGTACTTCAGATGGACGTTTTATAGCAGAAATTTGTCCGCAAGTAGTAGAATTCGGCCCGATCAATGCCACGATTCATAAAATTAATGAATGTGTAGAGGTGGCTGATATAGAGAAATTATCTGAGATCTATCAGGGGACAATTGAGAATTTATTAGTAAAGTAAAAATTATTTATTTTTTTGTTCTATAACTTGGAGAATTACTAATATTAAAGGATATTAAGTAAAAACTTATATTTAAATAATTCTAATCGTCAGGGTAGTTTGAAAGTATGTGTTCAGTCTCTTCTTTATTTAGCTCTATCGACTTTCCTCTTCTTAATCTTGGTGGTAATTTAATAATACCAAATCGCACCCGGATCAACCGGCTAATCGTTATCCCTATTGCTTCAAACATACGCCGTATTTCACGGTTTCTACCTTCTTTCAATATCACATGGTACCAGTGATTGGAACCCATCCCGCCTTGATCTAGCAGAGAAATAAATTTGGCTAACCCATCCTCTAATTCAATTCCAGTTGTTAGTAATTTTATTTGACTTTCTGATAATATTCCTACAATACGGACAGCATATTCTCGCTCTACCTCATAACGAGGATGCATTAATCTGTTCGCTAATGATCCATCAGTAGTAAAGATTAATAATCCGGAAGTATTGAAATCAAGCCTTCCAATTGATACCCACTTAGAAGTTTTGATTTTAGGTAGGTTGTCAAATACTGACGGCCGATTACGTGGGTCATTATGGCTTACAATTTCACCCTCTGGTTTGTGGTAAAGCAACACCCTTGGCAGCTCTTTCCCAAAATTAAGATGAATAATACGTTTTTTTATTCTAACCACGTCTAGACTACTTGCCCGATCAGCAATTCCAGCCACTTTTTGATTTATAGTCACCTGGCCCATCGCAATAAGATTTTCCATTTCACGTCGAGAACCCAGCCCTGCTCGTGCTAATAATTTGTGCAATTTCTGTGTAGCTACAGATGACGATGTAATATCTTTCTCATCCTTGAATAAAGGCTGTGTTTTATTTTTAAATTTTTTATGTGGTTTATTAGGTCTCATTTAGTTCTCAGCAAAATAGTTTTTCTATGTTCTGCAATGCTCTATTTAATTACTACTAGATGTAGTATTGAAAACTAGGATAGCCTAAAAATAGCTAGTAATATGATTATTGGAATTAAACTTCCCTTCGCTCCATAACTGCTTGTGCAAGTGTGCCACTATCGACGTGCTCAAGCTCACCCCCTGTAGGCAGCCCTTTTGCTATACGACTTACCTTTATTTCCATGCTGTTAAGTAGTTCGCTAATATAATGCGCAGTGACCTCCCCTTCTACAGTAAAATTTGTAGCGAGCACGACTTCTTTTACTGTATTGTCTTGAACACGTTTCAGTAGTCGATCAAGATGAATGTCTTTAGGTCCAATGCCATCTAATGGAGAAAGTTTCCCCATAAGCACGAAATACATTCCATTATAACTTTGCGTCTGTTCAATCATCAATAAATCTGCGGGCATTTCAACGATACATAAGAGATCCGAATTTCGTTTTGTGGAGCTACATAGACTACAAATCAATAATTCAGTAAAACTATTGCATTTTTCACAATGCTTAATGCCTGTAAGAACCTTATCTAGTGTATTTGCGAGTTGACGTGCGCCCTCATGATCATGCTGTAGTAGGTGATAGGCCATTCGTTGAGCTGATCTAGGTCCTACGCCTGGTAGGCAGCGTAATGCTTCGATTAAATCCTCAAGAGATGCGGAATTTCTCATTATAGATAAGATCAAATATCATGATGATGGGATGAAGCCAGCATCCTTTATGTAACCTCATTAATTACATAAAACATATTTAGAATGGCAATTTCATTCCAGGCGGCAATCCCATGCCAGCAGTAACTCCTGACATTTTTTCTTGCGTAGTAGCTTCAACTCGTCGAACAGCGTCATTTACTGCGGCAGCAAGCAGATCTTCCAACATATCTTTATCATCATTGAATAGGCTGTCGTCTATATTCACCCTCTTTACATCATAGCGGCAGGTCATTATAACTTTAACCATGCCAGCACCAGACTGCCCCTCTACTTCAACTGTAGCTAATTGTTCTTGCATATCTTTCATATTTTCTTGCATTTGTTGAGCCTGTTTCATTAGTGGCCCCAATCCACCTTTCATCATTCTGAATCTCCTTTGTTAATAGGTTTAATTGAAGAGTTAATTAATTTTGCATCGAAATTATCCATTAATTGACGCACAATCGGATCGGTCTCAATAGCAGTTATGGCTTGTTGTTGTTTCGTTTTTTTCTCACGATTATCTAATTCTGCTGGAGTAATACCTGTAACTGTACCAACAGAAAATTTTAAATATATATTATTTCCAAAGTGCTCATTTAATGCGGCTTTTACTTTGTCTTGGTACTTTTTCTCTAATAAATGTTTATGCTCAGCTAATAAGCATAATTCTAGGTTGCCTGTTGAATAATTTTTAATCTCACAGTTTTGAGCCAACATTTTTGCCATGCCGTTCAATTTTAACTGATTTACCAATGACGGCCAGTGAATATCTGATTGACCGGCGTCATTAGAGTATGTATTAGGCTCTTTAACGTCATTTGATATGGCAGGAGGAATATGTTCAGAATTGCTATCTGAGGGAATGCTAATTTTTTTATTTATTTTAGGATTTTGTACTTTTGAGTTTAAATCTGATGGAGGGATAGAAGCTTTGGTATTTTCTAATAAATTCTCTGGAATAAAAGCCAGCATACGCATTAATGTCATCGTAAAGCCAGCGTATTCATCAGGCGCCAGCCCTAAATCATCACGACCGTTCAAGGCAATTTGATAATATAATTGTAGCTCTTCAGGTGAGAATTTTTTTGATAATGCAATAATTTGTTTATATTCCGGTATATTTTCGTTAATGGATTGTGGGACTATTTGTACCAAAGAAAGTGTATGCAGCAGCCTGGCCAAATCTTGCAAGGCATTATCAAAAGACAAGCTCTTTGCTTCAATTCCATCCGCTATATTTAGTAGATTTGCACCATTCTTTTGCAGAATTGCCTCAAGCAGATCATAAAGATAGACCTGATCAATAGTTCCTAGCATGGCATGAACCTCAGATTCCTCAATCTTACCTTTGCTAAAAATAATGGCCTGATCAAGAATACTAAGGGCATCACGCATACTACCTTGAGCTGCACGCGCTAATAACTGTAATGAGGTTTCATCAGATGTTATTTTTTCTTGTTCAAGCACATGCTTTAGGTGCTCAGTAATCAGGGCAAGAGGGATCTGCTTTAAATTAAATTGTAAACAACGTGATAAAACAGTAACCGGAATTTTCTGTGGATCAGTAGTAGCCAATATAAATTTTACATGGTCTGGAGGCTCTT
>Ga0315321_10004839_pt1 | contig 10313 bp, 14 predicted proteins | sample M180m21515metaG_FD_203464 | JGI IMG/M metagenome (GOLD analysis project Ga0315321, IMG submission 203464) | Ammonia-oxidizing marine archaeal communities from Monterey Bay, California, United States - M1 80m 21515 | ecosystem: Environmental > Aquatic > Marine > Intertidal zone | place: USA... | reverse complement strand
CAAGGTCAAGGGTTTGGAGTGATGTCCTCAATTCGCAATCCGCTCTTGAAGTTGGACCGAATGACTTCCGTCCCGTCTTCGTAGTACGCATCCACTTTAACTCCATTGCCTCCCTTGATGTTGGTTACGGTACATTTCTCGCCATTAGGCTTCCAGGCAATAGCGGTCATAAGTTTTTCGTTCTTAAAGCTCTCTTCGGAGCTCTTTTGTCCGTTCTTGTACCAATTTATCGAGAGTCCGTCCTTCTTACCTACCTTGTAGTTGGTTTTGCTCCTTTTGTGCCCATTCTCGTACCAGGTCGTATGAATTCCGTCCTTTTTGCCATCTTTGATGTTACTTTCCACTTCTCTTTGTCCATTGTAGTACCACTCTACGCAAAGTCCGTTTAGGTTGCCGTCCTTGAATTGGTTTAAGCGGCTTACTCTTCCATTGTCGTATAATTCCTTTGCCCATCCTGTAAACAGCCATCCTGTGCGGGGTTTTTCCTCGTTTGGTGAATAGTAAAACAGTTGTCCTCCTGAGATAAATGTTCGAAGCGTTGACTCCTCAATCGCGTCTGTGAGAACCCGGTAGAGAGTTTCGTTGTCGTCCAAGTCAATGGTTTTGTGAGAAGCTAAGCTTAGGGGTCTTTTCGAAGATTTGGTTGGATCAGGTAATGGTTTAATGAGGTCTCCGCACCCAATAATGATTAGGCTGAAGGTTAGAACGTAGGGGAGAGCTTTCATTCACTAACCAAACCATCCTCGTCGGGCAGGGTCAAGTTTGGGCTGGAGGCGGGAACTGCGTCAAAAACTCGTCTGCCATTCTCGTAGTTTAGACGAGCTATCTCCGATCCGTCTGATTCAAGATAATGAACCCAAATGCCATTGCCATCCTAAATCTTGGTGACAGGACACTTCTCTCCATTGGGTTTCCAAGAAACCGCATTCCATTTCTTTTCTTAGACATAGTCAGCCCCACTGAGACAATTATCTTTATCAAGGATTACCTGTTTGATAGGGTAAATGAATGATTGATAAATATCTAGAGTGCAATGGTGGATAAGGGCGTTAGGTCTTTTTTTTCCCGCTCACATCTGTGGTTTATTTTTCTTTTATAAAGCTCATAGCAACCACCCAGTTTTTAGCCTCAGTGAATTATAAATAATATAAAATTAAATGAAATTACTAGTCCGCAACTTAGATCGATTAACAACGGAAGAAGAGTTGGAAGGCATATTTAGCGAATTTGGAGAGATCGAGTACTGCACAATAGTGATGGATCCAAAATCCGGTTCATCCAAAGGGTTTGGTTTCATCGAAATGCCAAAGTCAAGTGAAGCAAATGCTGCATTAAAAAACCTGCACTACAAAACAATCGGTAGAAATAAAATTCGTGTTAAAACGACTAAGAAATAAGTGAGTTCTTTGGGTAAGTAAAAAGCAACTCTTTACTAATCGCTACAATCTCCTCCAACTCCGCTTGAGCTGACCCAGAGAATTCTTTCGATTACCTACTCGTTATCACTGAGTGTAACAGCTCTTTATTTCGTTGTGAAGACATCTTCTTTTGTGATGTTCAGATCATAGATCAAGTTTCCTTTGGTATCATTGTACACATACTGAAAAGTCATTCCTTGGAGGAGAGCCTTTATTGTGGAATCATTCTTTGAAGTTTGCTGTTCCGATAGGTGAGCTAGCTCACCTGCAATACATGACTTGGCCACTGCAATGACACTTTCGAGGTCCACATCGCCGTTCGTATAATGATTCTTGTCGTAGGGCATTTCGTATATGTAGGTCAAAACGGATCCATCTTTAGACTGAACCTGATCAACCCAGATCGTATCTTCATTCAAAACCATAGGAAGGACTGGTTTGGAAATTCTGAGGAATGAGGAAGTTTGTGATTCTTCTCCACCCGATTCAAAATCGGCTAGGAGAGTCGTTTCGACAGGCAAAAGAGTGGATTCGGAGCTACTTACCTTCTTGCCCGGTTCTTGCCCGCACCCGACAGTAATTAAGAGGTAGGTGAACAGTACGAGTAAGACCGATTTCATTGATTCAACCAACCACCTCTTATGGGTAGAGTCAAGAATTGGAGAAGTTGTTCGCTCGGTCAAATGAAGGAAGATACCAAACGGAAAGAGGAAGAAGATTGGTGTTTTCTTTTCGGCTCGATCCGCTTGTAAAACGATGTGGAACAGGTTGGGGGATTCCGTCCCTTGCACTTGAATCAATTAGTTTGCCAATCCCTCTTCTTGACTGCACGGGGCAGGCGTGATTGGGTAGAGACATGAGCTCGCCACAAAACAGAAAATTCTTTGTTTCGGATGACGGAAAGGATAAAATGTCCCTTGAATTAACTGAGTTCAAGACGGGTCTGGGATCAGGCAAGCATCAAAAGGAGTCCCTTGCATGGACTAAGGGGATGACCGAGTGGTTACCGTTATCGGATCCCTTTTGGGACAAGTATGAAATCCGTATTCATCCGGAAGTCGATCCTCCAAGTCCCCAAAAGCCGGGTTTTGGGAAATGGAAAAATAAATTAACCGATGTTCAGGGCAAAATGGCGGAAGCCAAGGAGAAGGTTTCCAATGCAGCACCTTCCATGGATGCCTTGAAGGAGAAAGCTTCCAGTTTCACGCCTTCTCTTGATTCAATGAAGAATAAGCTCAGTGACACACTTGAAGAAATCAATGCGATCAAGCCAATCTTCAATGAAAATGGCTTTGCGATTTCCGACATAGAAATGGAAATCTCAATACCTCCTTCGATCACCGTAATTATAGATAATCAGGCAAACAATGTCGATGGTCTGAACAAATCCGTGGAGTCGTTCGGTGAATTAACGAAGATTCAACAAATGATAATCGGTACAATAAGAAAAATATCCGAATTGCAAGGAGTAGTCTCTAAAAGTGGTCACCGAGTTGGTGAAATTGAAATTCAGATGGGACTTCCACCCTCCATAGTCGTTCATCTCCCCCCTGTTTGACAAAAATATTTTTTTTCGTTGTAAGGGTTAAGAGATAGGTGGGGAAACTCATTTTGGATACTTTGGCAAACAGTTGGCTTTTTCGACGAAAAAACCCGCCGTGCTCACTAAGCTTGCTCCTCTGGTGTAAAGATCTGTCTTTTCGATTTCTGGTGAAATTTCTGGCAGCAGAATATTTGGATTCCTAAAACAGGGTAAGCTGCCCATTGTCGCGATCCTTTTTTGGTTTCTTAAATTTTCCTTTCTTGGAGCCATGTTTGTTCAGGTTTCGGTTTGTTTCGAGCTTTCCGAACTTACTTTTTCTGATGGCGAAGATTCTGTCCTTCATGGTTTTCGAATTCATTTTTGCATCGAATGAAACCGGGGAGTAACTCATTTGAGGGATGGCTTCCAGTTCAAGGATTTGCTTCATCGTCCATTCTTTAATCTCAGGCACCCACTTTTTGACGAAGACTCCCGAGGGGTCGTGATCCTTGATTTGTTTATAGGGGTTGTACACTCGTATGGTGTTGAATCCTACGATGCCCGCTTGCATCTGAATTTGGGACATGTGGATTCCTGGTTCGTAATCGAGGAAAACTTTGGCAAGTGGAGGATGTATCAGCTTCCAGGAGAGCTTCAGACCAAAGCACGCGAAACTTACGACCATGGCTCTCATTCTAAAATTAAGGAAACCGGTTTCATTCAAGCATCTCATGCAGGCATCCACCATCGGAACGCCCGTTTGTCCCTTCCACCAAGCCTCGAGCAGTTCGGGGCTATTTTCATATTCCAAGTTCCGGTAGGCCTTGTTGAGAGCCAAGTTTTCCATCTCCGGAAATCCTTCGAGACGTTGAATAAAGTGATCCCGCCAATGCAACCTGGATTCAAAAGCCCGCAGGCTTCTTCGCCATTGTTTGGATTCGGGAGTGGCATCCAACTCTTCGCGTTTACGCCTCACTTCAGCAAAGACCGTTCGTAAACCAATTGTTCCCCACGCCAAGTGCGTTGAAAGCCTCGATCCCGCTTCGAAGGCCGAATTGGGAGAAGATATTCCTCCCGAGTACCCGTAGCCCCTGCGAGAAAGAAAGCTTTCGAGGGTTTGCAAAGCCGATGTTTCGTCTACATGTTGAATTTCTTTGTCGAGAAGAGGTTGATCCTTAGGGCGTACAAACTTGGAAACTTCCCCAAACGAAGGAGTTTGATTGAATACCCTGATGTTCTTTGGACTCGGGATCACTTCCGGGATCGAAAGGGGAGGGTGCATTCGAATGTCGGAGCGACTGGTCTTCCTTCTCCTCTCGGCATTTCCACCGCGTACCACGGAACTCCCCTCTGCTTCCGACCAGGTTACCCCTTCGTATTTGCACCATTCGGCGACCTGCCTATCGATGTCATAGCTCAGTAGGTTGCCGGTCTCTTGATGAGAGTAAATAGATTTAAACGGAAACTTCTTTCGCAATATGGCAAGCTGCTCAACGACCTCCCCTATACAAAAAAGGATACCACTTTGACGGATACGGAGATTCCTCGATAACCCATTTAAGGCTTGCGTTTGAGCTTGCAGATGAAAAAGAGAAAAATCTTCCTCTCCGAGTTTGCTCTTCTCGAAACAATAAAAAGGAACAATTTCCGAGCATTCCTCGAGTGCTTGGGAAAGGCTGGAATTATCCGACAGTCGGAAATCTTTTTTGATCCACCAAACCGCCTTCATTCAGAAAGATGAACTTGGTCGATTGGCGGACGGAAAGGTTGTCAACAAGCAACTCTTTCTGGTTGGTCGGATTATGGGAAAGAGAGATGACATAAGCCTTCATAAAATCATCACCTCGTGATTTAGTCAAATTTCAGTACGATCCCATTTACTATTCTAAGTATAAAAGGAAGTAGGCGGGGTTAGCCATTTATTAGCTCGCCTTCTATGAAAGTTTCACGACTCTTTTCCGCCCCTTTTTCATCGTACCAAACGATTACTCCATTCCCGCCCTTCAAATTGGTGACATCACATTTCTCGCCATTTGGTTTCCAGACAATGGCCGACATTATCTTGTTATTCGTCCATGTCTTTAAGGACCTAACTATACAGACATATTTTCTGTTTTGCTTCCTGTTGGGAACATACCACGACATCTCCACCCCATCCATTTTACCATCCTTGTATTGGGTCAAATCCTTAATTTGGCCATTGCCGTACACATATTTCGCCCATCCCGTGAAAGGCAATTGCTGGTCCCGAGCATAGGCTAGTTTTTCCCCATTCACGATTCGATAATCGACATGGGTGGTTGCTTCATCGATTACTTTCGTCTGCTCTTCGGATAAGGTTGGAATCATTTGAACTTCCGGAGCACATCCAACCATTAACAGACCAGAAAAAAGGGAAAGTGGGATTGCTTTCATACACTCGTATCAAAGCACTTGATTGTCGTAGGGTCAAGGTCTCGGCGGTGATTATGCTTTTGGATAATTGATCATGCTCATTTAATTCTGAACATTTTTGACATTGTTCATCTATGCGGCGAAAGAATTAATCTTTCTCGACTGATTTTTAACCGATTGGATTTGGAAGCGAAACCAAATGAATTCAAGTTTCAACTAATGATCAGAACTTTTCTTCGCTTCTTTTTAATCCGTCTTCTTTTGTTCCATTGTATTGATGGGTGAAATGGACTAAGGGTAGATCTTAAAGATTATAGAATTTCAAATATCCCTAAATATGCCCTATTCAATCGAAGTCCACTTTGACGATGTTACGAACGCCATAATTCAAAATATGTGGGAAAAAATATCGGAAAATAAGATTCCCTGCCGTGCTTTCGAAAAAAAATTTACGCCTCACCTAACGCTGGTCTACGGAGAGATGAGCGGGGAAAAAAAAGTAAATTGGAGTTTTTTAGAAGGCCAGAAAAGATTTGAAATTAATTTTGAAAACCTAGCTTCTTTTGAAGACCGAGGAGTGCTCTTTCTCTCGCCTGAAAAATCAAAAACACTCACTAAGCTCCATAGCTTACATGATGCAAATGCCGGGTTTTCTTCGATGAATAAATTTTACCGGACTGCTAAATGGGATCCTCATTGCTCCCTTGCCAGTCGGCTCTCCCCCAAGCAGGTTCAACGCTGTGCTTCACTTTTTGATGATTTTAAGTTACCATTTAAAGCTACCTGCGTTTCCTCTAATTTAGTCAAGTATCCGGATCCGGTAATCCTATCCACATTGCATTATAAATAGAGGTAACTTACTTTTAAGTCCAAAGGATCCTAGATATCGGATGATGTGATTATCTGATCACCAAGAACCCGACCGTCTTTGGACTTGTAGATGAAACGGAAGTAAATACCACTTTCAAAGGCAGTTTTGCCTTCGCTGTCTCCATTAACAATGGTTCTGACAAGAGGAATAAGGGTGGCTTTAAGCTGCTCATCGTCCAGTTTCATTGAGTGTGCCACAATGTACTCAAAGCAAACCCCGTCATTTTTGGCGTCACGGTATACGTCGTAGTCGACAATCTCATCTTGAATTAAAACTTCGTTTTTTTCACTTAGTCCAGTTTCAATTATTCTCTTAATCCAAGTTTCTTTTTGGAAATTTTCCCCACACCCAACCAACAGCAAGGAGAGGCACATTGTGTTAAGTAATTTTTTCATCATCCGATCCAAGCGCCGCTTTGGGGAAGGGTCAAGGGTTCGCGGTTGTCATGATAATGATGGCAAGGAAGGAAATACTTAGAAATGCAACATGGAATACTCCGCCCACGCATATAAACTATTTCCAAAACAGGGTTCTTGCATTTTGGAAACTAATAAATGCTAAAATGAGTCCCACAATTGCCAAAATAAGAATCCCATACATGATCGGAATCGGAACAAAAGTAGAACCTGCTTGTGCCGGCGGTGCACTTAGAATGACCCACCCCCAAAAAGACAAACATATCAACGCGAGATTTACGATGTTGATGCTTAGCGAAACAACTCCACATGTGATCCCCATTGCATACATTTCTCTAACCTAGCATGAAACTTCGGATAAGCCCTTTACAAATTATTCCAGTTTTTGGAATCACCGATCCAAGCACCTCCTTGGTCGAGAGTCTGAAGGGATATCTGTGTCTACGACTTCCTTAACCGGAATCAGTTTTCAACTCAAAAGTTCCTCAACTGAATTCTCTACATCTGAAGCGAAGGTTTCGTGAACAGAATCCATGTTCTTCTTTTTCAATTCGCTCATTCAAAGCTTGGTGAAGTAATTCCTGATCTTCATTTTTGACCAGTCACCCAAAGGAAGAGAAAGAGTTCGCTTTGGAACTTAGATTATGATCACACACCTCACATTTTAAAACAGCCATTCAGCCCACCAAACTACCCTCGCGTTAGCGATTCAATCATTCGCTACCTAATCCTCCCGCTTGACTGCACGGGGCGGGCGTGGTTGGGTAGGGGCATGAATGAAAAGGAAAGACAAGAAAAGCTTTTGAAAATGATGGAGGAAGAGCAAAACCAAAGTTGGTCAGGAGTTTCCGGTTCGCAATCCACCGACAAAGGGAGTCGTTCTAGAGTTACATCTTCTCCTAAAGGAGACGGAGGAGTCTCGACGGTTATTCCGTACAAAAATAAACCTGCGTTGTTCGCCTATTATCTTGGTGTTTTTTGTATCCTTTGCCCCCCGATACTTTGTCTTCCCGCGATTATTCTTGGGATTTTCGGATTGAAGAATGTTCAGGCAAATCCTGCGGTCAAAGGTACGGGACACGCAATAGTCGGAATTATCTCAGGGGCTGTTTTCCTGCTCCTGTCCATCTTGTTCTTGGTTTCTGGTTTATTGTAAATGGATCAGGCAGAAGTTAATCCTTCCGGTTCACCTCGCTTCTCATCGACTTTCATTTTGTAGGCCAACGATTTTCTCACCCATACTTCGCGATTCTGATTGATCATCTGGGAAAAAGCTTCTCGGTCATTAGTCGTAGCTCTTTTTGTCGGTTTTGTAGGTTTCACTATCCCTGGACTTCCCGTCTTGGTTGCACTAATCGAGCGCCCGCCGCGGATTTTGTCCCGTTAATGCACAACCACTGTTATGACTCTTCCCCAAAATCTAATTCTATTGATTGAACGGCTATTACGATAAAAAACATTGACCGATGAAAGTTTTTCGTAAACTCATTAAGCATGAAGGTTAAAAACTTAAGGTATTTACTTATACCATTTCTACCAGTTGTTTTCAACAGCTGTGCAACGATTACTAAAGATGATTCCCAGCCAGTCGCCTTCAGTTCAGAGCCTCAGGGTGCGGAGGTAGCCATAAATCAGATTCCTCGTGGAACTACTCCTACGACAATAATGGTGAAGAGGAAATTTGGGAAATCTATGATTTCAATAAGTAAAGAGGGTTATGAAACCGAAACTTTTAAGCTGGAAAAATCAGTGTCAGGAATGACTTTTGGCAATATTATTTTTGGTGGCGTTATTGGAGCAGGAGTCGATGTAGCTACGGGAAAAGCAACTAATTATCAAGATAGCGTACATATAAAACTTAGGCCCTCAAACAGCAGTGAGCGATCCCCCAGCAATCCTCCGTCCAGATCTAGAGAACTGCCTTATAGGCAAGATTTCAGTCAAGGGCAAAACCTGCAGACAACACGGAATCTGCCTCAAGGGTCCAAAGTAGCTCCAAATAAGTCGAAGCAAGACGAAGCTAGAGCGAAGTTGCTTCGACTGTATCTTGATGATGAAATTACAAAAGAGGAATATCAAGAAATGATCAAATCAACTGGTTCCTTGTAAGGAAGTCGATTTATGTATTTCGTTTTATGAAGAAGTTCATAAGCATATTTTTTTGATCACCACTATTTACTTTACCCCATTTGTAGGACAGTAACTAAGGCTATCGAGTCGGTTAGGTTCTCTTGCTCCTCGCTCACTCGGGAACTTGTCCGAGTGCCCCGAAATCTTGCTCTCTTGCTATTCGCTTGCCTTCTTGCGATGCGAGGTATTTTGGATCGACCACAAAGCCAACCCGACCTATGTCCAAACGATCCGCATCCCAGCAGGTACTGATTGTCTCGCAGTTGTTCGGTTCACCATCGGTGTGGTGTTCACAGGCATGGAAGAGCTTTGCGAACTGGTTATCATTGAGAAGAATCGCTTGCCTGTGCATTCGAGCAAATTCCGCCCCCCGCAAGCCGTGGGCAGGGTCGACTTGCTCATTTTCGCGCATGCAATCGTGCAAGTATGCAAAATAGGAAACCACCAACTTATCCGCTCCCGTGAAATTGCTAAGGTAGAGCCCGTTTCGCTCGACCGTTTTCCAATGTCTTAGCCCGTGGATTGAGCTGGTGAAAAACGGTGACTCTCGTTCAAGGATATCCATCAATATTTTGTCCATATGTCCTTACAATGACATGCCTAGAAAAATTGCAACCGTAACCCCTCAAAAGAAGTCAAGGGCTGGTGGTTTGTTAGGGAGGGAATCGACTAGTTCGCTGTCCTTGAAGGTCTCAAATTAGCTTCTCGTCCCGTCGCTGAAGTAGTGAGCTATAACTCCATTGCGATTCTTGATATTGGTAATGGGACACTTTCCACCGATACCCGATCCTCCCCCTTGACTGCACGGGGTCGGCGTGGTTGGGTGGACGATGTGAATAGTCTACTGCTTGTAATCTTTATTACCCTGCTCTTGGCTGGGTGTGGGGAGAAAACTCCTGAGATTGAAGATAAGCCATCTTCCCTCGTCGCTGATGTGGACGAGGTAGTCGATTGGGTTATGGATAATTATTCCTCGATGGAAAGTGGTTTTGCCAAGGCGGAGAATGACCTCCGCTCATCCGATGTTCCAGTAATCAAAATTCTGGACGATCTTGCGAAGCTCGTTTCAGATAGAAGAATCCAATCCGATGACAAAAAGAAGCAACTGATCGCACTTAGGCATAAACTGGAAGACAAAAAACTGGAAATTGAAAAGGAGATGATGCAAGCCGATTCTTCCATGCGGCAAAGCTATGGCTTGGCTCTCGAAAAGATAAGAGTCAAGCTGGATGAGAAGATCAATCCCTTGCTGGATTTTGACTTTCAGTATCTTGAGAAATTCGAGACGGATCTCCATGCCTCAATACTCGAATGGAAGCGATTCTTTAGTATAAATAGGAGCGTCCTAGACGAAAGCCTAATAAGAAACCAGTTGGCAAACAGAATTTCCGAGCATTTTGAAGAGAACATGGCGAGACTCATCGAGGAAAGGTGGGCTAAATGGGGCAAGGGGGGGAGTAAACTGCCTGACACCGAGGAAAGTCAATCGGGACAAACGGTTTTCGATCAGAGCAAATCCTTTTCGGTCTCCTCGATCGGTACGGACATGCTGTGGGTAAGTC
>Ga0315321_10004838_pt1 | contig 10313 bp, 5 predicted proteins | sample M180m21515metaG_FD_203464 | JGI IMG/M metagenome (GOLD analysis project Ga0315321, IMG submission 203464) | Ammonia-oxidizing marine archaeal communities from Monterey Bay, California, United States - M1 80m 21515 | ecosystem: Environmental > Aquatic > Marine > Intertidal zone | place: USA... | reverse complement strand
CAGCACGCGCCCAGCTCCGTGCCACCCCGCATGCCGGTGAGTGCCGACTCCAGACCCAGCTGCGCATACTCGGCTTGGTCGCCGCGGATGTCATAGCGAGAGGGCACCCGCAGGGGGACGCCCCACTCACCGCGCACCGGACCCACCACAGGGAGGCGGTCGGCGAGCCCTTCGAGTGCCGCGTGGCACGCCCAGCGACCATCTCTAGGCAGGCGTCCCATGTCGACACCGTAGCGACCCCGCACATAGGTGGTGAGGTAACTATCCTTGGACTCCGAGGTGTCGCAGGCCTGCCCCCCACGGTTGGCGAGGGGATCGACGGCGCTGCCGAGGGCCTTCCAGCCCGACCCTCGCGCAAAGGCAGGCCGATGCGAGCTGGACGCACCGCAGACCGCGGCGACCTCGGCGACATCCACCCCCGACACGAGCCCGTGCTCGAAGCAGATTCGCTGAAGGTCGTCCCACGGATCGGTCACGAGCTTGTAGGCCTTCTCACGCAGGCGCTGGGCGTCCTCGCTGGCGGGTCGCCGCAGGTCGAATGGCCGGCCGACGTGGGTGGCGAGGATGGCGCCGTCGACGCGTCGCTCCATCATCGGTCGGTAGCCATCGCAGGCGTCCTGGAGCTCATCAGCGAGGAGCATGGCTGCGACCACACCGGTCTCTGCGGACAGCATCCGATCGACGTCGACCAGATCCATGCGACTCGCGGTCGCGTAGGCGGCCGGCCGGCCGAGGGTGTCGAAGCAGGCCTGGGCCAGTGCAAGCTGCGCAAAGTCCTGGATGCCGTCTTCCGCTCCTGGCAGAAGGTCGGCCCCCCAGCCGTCGTCGTCACGGTCAACCAGTCCACACCACTTCGCGTGAATGTCGCTGCCACCGCAGGTCTCAATGTCGGAGCACGCGCCGGTGAGCGCATCGGCGACCCGATCCGGACCCTCAGCCAGACGGCGGATGTTGCACTTGAGCTTGCGCATGAACTCCGGGTTGTCCGCGGAGCACACAGCAATGGCAAGGTACTCCTGCACCTTGTCACCCGATCTGCCATCCGTCGGCTTGGCCACCACGCTCATGGGTTGGACGACCCGGGAGGTGTTCAGGATGCTCTGTCCAGCACCAAGGAGCATCCCGGCGATCACCACAGCGAGGATCCCCACAATCCCCACAAGCCCACGACGGAGCAGCACCACAACCGGAGAGGGCGGGTCCACACGCTGCAGCAGGGCAGGTCGGTTGGTCAGGGAGATGAAGTCACCCTCGGGACGGAACCACCCATGGACCAGGCTCAGGCGCGTGTGGGGATGGGGGTGCCCGTCGACCACCGACATCTGGACCGGATGAAAGGGACCGTCGGCAGTCGGCCCCACGGAGGACAGCTCCCCGGAGGCCGCTCCTGCGGAGGACGCCAGTGGACGGGCACCATCGCCCAGCAGCTGTTGGGCGAGAACCTCCTCCGGAGCGAGGGCGCTGGTGTTCCACTGGGCACCCGTCATGCCGCTCGTCCGCTTCACCTGGAACACCGCGAGGGCCCTCTCTGCGGAGCCGTCCCCAGGGAGGCTTCGGCCGGAGTCGGTGCGACGAAGGAACTCAGCCGGCCACTCGAGGGCCACCAGCTGGCTGTGCAAGGAAGACCTCGCACCGCCCGGACTGAGGTCGGTATTGCCCAGGTGCTCGATCAGCTCAAGCGCCGAGAGTCCACCTGGATAGCCACTGCTGGCAAACGCACCTGCATCCAGCCGGAGCCATTGGCCGACCATCCGACCCTTCGAGTCGACGAGAGAAAGCAGCTCGTGCGGCGCGATGGCGACGCCCAACAGATCCCTGGCCGCAGGTACATCCAGTCGAAGGGTGGTCATCTCAAGCCCCCCGAACCGGACGCATGACCAGCACTTCCCGGCGCAGCTGGGCGAGCTGGCCGAGCTCGAACCAGTCCCACTCGCGCACGGAGCGACCCACGTACAGGGCCGATTCACCCCCCTCGGTGCTGTCGGCCTCGTTCAGGAGCGGGTCGTCGTTGCGGGTCACATCGGTGGTGGCAAGGCGCTCGATCTGCACCCGCCCCCGGCGCTCCACCTCGGAGAGCAGCGGGTAGCGGCGATAGTCGAAGGCCCCTCTGTGCAGCCCCAGCAGTCCGGCGTTGGGGAGAGCAGACAAGCTCGAGCCCACATGCCTGAGCTGCTGAGAGGCATCGTGAGCTAGGCGCAGTAGATAGGCCTCATCTTCGGGCTCCAGGGGGAGTCGCAGGCGGATGTCTTCATCCTCCGTCGCATGGGGCGGCCCCTGGCCGAGTACCACCAGCCTGGGCGCACGCAGGGTGAGCCGTAGACACGCCAGAAGAGCGGGCACGGGACCCGGTTCACTGCCGCTGGCATCGACGATCACGAGATCTGCGCCATGCTCTCTGTGGTCCATCAGAGCCTCGGCTGCCGCCGCATCTGGCGATGCCCCCACCACGGACACCACCTCAATGGACGCCTCCTGCCAGCCCGCAAGTAGTGAGGCGATGGCAGGCGCCGGAGCCGCGGTGTCGTTGAGTGACACCAGCAGCACCCTTGGCTTAGGGCTCTTCCCCTGGAAGGGCACGTAGGCAGACGGCAGCGTGGCCCCTTGGGGGAGGTCGGTGCGATTGCGCTGAGTCGCCAGCCACTGCCGCAGGGCTGCCCCTTCGAGCCTGGGCACCCACAGTCCGTTCTGCAGGACATCGGACGGGGCAGTCGGGATCCAGGTGAACACCCGGAAGTTCCGATGCAGCACCTTGCCAGCGCCCTCCCCTGCCCCCTGCCTCCGCACACGGTGCACGAAGCCCGAACGCAACTCGATCGGACAAACGCCCGTGTCGAGCTGCAGCGTGAGTCGCTGGCCGAGGCCCGGTATGAAGTCACGGAGGCGGCGGGCTCCAGCGGCCAACACCACCGAGCGGGAGGGTGTGGGCAGGTGCAAGCGGTCATCGACATCGCCCGCCCAGAACCAGGCCGCGAGACGACTGCCCCTCGCCACGGCCTCCTGAGCGGCGCGCTGCACCGGGAGCTCCGCGGTCGCTCCCCAGCCGGGCAGGGCTTCGTAGATCAGAGCCAGTGCCTGGCTGACCGTGAGCACACCGGGGAAGGTCACACGCCCCACACGGAACCAACGGATGTGGCCCGAGACGCTGGCATCGGGCCTCATCAAAGGTGTGCCGGGCTCCCAGGCCACCGCGTCGAGCCGCTCCAGGGCATTGAGACGCGTGATGTCGGACATCGCGGGAATGGCCACATCGATGGTGTAGCGCTCACTGTCGAGCTGAACAGGCAGCTGGCAGCGCCCACACCAGGCACCAGGCGCCCAGATCTTGTCGGCGCTGTACAGCTGCCCACAGGGCTCGCCCCACCACGTGTTGTTGGCACAGGCCACCACAGCGCCGTCGACGATCTTCTCTTCACCAAGCGCTGACGCGCTGCCGCCGCCGGGCTGCCAGCGGAATGAATCGTAGAATTTGAAGGGGACGCGCGAACGAAACAGCCGGAGGTCCCGCGCGGCCACCACTCCCAGCAAGGCGAGGCCCACGCTCCAGACCCAGCCCCATAGCGGGATGACTCCCCCCCAGCGTGGACGGATCGAGGTGCCCGTGAGGAATGGGTTTCCGGTCACACCTGCCAGACGACAGCTGACCTGCTTTCCGCTCAGAGAGTCCCCACCCGTGACCATCTCCCCAGACAGCTCGAGGCACAGCGACGAAAAGGACGCGGTGACCGCCGAAGCCATTCCGTAGACCGCGAGCGTACCCACGACCGCACCCACACCGACCAGAAGCCAGAGCCGCTTCCAGCCGAAGGTCCACATCTGACGCCCTGCCGCCCAGCCGAAGGTGGCTGCCACCGAACCCAGGAGCACGGCCAGCTGCAGGGTGGTGACGGTCTGGGACTCAGACGGACGCGCGAGCACCTGTGCGGTGGCGTAGGTCAGCGCCCCCGCCAAGGCGAGCGGCAGCACGGCCTCGATGGCCTGCTCCCATGCCCGTCTCCGGGCCACCTCGGTGAGGGGTGCTTTCACGACCTCAAGTCTCCGAGCCGTCGCCGGATGCGCGGTAGGGGTTGAAGGGATGGTTCGGCCCGAACAGAGCCTCGATGCGGTCGGCGGCCTCTTCGACCCGAGCACCCACCCGACGCTGCAGCGAGGTGAGGAGACGAACCCGCTCACCGGTCGACAGCACGCGGGTCTCGAGTGTCATCACCGCGGCCTGCAGCGCAGCAGAAGCGGCGGTCTGATACCGAAGCCAGTCACTGCCCAGCACGCCCTGGTGCCAGCGAAGGCCATGGGGAACGGCCATCCAGATACGACGCTCAATGGCCTCCAGCGACTGGATGATGCTCCGGGTACGACGGTCTTCGGGCCGGAAGAGGGCTGAGATGTCGGTCATCCAGCGGCGGCGTCGGGGCACACGGGCAGCAACCACGAGTCCGCGCTCGTGGGCGGGGCGCGCGAGGAAGCCTGTGAGCTCATCGGCAGTGAACAGGTGGGTGGAGAGCACCGGCCGGTATTCCTGCCGCGCGGCCTCCCACGCACCCTGGCGCTCGCCGGGCTGTCTGGGCGCGGACTCACTGGAGCCCGCCGACTCCAGCTTCAACCGCACCACGACCGTTCGGGCCACGGCAGCATCGTCATCGAGAGAGCCCAGCCGAGCGGGCAGTCGGACCGGGAGCGCCTCCTCAATCTGGACGAGGGCAGCCCGGCCGGGAACACCCGAGATGGGCAGCAGGGCTGTGCCGGGCTGGAGCATGAGCTCCTCCACCCCCTGCACCTCCACCGAACCTGGCGGGCCGTGCTGGCTGGGATTGCCACGAATGGCGAACCCCGAAAGCACGAAGGCTCCGCCAGACGGCGTGGTCCCCACGCTGTCCGGGAACAGGGAGCGAAATGCGTGCCACACCCGGCCCGGTACATCGGCGATTGCTTGCAGGCTCTCCAGGTCGAGTCGACTGCCATTGCGCGGGTGAAAGAGGGTCACAGAGCTTGGTTCGGCACGGGCCATGGAAAGGTCCTCTTGCGGGACGTGGAGAGACGCGGTCGTGGGGGCTGACGCGAGACAGGGTCGGACCACAGTCCAAGGCGGAAACATCCGCAAGATCTCGACCGGAGTGGAACGCCCCCGCTGCCACCGAAGCAAAAGGTCGGACTTCCGCCTCGGCAGGGGGTCGTGGCCGTAGGTGTTCGGGTCGTGCATCAGGAGGCTGTCGCCGAGAATGACCAGTCCGGGAGCTTGCTTCAGTGCGGCATTCTGGTCGATGCGCGCAGCCCACCACCGGCCGGGGTAGGCCGCCAGAAGCTCTCGCGAGAGCAACTGGGCGTCTCGGGAGACGGCGGGTCCAGCCGTGGACCGAGAGACGCTGGATGCGTCCATTCCCAGCACATCCGCCACCTGTCGGAAGCGGTCGACGAGGGTCTCGAGAGAGTGCACTCGCTCCTGTCCCGCCCGAAGCTCGGGCGAGCCGGCATCCGCCGCTTTCTCGTCCCCTGGGGGCCCTCTCCGCTCGGTCAGGGCATCGAGGCGGAGCCGCTCGAGACGGAGATTCTCCTCGACGATTCCGAGCAGGATCCCCATCAGCCAGCGCAGCGAACCCTCGGTGCCACGCCGGCGATACCAGGCCGGGAGCACGAGACTCAACACCCGCAGGATGCTGTCCTGCCCGTTGTGGACGAGTGGTCCCACGCCATGGGCCTGAGCAAAGGACTCGAGGATCCAGGGAGCCGGCGTGTTCCAGTCGAGCACCGCCCCCCGGGTTTGGACGAACCACTCGGAGATGGCGAGCAGAAGGGTGAGCCCGTCGTGGGCCGTGGGCGTGCCACCTGAGCTGCGGTGAGTCTCCAGCATGCGACGGTAAGCGGGCACCATCCGTCGACCGTGACGACTCGCGGCGAGCTGTACGCCCGACGGCGTGTCCACCGACGCGAAGTCCGACGCGAGGTCGTGGGATCTCGCCCACGCGAGGTCGGTGCCGTAGCCGCCCTGCACCATGGCCTCAAGCCATGCCGCACCTGGGGTTCGCAGTGGCGGTGCGTCGGTCATGCACCCCCTCCCCGTCGAATCAGCTCGATGCGCACAATCGCCGCATCCACGAGGACGAGGTCGCGGACCAGACGCCGACGCTCTCCGCTGGAATCTTCTACCCAGCCTGACCGGAGGGTCTCCTCGGGCAGCGCGAAGAAGCCGTGGTCTGGAAGTGGACGCTCCGTCGAAATGGGAACCGGCGTGAAGAGCGTGAGGGCCCGAAAGGGCACCAGCTCCATGGACTGCAGCATCGGGTAGCGCTGCCGCAAACGTCGGAACCACGTCTGAGCTGACTTTCTCGCCCAGGCCATCTCGGTGGGCTCCCTGCCCTGCATCGGACCGAGCGCCACCACAAGCACCGTCTCGTCAGCGTCTTCCACCTCCGATGGCCGCGCTCGCACGGCGTACTCGCCGGTAGGGTCGTCTAGCGGGGTGCGGGACGGCTGCTTGAGCGGCAGCTGCTGCCACATGCGCAGCTCAAACATGTAGCGCTCGCTGTACGACCAGACGCGGGCCCACCAGCCGAGGCCACGACGTCCGAGACACCGCAGGAGGTCCTGCTCGAATTCGAGCGGCAGCATTGGCTGCTCGCGATTCGCTCCATAGACCCGCTCGATGCAGGCCTCAGGCGACTCCGCCGCCCGGCCGCCGATCATCGGGTACGGATTCGACGCCGCCGCGATGGCGGGTTTGGCGCCGACCCGCTGCTCAACGAAGTGAACCTGACCGGCGGCAACAGCACCCCCAGCGCCGTCCGTTCGCCGATACCAGTCGATGCTGACGCCCCGCTGTCCATCCAGCTCGAGTGGCGTGCCGCCCTGCTCGAAGCCTGGCACCCGAAAGACGACACGCCCGACGGTGGGATCGACCGAGACCCCCTGCCAGTCGGTGAACAGCTCGCCCGATGGCAGTGTGTCCACCGACGACACGCGCTGCATGCGCGCCAAGCCGACAATGTTCTGAGCAACGGCGCCCGAGGCGGGATGGGTTGAAGGAGGGTGGAGACCGAGCCCCGGAAGCCACCAGCCCTGCATATTCTCGGCGCCTGCGATGGCGAGCACCGAGCGATCGACCACATCTGTGGCGTCGAGATCGACCGGCACCGGACCCACCGATGAAGCAAACAGCTCCCGCCCGTCGACCACAACAGGTGCATTGAACACCAAAACAGGGTTCAGAGTGAGCGCCTCCAGTCGAACCTCGGGCCCATCCGCATCGTGTTCGGAGGCTTCGGTCTTCCAGCGTACAAGCAGCCCCTCCGTGCCCGCCGGAAGGTGGACATCCCAGCCCACGATCCGGTCAAGGCGGGTGCTCTGTGGTGCTGGAAGCACCACCCGCCACCTCGGGACACAGTCCCGCAAGGGATCGAGAAGGATGGCCTCGGAGCCAGTGAGCGCTCGAATCTCCAGGCGGTCGGCCTCCACCTGGTAGGGCGCAGTGCTATCGACGCTCGTTGCGAGGCGAATGACCCCTGGCTTTGTGATGGGCTTCGGCAGAGAGACCCACACCATGTCCGAGCGGGTGTGACCAGCGAGAAGCTCGTATGCGCGAGATTTCAGCAGTCTCTTTACCCAGCTCGGACCGTCTGCCTCTGCGGCGCCCTTCACGGAGTCCAGCCGAACCTGAACATCAAGGCGCTGGCCCCGCAGGGACGGCACGATGTCGGTCACCACATTCCAGATGGCGTCGATCACCCGCGGGTTGGGCACCGCCGGACGCTCCAGCATCAACAGCCCAGACAGCTCGACCTTCTCGCTCACGCCTCGCAGGACGATCTGCCCTTCGCGATTGGGCTCGGGGATTCGGTTGGGCATGGCCACCGCCCCAGAGATGCGGACCATGGGCTGCCAGCTCGTGCCGTAGATAGGTCGCCAGGCCACCCGCACACACTCCGGAGCCTCCGGATCACGGCGGATACCGGCACAGGGGTCGATCTCTACCTCCAGCACCACACCCGAGTCGGTCTGAACGGCCGAGAAGCCCAGGTAGCCATTGCGCTCGCGGGTGATGAGGTCGCCCGCTGCCTGCAAGCGGGCGAGGTCCGCCTCTGAATTCGAGGAACGCAAGGTGTAGCAGATGACCACGCGGTCAAAGGTACTGGCTACCTCGAAGTGCTCGACAGGCGGACAGACCGCGTGGGTGACGTCGGAGTCGTCCTCGGGCGGGGGTGCAGTGCCGTCGAGGAGCTGCCCATCACTCAGTCGGAACCAACCCGAGACGGTGAGCGGATGCAGCGGCACGCGCCGTTGAGCAGGCACGAAGAGTACCGAGTCGGCGCGCTCGGTCTGGGCCGTGAGAAAGACCGTCTGTTGTTGACCGTCGACGTCATCGAGAACCCCCGGTTCGGAGGGCGTCACGGTCATGAGGCCCACCGCTGGACGGGCCGGCTCCAGCGATGCTCCCATCACTGCGAGAGCCTGCTGCATCAGCGCTGCTGGGTAGCGGTCTAGCTGGCCGGAGAGGGTCTCCACCATCCACGCTGCCTCTTCGAGCAACAGCCAGGCCGGATCGGTCAGGTCGCCAGGCTGAACCGGCAAGCCCGAGTCAGCCAGACGCTGCCGCACGAGCGCAAGCAGCTCGGTGCGATCCAGACGCAGGGATGGGGGGGATGGAATCCGCATCAGGGCCTCAGGCGAAAGGGTCCAGCTCGACCGTGGTGGTGCCATGGGTGTCGCGGACCTTCATGCGGATGCGCACGCCCACCTGGGTTCCCAGGAAGAGCAGCGCGCGACCGACCGGGAGGCCCGCATGGCCCTGCATCCGGTCAGGCCGATGAAGAACTGTGACCTGCACAGCCACGTCCGTGACCTGCAGATCTGGCAACCAGCCGGCGATGGCCTCCTGAACGAGCCACTGGATCTCGCCCTCCATGCCTGGTGCGAGAGGCTTGCCCACGAACCGCTGAAGGTCACAGCCAAAGTCGGGCCGCCATGGAAGGTCGCCAGGGGTGGTCCGCAGCAAAGCGAGGAGCCGATACTCCAAGCTCTCACGCCGGGTTGGCAGCGCTTGGGTGCCACCGAGGACAAGGGCAGGATGCAACATGGTCATCAGACTCAACCCCGCTGTGTGCTGTCGGAATAGAGGCCCATTGTGGTGACGTAGCCGCTGCGCGAGCTCCACCGATGAACCGTACGAGAGATGCGGTAGGTGCCCGAAGAGCTCCCAAACTTCTTGAGCTGAAGGAGCCGACCCGGGCGCGCCGCGGGCAGCCCCATGCACTCCACCTCACCACTCACCAGGACGTCGCTTCGGCCCTGCAGCAGACCCCGGGCGAGGCTCTTGGCGTCGGTATCCTTGAGCACCTTTTCAGCCTCCACTCGCCACAGGATTTCGCCGTAGACCTTCTTGGCCAGCTCCGGACCGGACTTGCCACCCGAGGTCTTGCCCAGGTCGCTGCCCGAGGCCTCGCCACGAACCACCTTGGTCTGCTTGCGCCAGTCCCAGCCGAACACCCTCACCTTGGTGGGGATATTGGTGATGTTGCGCCGAACATTCACGCTGTACACCCGGTCTTCAGGAGACAACTCAAGCTTCTTCGAGTCGATCTTGACGCCGAATCGCAGCTTCTTTTCGTCGAGGGTGAGCTTGTAGCCGCCATCGCGGGCAATGCGTTGCAACATCTCAGCGTGGCTCTGGTTGTTCTGCACAACCTCATTGGCGCCGCCATCCACCCCCTGCACGACGGGAGTAAAGCCACAGTCACGCGCGATGGACTCGACGATGGCCTTGGGAGTGACCTTCCACAGCTTGGTCTGCACGACATGCTTGAGCTTGATGAGGTCATCGACCGCGCGAAAGCCCGCGATGACCCCCACACTCGGCTCCCAGCCGTCTTCGAGCTCCACGAGCTTCATCTTGACCGTGCGCTCGACCTTGCCCTCGGCGTGCAGAGTCACCTTGACCATGTCGCCGAACTTCAGCTTATCGGCCAGCTTGGCACCCTCTCCATCGCAGACGAGGCGGACGTGCAGTTCAGCCGCAGTATCGACCTCCTCCCGCAGCGTAGCTGAGAGCAGAATCCCCTCGAAGACTAGCTTTTTGCCTTGCACAGTCACTTCCAGAAAGGTGGGTCCACTCATGGTCGTTACGACTTGTCTTCGGCAACGCCGAGCTTGAAGGGCGTGGAGAACTTGGTCATGAGACGACCATCGAGGGACAGCGTAATCTTGGCTCGCGTGGGCTTCCCGGTGTTGCTGAAGAGCGTGTAGTCGACCTTCAGGGTCTTTATGACGCCCTTAAAGCGGGTGGAGTTCCACTCGAACAGCACCATCGGCGGGCGCTTCACCCCGTTGAT
>Ga0315321_10004831_pt1 | contig 10319 bp, 9 predicted proteins | sample M180m21515metaG_FD_203464 | JGI IMG/M metagenome (GOLD analysis project Ga0315321, IMG submission 203464) | Ammonia-oxidizing marine archaeal communities from Monterey Bay, California, United States - M1 80m 21515 | ecosystem: Environmental > Aquatic > Marine > Intertidal zone | place: USA... | reverse complement strand
CCAACCTGTCAGGGATATGGTTGATGCATCTGTAGAAGATCTTATCTCACGAATAAAAAAACCGGAAAATCCGCCGAATCATAAAGTCATAATGGGTGAATTGATTGTCCGTGGATCATCAAGAATTTCTATATAAATATCCTTAAGCTAGAAAGTATTTTGAACTGTTATAGTGGATTGTGTTATACAATTGTCCGTCGGCAATTTATCGATGGGTAGACTTAACTGAAAATCTTGAACCGTCTTTACAGTATTTGAATAAAATAGTTCATGGGAGATACACTTAGTAATTAATAATCTTCTTTGTTCTTCCAAGAACATCAACTCCTTGCTGCATTAGATAATAAAGTAAATCAATAAATACCCAGTTCTCCGCAAGTTTTTCTCCATCTCTTCTATAGATATCTACAACTCGCATCTCTATTGTTTTTCCAGTTTTTGGAAGTCCTAAAAAGCCCCCACTTGGATTCATTGTAAGGTTTGGCCACCCAAACCAGGCCGCATATTTGTCTTCAGCAATACGACATAAATGCCCGTGAAATTTTATGTTATCTAGGCCTTCTTGAAAAGGTCCCTGATGTTGTTCTTCGTAGCGATCTATAGTATATGTAGCACCAATTCCTGATGGTCCAAACCATATCATTTCATTCAACCAAGTTTTTCTAAGTTCATCTTTTGAAGAATGAAATAATTCAGAACCAGTAAGGTCAATGCACATCTTGTTCACTAGGTCCAAAGTTTTTTGGCTCTCTTTGTGGTCCTTTTCGTCAAATAGTAGACCATCTTGGGTCCGTGGACCGGGAGTAATAAACTCAGCGCCTGTTTGCAGAGGCAAAGGATTGACACCGACTTGTTTCATAACACTAATTATGTCACAAAAAAATGCTGTTTCAACGATCTTGCATTTTGCAATGCGATTGAATTCGGCATACCTAAGAAAAACCATTTTATGATTCGCTTTAATTCCCAACCAATCATTATCAAATAAGCCCATGAGGTGTCCCATGCTGCAGACCCATTCAGTCTTATTGTCTACATCATTTAAACCAGCAAAAAATATATCCTGCCGCCTTTGTATTGGTTTAATAGCCCTTCGAAATGGTTTCCAAAATATTTCAGCAACGGAGTCACTTCCAGCTAATTCATAGAATGGATGCATTCCTCTAAAAAGGTAATTTTCGTCAGTATATTTTCTCAAAACTTGATTTATTTGATCTAACGAAGACATATCAAGTTCTTTGTAAAAATTTATAACAAGCTCTTTATTTTTTTGAAAATTAATCATTTAAATCTATTATCATTACTAATTCGAAGCAGCTATCTGCATCATTAAGTCCAACTCATTAAACAACATCCACTCTTTAGTAATTCGTCCTTTTTGAATTTCGTTTTGAGTGATGCCCCAAATTTGAATTTGTGTGCCTGTCGGATGTCCATATAGTCCGGGTCCTTTATGAGTTCCGCTTGCACTCCATCTTGTTGAGCTTAAAAAGCCATTAACTTCGTCACCCATCCAGTAGATCTCATCAATCTGTAGTTCTAAATCTGGGAAACATGTAGTCAATGAGTTGAGAAAATTTTGGTAATCTTTTAGTCCATTAAATTTTCTGCTTGTTGGCCCCTCAAACTGAAGATTTTCTACAAAATTGAGACCAAGATTGTCGTAATCTCTCTTATTCCAAAAATTTTCAAATGTGTTCCTTAGAAAACGATCTATGTCAAATCCTTCAATTTTATCAGTCTCACAAATCGGAATTTCAGGACTAGCCGATAGTCTCAAATCATCCCATGTTTTTTGATCCCTTGGCCAGCCATCCGGTGCTGTGGCTGCGAGTTTGTTTGCCATCCTGTCAAGATCCATGCCCAATTGAAGAAGCATACTGGAAGTGTTATAGCAAACGTGTTCCAGGAAAATCCTGTTCTCCAAGGCGACACAGTTTGCAATGACTAGAACATCTATATCTTTGTTGGTTGCAGGACCAAAATTGCTTGGACCATCATTCGTCCCTCGGATAATGGTCCGATGTGATGTATGAAATCCGATTTCATCATTTCCCGCCCAGATCACTTCATCGGCAATCAATTTAATATTTGAAAATGCCCCGGTCGTGTGGTGGGTATCATCTACAATTTTCCGATTCCCGAATTGCAGACCATAATCATCAAAAACTTTGGAAAAACTTGAGTAAGTGTCCAATATATATTCGACATCACGATCCTCCCATATCCTGTATGTAATTCTTACAATATAATCGACAATGTTTTGGTAAATATCATCAAATCCTTTCAATGACTGCTTTATTCCAAAATCATCTGGTATTCTTTTCTCATTTTGGTTTCCTTTTCCTGTGTACTCCGACAAAGATATAGAATAGTCGGTTGGCATGTGTTCTCTAGAAAGTGGTTTAGATTTAAGATTATTGTCTAATAGTTTTATTGTTGTCATAAAGTGTTCTCTCCTAATCTAATAAATTAGTCTGATTCCTTATTTACTACATGGATCAAATCCTAGTTGTTTTAAAACTCCCAAATGGTCTAACATGACCCAGTTCTCTGAAAGCTTTCCGTCCCTGATAAGCCAAAAATCAGAATAGCGCATTTTCATAGGTTTCCCTGTAGCTGGCACACCCAGCCAGTCTCCTTCATGGGTTCCAGTAACGTATCCTGTAGCTGCAACCAAGTTTTCATTAGCAAAAATAATATCAAAATCACCATTGAAATCTGGAAAGGCCTCATAAAATACAGATAATTCATCACGCAGAAATCCTTCGATAGAATGAATTTCACCAAAACCTGGAGGGCCATGCCAGATCATATCTTCTTTCCAAAACTCTTTTTGTGCTTCCAAGTCATGCTCTGGTGCGACTAAAGCGTCGCACATTTTTTTGACCAAATCCAAATTTTTTCCGGCTGATCCCGATTTTTTTTCTACTGCACTGAATGTTTTTTTGTTTTCTTCTGATCTTTTAATCTCATCAACAAATATCCAATCCAAAGAACATGCACCAATTTGATGCAAAACTGCTATGTTGTCTACCATAACCCAATTCTCTGCTAACTTCCCATCTGTGACCAGCCAGAAATCTGAGAAGCGCATTGATACTGGTCTCCCTGTCGCTGGGAATCCCAACCATTCTCCACTATGTGTACCTGTTAATATTCCAGTGGCGGCAACCCAATTCTCATCAGCAACCTCAATCTCATTTACAACATGATAATCAGGAAAGGTTTTGTAGAATGGTTCCAACACCTCATATTTAAATCCTTCAAGACCAAAAATATCACCAAATCCTGGGGGACCATGCCAAATCATATCTTTGGTCCAAAATTCGTCATGTGCATCAAGATCCTGTTTGTTTAATGCTTTATACATATTTTGAACAAGATTCAAATTTTCATTTGCTGTAGCCATTTTATTGTCTCAATAAATTCAACTTTTGTAAGACTTGCAGTCTGGGAAATTTATCTAAAATTTGTTTTTTCTGAAAATTGAAAAATAATTAATGGATATTTACTTATAATGCCATATGAGATTACTCGTCAAGTTATGATATTTTTGACTCGCCCAAAAATATTTAATCCCTGCTGTTTTAACCACCATGGAAAGTCAATAAATACCCAGTTTTCAGCCAACTTTTCTCCTTGCCGTCGGTAGATGTCAACGACCCTCATATCCGCAGCTACACCACTGGAAGGCAATCCTAGAAAACCACCAACAGGAGTGTTAGTCAGGTTTGGCCAACCAAAAAAACCAGCATAGTTGCCTTCAGCAAAACGACAGATGTGGCCATTGAAAACTTTGTCCTTGAGGCCTTTTCTGAATGGGTACTGGTGTTGTTCCTGGTAGCGTCTTATGGTATATGATGCCCCAATTCCTGCAGGACCATACCAGATCATATCTTCGCTCCAGGTTTCTGCAAGCGATTCAGGAGGAGGACAGTCTTCCCCGCTTTTGTTGAGCTTATCCAGGTCTCCAATCATCCGGTTAATAAGTTCAAGGGTCATGGCAGATTCTTGAGAATCCTGTGATTCATACAACAGTCCATCATGAGTTCTTGGGCCTGGGTAGATAAATGTCGAGCCGGTCTGGAGAGGAAGCGGATTGATATCCATCTGCTGCATTAATCCAATCAGGTCACAGAAAAAACTACTTCTTTTGATCATTCCATCTTGAATGCAGTTGAATTCCGCATAGCGTAGAAAAACAATTTTGCTGTTTGCTGGAAGACCAAGCCAGCTTTTGTCCAGGTAACCCATGAAGTGCCCCATGCTGATCACCCAGTCGGTATGATCGATCTCACTTGTGCCTGCCAGAAAAATGTCCTGGCGACGCTGGACATCTGACCATGATCTCAGAAACGGCTTCCAGAACGCTTCGGCAACAGCGGCTGCTCCATACTGCTCGTTGAATGGGTAAACTCCGTACCAGTGCAGCTCTGGTGAAGTAAACCTATTGATAACCTCTTCAACACTCTCCGCGTTTGCCGCTTCAAGATTTTCGTAGTATTGCAGCACAAGAGCTTTATGGTTCTGGTAGTCACTCATTTCTAGAAATTTATTTCAGTGCTGATCCTGTTTCCAGATCAAAACCGGGACGTGCCTTGTTAAACTCACGAACACGGGAGAATACATCCACGCCGACCTGGTGATAGACATCAAGCAAATCAACCAGTACCCAGTTTTCTCGGATCAGTCCCTTTTCGATCCTCCAGAAATCCAGACTTCTCATATAAATTTTCTTTCCAGCAGGAGCAATACCCATCCATCCTCCATCAGAAAGGGTCTGTATCATGTTTGGCCAACCTGTAACTCCTACATAATCTCCATCACCAAAGAAATGATATGTAATCTGATCAACAAATTCCCCTCTGTCTGGCATTGCAGCAAGAAAAGGAATCTGATGCCAATTGCGGAATCCTTCTATACCTCGGCCTGTTCCAATACCAGAGGGGCCATACCAGTTCATTTTTGGGTGCCAAAATTTATTCATTTCCATTACTTCAGGACCTCCCTCAGATGGATGCCTCTTCATTGCGGTAAGCATGTCAATTATTAACTGGCAGGTTACTGCACTACTTGATTCATCATAGGGACCTTGTACAATTCCATCTTGCGTTGCAGGTCCAGGAACATTCCACTCCCGTCCAAGACTGGGGGCCATAGGCCATGCCCCAGCCTGCATCATGACCTCAGGGATATCCCATAGTGCCTGTACTTCGGTCACTCTGTCATCTTCAAAGCGGTAGAACTCGTGAAATCTCATAGCAACTTGATGTCCTGTTGGTGGAATGTCAAGCCAAGCTTCCTTGAATGTACCTGTGTAATAACCGCCACAACCCACCCAGTCTGCACCTTCCCGAGTTGGTCCGGCGATCACAATATTGTCACGGCGCTCTAAATCAGGCAGAGCTGTATAAAGGGGTTTATACACCTCAGTGTATAATTTTTCTGCTCCAACAATCTCTCCCAGTGGGTAGCAAAGACGCACCACACTTTCTTGGTTAAATAACTTATCCAGTTGTTTACGTACCTCACTTTCTCTGAAATCGTACATTGCACCCCTTAAGGTGGAAATCAATTTCTTATGCAAGGACTGACGATCCATCTTAGTTCCTCAATTTTTTCAGTATAAGAATGTTGCATTTGTATCTATGGTAAAAAAACTATTAATAAAAGCTATTTTTCAATTCTGTCATATATCTCCCAGCCATGACCATTGAAGGGATCCCTGCCCAACTGGCGCATAACGTGCGGAAAGTCCACCATTACCCAGTTATCGACTATCTTACCGTCCCTGACTTTCCAAAAGTCCATATAGCGTATTACAACTCGTTTTCCTGTCGGAGCGATTCCCATGAACTCTCCACTGTGTATCGCTTCCTGGCGACCAAATGCTGCCATCCATTCTCCCTCTGCCAAGCGTGCTTCATCAATACAGACCTTATCAGAGAAAGCTCTTTGAAAAGGTCGCTGCCAGTTATCCTGAAACTCCTTGAGACCATTCTTGAAGCCACATCCAGCATTTCCCATCCATCGGAAACTTTCACTAAAGAATGTTCCCATTCCGTTAATTTCATGGTCGTTTAACCCATCTATCATTGATTTAACAACACGTTTTGTTTCTTCTGTCTTGGATAAGTCATTGTCTTTCGTCATTTCGCCCTGAAGTGGACGTGATCCTTTCATATCATTCTCCAGTAATTGTATTAATTTTGATTAATTTAGACCTATTTTTAATTCAAAAGCTATCCTTGCCTATTTTTTGCGAATATAATTTTTCCCTTGATTTACATATATTTACATATATTTACATATATTTACATATATTTACATAACATTTCTTTCATGGTACTACGAAGAAATTACAAAAAATACATATAATTTTATTTTACATGTAACTTTTTTCTTGAATTAAATGAATACGTATGGAATGCTGAACCACACCGATATTTATACAAATTACGGTTTTTTTCAATAGTTATCATGCTGTGATTGAATACGTATGAATATCACGGTGGCCAGCCCAAATATACCCTTCATATGAATGGGAAATTTGGATACAACAAAAATTGTTTGTATTAAACATTCCGGAAAAATGAATCATTCATTGCTAGAATGGTTCATAAATTAAAATTAAGCCTAACATCATAAAGGAGAAAATTATGAAAAAAATAAAAATACTACCATTGGTTTTTGCAGGAATTATTATAATGGGGTCTTCTGCATTCGCAAAATGTGGGATAAATAGTGGTAAAATCAGTGTATTGGCTAATGATTTTCCAGCTCTTCATGCAGTAGTTTCAACTGCTGAAGAATGTGCCGGTGGAGGAGTTACTTTTTCTAAAAATCACACTGCAAAGCACCTTGAAATTTCTGTTCCTGCACTTACTGCAAATCCTGCACAGTATTCGGTTAAAATTGTTGCCAATTCATCTATTGTTCCCCTACTCAATAACGATCTGATAAGACCACTCAACGATCTAGTAGCTAAATACGGTCAGCATTTGAAAAAAAATCAACTTATAACTGTTGATGGCAAAATCATGGCTATTGCTTTTATGGCAAATGCACAACATCTTTTTGTAAGAAAGGATATTTTGGATCAAGTCGGTCATGATATTCCAAAGACCTATGAAGAAGTTCTAGCTGCCTGTAAAGCCATTCGTGATGCCGGCATAATGCAATACCCTTTTGCTATGTTGTCTAAACCAGATTGGAACCTTGGAGAGGAATTCGTGAATATGTATCTTGGTCATGGAGGAGTATTCTTCAAGCCTGGCTCGGCCGAACCTGCTGTAAACAATAAGAAAGGAGTTGCTACATTGAAGATGCTAAAAGCACTGACTAGCTATTCAAATCCAGACTTTCTTACATTTAACTCAGCAACTGTTGCACCCATTTGGGAAGCTGGGAATCTTGCATTGGCTGAACTCTGGGGTTCTACTGGGGGACAAATACTTGATGCAAAAGGTTCTACTGAAAAAATAACATCCAACACTTTACTTGTTAGTGCACCTAGGGTTGGAGGAGGGAAAATTCCAGCCTCATCCCTGTGGTGGGATGGTTTTACGATTGCCAGGAATATTTCTGAAAAAGATGCTGAAGCATCCTTCCGTGCAATGTTACACGGTATTTCAGATGAAATGGTTAAGAAAAATAATGATAAATCTGTCTGGCTCATGGATGCTTATGTTCCAGGTAAAGCCGCCGCAGGTGTTTTTGCTACTGCGTCGGGTGGAAGTCAACCCTACCCAATGTTGCCTTATATGGGGATCCTTCATATGGCCTCTTCCAAAGAATTACCAGACTTTCTGCAAGGAAATGAAAGTGCTGAACAGACACTTGCTGACATTGAAGCAGCCTATATCTCTGGTGCTAAAGAAAAAGGCTTTCTTTAAAATTTTCTTTAGAATTTAATTAAAGGGGGGGCTTTTACTGCCCCTCTATTTACACTCCTGTTTTTGATAGACTTACAAAATTAAAGTCTGGTCAGTCAGAATGCCCCATCGTACTTTCATTTATTTTATCCTGCCTTCGTTGTTATCAATGATTCTCTTGATTGCAGTTCCAGTTTTTTCTGTAATTGTTCAGTCTTTTTTTGTTGAGCATGAGCAGGTCTTGATTGAGGTTGAAAACTGCAATCCATTTAAATGTGTTAAATCACTATCTGTTGATCAACAAGCAGGAGCTAAATTGCGTCAAGAGGCTCCACTGGGTCGATTTAATGGGATCAATACTTATACAAATAGAAATCACCTTGCATTTGATGAGGTTGCTTTGGCTTGGATGGAATCAAAATCATTGGTTGACTTTGGTGCTAAGCTACTAAACCTCCCTTTCTACAAGGCGCTTTTATTCACTCTAACCTATACTTTCATTGTAAGTCCGTTTGTTCTTATCTTTGGATTGGCTATTGCGTTAGGAGTTAACGGGTTACCAAAATTTGTAAAAGGTCCAAGCATTTTTGTTTCATTGCTTCCAATGATCGTTACACCACTCATCGGCTCACTGATTCTGTTCTGGATGATTGATGCCAAAGGGATCCTAGGATCAACGTTGCAACTTATTTTTGACGATAATAATTTATCTCTGAAAGCCTCAATGCCTTTAACATGGGTTATGTTGATCGTGTACGGGATCTGGCATTCAACACCATTTGCTTTCATAGTGCTCTATGCAGGTTTGCAGACAGTACCTCAAGAAACTCTGGAAGCAGCAAGTATTGATGGTGCTACACGCTGGGAACGCATTCGTCATGTAACAGTACCACACATGGTCCCTCTTATAATATTTATCACTTTGATGCAATTGATGGATAATTTTCGTGTCTTTGAACCAATTGTAGGTTTCTCAGCTTCTGCAAAGGCCACATCTCTTTCATGGATCATTTTTAATGATTTGCATGGTGACTCCAAACTCTTCGGCTCTGCTGCAGCTAGCTCTATAATGACGATCATTGGAGTCATGATTCTGTTAATGCCTGTGTTGATCCGATCATGGAAAAATTTTAACATCAAATTACATTAATCAAAGACCATGTCATCACCTTTTGAAAAACGTTCAGCCGGAATGATTATTTTTTCCACTGGATTTGTAGTTATGTGGCTTGTAATTGCTGTGTTCCCATTCATATGGACTGTCTGGGGATCATTCAAAGTTGAAGGAGATTTCTTTTCAAAAGCTGACTGGCGATATGCTATCTATGGAGTAAGGACAATTGCAGAAACAGGGGAGGTTTTTACTGGAAACGGATATTATGGTGCCTGGATTCAAGAGGGATTCTGGAGTAATTCACTCAACACAGTGATAGTAGTTTTCTTCACTGTGATAATCTCTTTAACATTAGGCACACTGGGTGGTTACGCTCTTGCCCGTTCCGGCTATCGCTATGCGTTCTGGCTGCTTATGCTGGCTCTGGTCTTTCGTGCAATGCCCCATATCACATTGGTTTCAGGATATCTGTTGCCTTTCTTTCAATGGAACCTCTGGGGGCATCTTCCTACAACGATTATTGTTTTGGTAGCAATAAACCAGCCCTTTACACTCTGGATGCTGCACTCATTTTTTCTGAATATCCCCAAAGAACTTGATGAAAGCGCACTTATTGATGGTTGTACATGGTTTCAAGCTTTCAAGCACATTATCATTCCTGTTATGTGGCCAGGTGTGATTACCGCTGGCCTTTTTAGTTTTCTACTCGCATACAACGATTTTACTGTAACTTCTATGCTTCTAAGTCGAGAAAACCAGACCATGGTGCCAAAAATTGCTAGTTTTTTAGGGACCGTTCGGGAACAAGGTAATATAATGTTTGCTGTATCAGCAGTAGTATCTGCAATGATACCCCTCTTCTTCCTAGTATTATTCTTCCAGCGTCAGTTAGTCAGCGGTTTGACTGCAGGTGCTGTAAAGGGATGATAAACAATCTTATGATGTTACTTCAATGAATGGATTTGACTCAGAATTTAAAAATTTGAAAGATTACATTCTTAAAATCACTTATCGTATCTGGGAGGAACGTGGAGTGGAACGAATAAGAGATTATTATGGGGAAAAGGCACTTGTGAAGACCCCTACAAGTGTCTCAGACAATGTTGAAGATGTAATTAGCTCCACCTACAAAACTTTGCAGATGTTTCCAGACAGGGAGTTACTGGGAGAAGATGTGATTGGTTCTGAGGACGAGCCAGGCACATTCTACTCATCACACAGGATCCTCAGTTCAGCAACACATCTTGGAGACGGCTTTTGCGGATCTCCTACAGGTTCAAAAGTTAATTACAGAGTCATCGCTGATTGTATATGCAGGGGAAACAAGG
>Ga0315321_10004830_pt1 | contig 10320 bp, 11 predicted proteins | sample M180m21515metaG_FD_203464 | JGI IMG/M metagenome (GOLD analysis project Ga0315321, IMG submission 203464) | Ammonia-oxidizing marine archaeal communities from Monterey Bay, California, United States - M1 80m 21515 | ecosystem: Environmental > Aquatic > Marine > Intertidal zone | place: USA... | reverse complement strand
CTTAAGTTTTGATTCAAACTCTTTAACTTTAGGTCCTTCACCAACAAAACCAGACATTAAAACCTTTCCAACTTCAGCTGGTGCTTCTTTTGACATAAAAACTTTAAAGAGTGGTATACTATTATTCATATTAAAAGTATACCAAAAATTAATATTTATATCAACTTATAGTACTTCTGGTCCACCGTCATCGTCAGGTACATTCTTTTCAAACCATTCAATAAAAGCGTTTAAAGCCCATACTGAACCACTAGCTAATAATCCGTCAAAAAATATGTTAGAGTAATTTATGGATACCAAGTCTATTGTTGGGGAGAAAAACACTAGTGAGAAAAAGAATCCTACCCATGTAGATGTACACATCACACATGATATTAAGTCTCCAAAGAATGTTGAGTTATTTTTTATCCACTCTCTAGGTGTGTCGAATATACTCCCATACACTAGTATTTGAGTCATTCCATAAGCTGCTAAAATCCAAATAATTAATTCCATAGTTTTGTTTTTTTAATCTAAATAAGTATCATTTAAGTTTGACGATTTCATATATTGAGCTCGTCTATTAACTGTAACATTTTTAAAATGTTCTAATATTTCTTCTTGTTTATCAAGTTCACTCTTTTGTTTTGTTATTATCGAGTTATTATCTTCCAATTCTTTTTTAAGTCTTTCTAATTCTTCTAATATTTCTGTATTATCTACCTCTTTTGGTACTATTTTTTCAACAATGACCTCCTTTTCTACAATAACTTCTTTAACGACCTCCTTGACAACTTCTTTTTCAACAGGGACTTCTTGAATTTGTGATTTAGGTAGGAATGGTGCTACACCGTATTTGTCCAATGTTAGTCCATCTTTTGCACACTTTGACATGAAGAAGTCCACATCATCAATCTCGTTTAGTTTACAATATTCGTTAAACTCATTTTTTAATTTATCATCCATTTATTAAAATTTCTTTATCGTTGTTAATATCTTCAATATCTGATATCTTAAAGTTAAGATATGGTTGTGAATTATCAAGGTCAAAATATTCATATTTTCTATTATCAACAGTATAAAGTCCGTAACCGTGTTTACCAACACTTTCACCGAAGTTTTGACATATTGTTGACCCGACCATATAAGCTTTATTTCCTTTACCTATATCATACTCTTGTCTTTTATGTATATCACCAGCTAAAACAACATCTAAACCATCAAAACGGTCTAAAGAAAATCCGTCATCAAACTTAAATCCAATGTCGGTTGTGGAACCCTCTATTGGTCCGTGAAATAACCCAATATTATGTTGCCCATTATTTAAATCTATATCTGGTCTGACGTTATAACTAGTTAGTGAATATATGCACCAACTTACATTATTGTCTTCGAACACACCTCTATCCTTATAATAAATTATATTAGGATTATCTAAACTATCAACAATAGGTGTTATTGCGTCTAACCTATCCAGGTTATTCTCTAAAAAATCGTGATTACCAATCAAATAAACACATTTACAAATTTTAGCTGTTTCAATCATCCACCATGACATTAAATTTATTAACTCTGGTGTCATTTGATTCTTTGAGTGTACTAGGTCACCTGTGAATACAATCCTATCTGGTTTGAGTTTCTTCCATTGTATCAGGGCTTGTTCCATAACCATACGGTCCTTTGTATGGTGTTTATATAATTTAAGATGTAGGTCAGAATAGTGTATTATTTTATTTATCATCTCCTTTAAATCTAGATACAATATATTTTATTATATTTGTTAATATGATTATTGCTACTACACCGTAGAAATCAGTTATTAGTATGTGTAATGAAATAATAATAGCTGTGATAACATAAGCTATCATCTGTGTATTATTAATTATGGTTAATAAGGTTGTATATAATCGTTCATTAAAATTACTTATTTTAGTTAGTAATTTACCCTTCTTTAAAGTTTTGTATAGTTGGTTGTCTGGTAAATATTTCTGTATAACGTAGAATAGGATTATGGCTACCAATATTGGTATGGTGTGGAATATCAAAAAATATATTGGGTATATCAACTCATTTATAGATTCCACATAATCTATTATTGATTTCCTATCTTTATTCTTATCTGGGTCTCTAACATCAACATCAATCATATGGTCTTCACCAAACATTTCACGTAATAAAAACGCTCTGTGTTGTCCATCTATTATGAAGTATTTGAATTCTTTATGTGGTGGTGAGTCGTTGTTATCAACCTTAAGTTTATCGGTTGGGTCAAACATCTTGTCTAAGAAAGAGAAATCGGTTAGTTTAGCTGGTCTTACCGTTATTGGACTATATTTGTTTATGTCGTATCCGTTCTCCAAAAGGCTATTTTTTAATGTATCCCAATCATATTTGTGGAAATCGTCTTTATACATATATTCATCAAACTTATTAGTGTGTACTGGTTCTATTCCGTTATATACCTCATGCCAATATTGTTTAATTGTCTTACGTCCAATATCACCTACTCTAACTTTACGTAGTTCACCAAGTGGACCACTCGACTTCCTGTCATTCCATGATTTGTTTTCGTCTAATCCTGAGTACCCAATTCCCATTATACCATAATTTTTAAAATCTCATCTCTAAAGTCGAAACATTTCATAACTTTATATGTGTCGTTATTTTCGTTAAACCAAACTATGTATGAGTCACCCAATTCTAACTCAGTGTTTCTTTCTACAATTAATCTATAAAATGATAGTTGTAATGAATATGTGTTTAATTCACACACATCAAGATGGGACAATGGTTTTTTAAATTGTTGCCACTTATTATCTTTCTTTATAGCTTTATTTGTTTTCCAATCCCAAATTTCTAATTTACCGGATTTCTCATTGAAAAATAGTTGGTCAATCATTCCTGTTATGCCCCATTCTCTGTCACCTACGACAACCTCAGCTCTAACTGGTACCAACTTACCGTGTGAGTCATCATAGAATTTTTTAAACATATCAATTAGTTTATACACACCTTCCTTACATTCTAACATATTATCCTCACTACCAAGTGCATTTGTAATTTTATGTTCTGGAAATGGAAATACCTTATTTGCTAGATAGTTTTCAGCAAATTCGTGAAAAGCTGAACCTCGTTCACATGAAAAGTCAGCTTTGTATTTCCATTCAGTTAATATTTCTTCTTTTGTTATACCACGTTCATCAGCTTTTTTCTTTGACCAAAAATCTTTATCAAAAGGATGTTTGTATTTTCCAATAACTGACGTTACAGAATCTGTACGTTTACCATCCATATAATATTTATGTTCCTCGTCATGAAACTTAATATGATTAAATTTGGCTAATTCTTTTGTTATCTTCATCTTATAATAATAATCTTTTTTATGTTATAATAAAGTTATTTCTTCCATACCTTCAATACCACCAAGTTCACCAACGTCCTTATCTTTTGGTAATTTAATTAATCGTATCTTATGAAGTAATCTTCCTCCGTCTAACTTTCTATATAATTTCTCTGCGTCACCCCAAGCGTCACCATCTAAACATATAATAATATTAGCGTTAGCTTTATCATATAACTGAGTCCACAGTCTATCACTAACACTTTTACCTAGTACTGGTATTGAATTGTCTATAAAAATCATATCGAACACCCCTTCAACAAGATATATGTCTCTATCCCAATCTATAATGTGTTCATTAAATATTATTTTATCTTTTTCCGCTTCTGGATTCTTATACTTATTTTTATGACCACTATACGTCCTAGATACGAAATAATTTAATTCGTTATCCGCGTCATATGAAGGCATAATTACTCTACCAGCATACATACCTCCTGTACAGTAACCCATATTATATTTTTTCATTAATTCTGGTGATATCCCTCTTTTTCTAAGGTAGTTATAGGCTTCTTTATATGGTATACTTAATTTAATACCATCTTCGAATGTCACAAATTCTTTTGGTAGTCTGACTTTCTCGTATTTTCTTTCTGTTTTCTTAATAAAATCACCACCTATTAGTTTCCAAGTTTCCTTAGCTCTTCTATTACCCCATTTATTGAATAGTTTATTTATACTTCCGTGTGTACCCATGAATTCAGAACATGACCAACATTTATAAACACCTAGGTAATAGTTAACCTCAAAGTTACCTTTACCATCTAAATGGTCCAACCCTTTAACATCATAGGAGCATACTGGGCAATCAAAAGATATTTGTCCCTTATTTGGATAGTGTGAGTTTATATCACCTAAAACTTCTTGTAATAATTCTAATAGTAGTGTTGAGTCGTCATCCATAAATCAAATATATGGATATTTTAGATAAAAATCAATTACCAGATTTCTGATTTACTCATTTGTCCTAGAACACATGTGTAAGCGTCACACATATCATAGTTCTCTTTTTTTAAAGTGTTGTTTCTAGTGTACATCCAGGTTAGATGTGGTTCTTTAGTTGATACTAGTTCCCATACTATGTGTTTTTTATCACACCCTTTTTCGTATCCACCAAATAAAACTTTTTTACCCTTATTGTTTGGTGAATATAAATTTGGAAAAGCGTATTTTCTTGAATCGTATGTTGATATATATTCTGGTAGGATTCCTAAAACGTCATAAATAACTCTTGTGATAAATGAGTTGTACCTCATTAATATAGCTACGGTTCTAATATTATTTGAATTTATAAGTGGTTCTTCTATTACAATCTTTGTTATTCCTACATTATTGTAATCGACCATTTTTTGTTTAAATTGGTCTACTTTTGCCATCATCTCAACTAACTTATCTTCAGGTTTAGGTTTAATCTTAGGTGAAAAATGTGTTAATTCTAGTAATTCTTTACTTTGGATGTCAAATAATGCCCACCCTATTGTCTTTGTTGATATGTCAAGACCTAACACTTTTGGGCTGTTTCCTAGTTTCGTCATAAGACAAATATTAGAATTTCATCTTCAAAGTCAATGTTACTTGGGTATTTTTTGGTTTTTCTATAGGTCTGTCTGGTTTTGCTATGGCTAATAACCTGTTTTGACTGTCGTATAAACCAACTTCTGTTATGAATGCACTACCTACTTTTGATATGTCCCATATTTTATTAACCTCCCCAAAAGGTGTCTTGAATTTCATTCCTGTATCCTTGCCACCAGCACCGTAATATGGTGATACACTGTCAGAAGCAGTTTGATTTTCTGTGATATAGAATTCCCCACTATCAGCGATAATATTAATAGTTAGAACCCATTCCTTTTCGAATGAATAAAATTCACATAACGCTAAATCAGCTCCACCTGTAAATGCGGTTAAATCACCAGTAACATTATTCATATTAGTAGTGATTGTTGTGTTACCTGCTGCTGTAGCGGTATCCTGAGTAAGAGTAAGTACTCCAGAAGAAGGGTTTGTTGCTGTTATACCTAAAGATGATTCACCATTAATTTCATTAAATAATTCAGTTGCCATACCTGCACCACTGTTAGCGGCGGGGTCACAAGCTATATTACTACCAGCAGCACCATTACCATCATTATCAGTTTCAAATGTTTTTGATGTACCTGCTGCATCAGTTATTGTTAAAGTTGTTGTTTCATTTGGTTTGTCTGAAAAACTTAATGTTGCTGTTGCTTTACTATCACCTGTAAAATGTAGGTTTGTGAATCCTGATGTGTTACCTGTGTATGTTGTTGTTCCGTCTTCTGTACCTGCTGACATTACAAAATTACTAACAATACTTGGTTCCGTTATAACCATAAAACCTTTATCCAAGTAACATATTCCTATAGGCATATCAGCTGTTTCTGCGTGAGCTTTTGGTGTGTTAGTTGAGTTGGTTGTAAATTTAAAAGTTGCTGGATTTCCACCAACATAACCATTTGGTGTTGATTTAATCCATCCGTCTGACCAATTAGTAATATTTTCGTTTACTGGTTGTTTTGTCTTATCAGCAAATAGAAACGCTATATTAGTTGAAGCTAGTGTTGTATCACCAGCGATATTACCAAGAATTCTAGGGTTACCAAAATATGATGCTTGTGGTGAATTGTCTGAAGAGAATGGTTTACCAACATAATAAGAGCTATACGCTGTGGTAATACCGGTATTAGTCGGTATATCAAACTTTATGGTTCTGCCGTCTATAAGTTCACCGTATTTACCGTCTGCTATACTAACAACAATAACATTGTCCTGACTTAAAGCACTCATACCACTATCAATAAATGTTTCGTTATATGTAGTAACTTGTCCTGATGTTGATGGTAGGTTAAATGATGCGTATAGGTTAGAGAAAGGTCTACCGTTATTATAGTCTCTTTGTACCTTTGTGAATGTTAGTGATGTACCACTAACTTCGGACCACCCGTCACTATCGAATGGCACTAGACTAGTTTCAATAACCTTCTGTTTCTTTTGTATTTCTTTTAATTTAGCCATTTTATCTCCAGATTTTAGTATTTTTATTCAACCCTAATGATGTTCTACTAGGAAAGTATAACTTAATCATATGGTAAGGGCTAGTATTATTATCTAACTTGTTATTCCCACCAGGAAAAACATCTTGTTTGGTTATGTTTTTATTTGGTTGGTAGTCTGTGTAGAATACCTTACCTTTATCTGGTGAACTAACTAATGATATATATTTAGATGATTCGAATTTAGCTCCGTATTCACCTGGTGTACCAAAATAATTCATACCCCCATTAGTTGCTTTTTTATCTACAAACCTTTTTACAGCACCAGCATTAATCATGTCGTTATACACTAATCCCCTAGCTTCTGTAAAATTAACATTAGTTCTGTACCAATCTAAAGCTTTTATATTCATATTATCTAAATTTTATCTCTTGTCCACTAACTAGTTTCCTAAATAGTTGTTTATTATTGCTGGTCCTCCAGCTATATGTGTCACTACTAAAGTAGTTATGACCTCTAGGGTCTGTAGAGTATGATGATTGTGTTTCACCGTCCTCACCATAAAACTTAAATGTGGCATTATCATAAACCCTATAATAATCTTGTGTCAAACTATCATCAAAAGATATTGAATCTAGTACAGCTCCTTTATTAAATTTAAACTTAACTGTCACATTAACTGGTGTAGCGTCCTTACTTTCAGTAGAATGAATAGTCCACTTTATTGGTATTGATATGTTGTATTTACCTCTTGATGTCCCACTTAATCCGTTTTGGAAACCGCCACTATAAACATCTGTCTTCCAATATTCACTTGCTTGTGATGCTAACGAAATAAATATGTTATCAGACATATCCATCATTCTACTACCTAATGTGTAGTATGGTTCTGTTAAATTTACTACTTTATTTGGTGATGTAGTTCCTCCGTCCTTACTAGGTAATATATTAAGGTATGGTGCTGAGGATTTGAAACCTTTTTGTGTACTGTTCCAATCCGAAACATACTCTAAAGAACTACTTAATAACCCGTATGTATCTGTTGGGTGGTTTGTGTCTGTAACTTCTATACCTTGTACGTTTGGACTAATGTTTACTATTTTTTCTGTTGTTTTGGATATTCTTTTTAATTTTATTGGGTAATACTTAGGACTTTTGTCACCAGCACTAACGTCAGTAACCATTCTTGCTGTTGGTATTACTGTTGATATGTTACTGTATCCTTCGTCAGTAAATTTAATATTAGTTGTCTCCATGTCTACCGCTGATACGAAACCAACAAATGTGTTTTTTATGTCTGATATACTTGTTGACCACCCATTATTCGTGTTATTCATAGTGAATTTTGGGTAACTTTCTGTATTACTATCCCAAGAATTAACTCCACCAACATTTAAATACCCCATATCAAAAGCTCCAAAACCTACACTAGCATTACCAGCTCCACTTCTAAATCTATTAGTTGTACTATTATAACCTGGTGAAAACAACATAGAGAATGGTGAAGCTATCTTCAGTCCCTTTATATTTGTACCATCAAATTCTATACCAGTATGTTCACCTCTGCCACCAGCGCTAACAAAACCACCACCAGCTAGAGCGAGACTATTGTAATAGTCACAGTCATCGTATGATTCCATATAAACACTTTCACTATTTAAACTATTACCATCATAAACCTTTATACTATCCCAAAAATCTAAATACTGACCAATACCATATTCCGAAAGTTTGTCTAATAACATCCCATAATCACCATTACTAGAAACTTTTAAGGTGTTTTCAAAATAATTAGTTGTTGCTGTAGATATTAGTGTTGATGCTGATGATAATACATCTTTATGGTCGTCAACATACCTAGACATTAATAATTTATTTAACACAAAGTAATCGTGTAAATAAACGTCTATAACTACATTATCCCTATAATATTTAATTGTTCCGTCAGTACCTTTAATACCAACACTAACAAATTTATTAGGTACCGATTCAATGTTAGTAGCTGAGGGTGTTGCCCATATATGGTCCTTACCCTTATACCCAACATTTACCGAATTTCTAAAATTGGATTCATCACCAGTTACGTCTGGTATAAAACCTAGTTGGTCTGAATCATTCAGTATAGCTGATGTATCAGAGTGTTTTTTAGTATTTTTGTAATCTACGTCACCATCTGAAAGACTGAATCTTGTGAACAAATCTATTAGGTTACCCCCGTTTAGTATTTGTTCCCTTCCTTCGTCAGTTAATTTCAGACGTAATGTCGTTGTGCTTGCACTAGTTATAAATCCCATATCATTATCCTCTTATTATATAATTATCTAATTAACTCTTTTATTGTCATATTTAAATACATTTTGTACAATCACCTGAACATGGTGATTCGTCACCTAACTTATTACATAAAAGACAAAAAACATTAATATCTTTACAATATTCTTGTAATGTATCTGTCTTGTTTGGTAAACATTTTATTAATAAGTCTAAATCTTTTATATCTACAATGCCGTCACCATTAAAATCGCCAACTAAATCTTCGTCTTTTTCAGCTGTATCATTAATAGTTGTTATGAAGCTTTTAAAATCATCAATATTTACTACCCCATCATCGTTAAAATCAGTACATATAGTACAGTATGTTGGGTAAAACCTTGCTACTGAATCACCAACACCCCAACAACCATGAATCATACCTTTTGTTTCTTCTGTGCCACTACCTGTAGACCACAATGTAGACTTAATTACTGTGTTACCAATAATATCAACAACATTATTAACTATATCACATGTTGGTCCTGACATAACACTATCTAATGACCCATAACTCCTGTCTGCAGTACTTTGTGTCCCACCTCTATTATCTGGAATGTCATGAAAACAACTTGTACTAACACCAGTAGAACTAACACAACCATCATCAACCATACCAACATAGTTAATGTCGTTATCAGATAAACCAAATTTCGTAATAGCGGACATTAAGTTGTTTCCACCAACCATAACACTTTTACCATAATCAGTTAAATAAACTTTAAGTGTTTTAGTTGTTGAACCAGCTGAGTATGTGTTTAAATAACCCATATTAAAAATCTATTGTTATAGTAAACTGTTGGGTTCCTGTTCTCTTAACTGGTGACTGTAATTTAGCTATAGCCATTAAATCTGGAACACCATTCTCATTATCATATAGTCCAATTTCTGTTATCAATCTATCATGTGTGTTACCAGCGTTTGAGTAATCAACCCATGTTGGGTTTAATGATGTTTCAAACTCACCTGTACCTAATTGTACTACATGCTTCATCTCATATATTGTAGCCATAATATCTGTCTCTAACGAACCATAGAAAAAGTACTCGTCACCAAATTGTAAGTCTGCTGGGTCTACTGATACGTCCACAAAATTAGTCATTGTGTAAGCACTACTTATATAACCGTCACATGGTGCAACACCACCAGATATATCCCTACCAGTCAAATAAAATGTTGTTTGTACTAGATTTGCTGCTGATATTTGTCCTGATGTATGATTAAGAATGTCTCCTGTAACATTTTTAGTTAACCACGCTGTTGGGTCTATAGAGCTACCATTAGGTACTATTTGGTATAATATATGCATTTGGTCTGCTCTTATACCACTACCGTCGGCTTTTAGATATGGGAATCCACTCTCAAATTTTATAGATACGTCTTGATAAGGTGACCCATTGTATTCTTCATACACGTATTTATTACAATGCATTCCCGTTGTTTTATAGGTTGTATCTTCTAGTTGATATGTTATATATAACCTGTCTCCTTGACTATTAGTTGAACCTAGAATTCCGTCTGTACAACCAGTAGCACAAGATGTACCCGCTAACATTTGTGATGTTACTGGAACTGGTAAAGTGTATGACCTGTTTGATTTGTATGACATTGCCGCT
>Ga0315321_10004828_pt1 | contig 10321 bp, 4 predicted proteins | sample M180m21515metaG_FD_203464 | JGI IMG/M metagenome (GOLD analysis project Ga0315321, IMG submission 203464) | Ammonia-oxidizing marine archaeal communities from Monterey Bay, California, United States - M1 80m 21515 | ecosystem: Environmental > Aquatic > Marine > Intertidal zone | place: USA... | reverse complement strand
ACATCGACCTTAAAAACCTATTCGGCGTCAGTCAACCTGTATCCGTAAAGCGGATCCTAACAATCGATTGCCCAATCAATCCCTGAAACCAATGAGTAATCTTGCGGGATCCTAAAAACTCATTCACGCTCATCGAGAAATGTTATTTCGGACACTCTTTCACCCCATAATCCGCGTAATACTCCTCGCCCCTCCTCTCCTCAACGCCGCCCAGCTCAAAGAGCCAAGCCCTTGGGCCGATTGGTTAGAACCCGATACGCCATTCTTCTCCTCCATTTTGGATGCTCGGAATGTGGGCAACGCATTCCCGTCCGACAATCTCACCCCCAGAGGACTTATCATAAATTTAGGCAATGATTGCTGGGCTTGCTTTGACACGGACCTATTGCGAGTAGCGGCTATTTGGCGAGGCAAGTCTGTAACCCCTGAAGCGCTCGCCCCAAAATCTTATCATCCGTCGGGAGGAAAAACAAAAGGTGGCCAAGTACTTCTACCCAAACCAGCTGGTAACGTATGGTTCGCCAATGGCATCTATCCGGGTTGGCAGATCGGTGAACGCCTTGAGCTCGGCGACCCGCGCCAACCCGCTCCCAGTCCCGAAGAAGTCGGACGCGGTCCGCTAAGCGAAGAACAAGGACGCTTCAAAGCCATACGGCTAAGCGACCAAGGAGCCGTATTGGAATACACCTGCAATAACTCTCGTATCCTCGAAATCATATCAACTTCCAAATACAATGGGAACGTCGTCGTCGAACGACATTTCGGAATTGGCCCATCCAACCAATCGCTGATGCTCGTAATCGGAATGAACGCGGATGGAGGCGTCGCTTTGGGTCAATCCAACGAAACTCGAGTCGCGAACTTGATAGAAGAACGCTCTCGTTGGATCGTGCGCGTCCCCGCCCACGAAAAGCCGATTCAATTTTGCGTCACTCTGACCGAAAACGGTACTGCCCCTTCCGTAGAACCAAGAGCAATTCCGACAAATGCGGCGAAAGTACGCTGGCCGAAGGAAGCGATCACACGCGCCAAGCTTTCCATTGAAAAGGCCCCCTATGTCGTCGACGACATCGCCTTGCCGCTCGATAATCCATGGAAGCGAAATGTCCGTCCAAGCGACATCCAATTTCTCAAAGACGGTACCGGCGTTATGCCCACGATCGAAGGCGATGTCTGGTTGATTCATGGCCTCAGCGAATTACTGGATTCGGTTCATTGGAAACGATTTGCGACCGGCCTTCACGAACCAATGACCGTAGCCATTCGAGACAATCAAATCTACGCATTCGATCGAAATGGAATCTGGCTCCTTCGGGACACGAATGGAAATGGCGAGGCTGACATTCACGAGCTATTTTCCAACGCATTCGCTCAAACTGCCGACATGCGCGAATTCCCAAGCACGATACGACTCGCTCCAAACGGCGAATTCGTCATTGCCAAAGGCGGCCAACAAGCCACCACTTTGGGGAAGCACAACGGCAGTGTCCTGCGCATTTCAGCAGATGGCCGACGATCAACCGTCCTAGGTTCTGGTTTCCGGCAACCAAGCATCGGAGTAAACCCACGAACAGGACTGGTAACATCGAGCGATCAAGAAGGACAATACATACCCAGTACGCCTTTGCACATCGCTCAAGACGGTCAGTTTTATGGTTACCTTTCCGAGGGATTACATGAGCAAGAAAACTACCCTGCACCGATTGCTGAACCGATTACATGGATACCTCATTCAGTCAACGCTTCGGCCATGTCTCAAATATGGACCTATGGAGCTAAAATGGGCCCTCTAAACAATCAACTCGTTCATATCGGATTCAATCGACCGGAACTATTCAACATAACGCTTAATGAACGTAGTCCTCGTCTTCAAGCAGCCGTATCCAGCATTACAAGCGACTTTCAACATCCCCTTCTAAATGGCTCGGTTAACCCCAAAGACGGACAGCTTTACATCGCCGGATTTCAAGTTGCCGGTTGGGGCACCACCGTAGACCGCCTCGGCGGCATAAGCCGCATACGCTACACTAAAGCAGAAAGCACCCTTCCGGTAGAAATCATTCCAATGAAACAAGGCATTCTTCTGGGCTTTGACATCCAGTTGGACCGAGACAACGCAATCAACCCCAACAACTACTCTCTCTCCAATTGGAGTTACCGTCGCACCTACCAGTATGGGTCAGGCCAATACAAAGCAAATGGCGAAGCGGGAGTCGACTGGCTTAGCCCCAGCAGCGCATACCTATCGAAAGACCGAAAGAAGATTTTTATCGGCATCCCGGAAATAAAACCCGTCATGCAATTGAGAATCGGTTGGTCCCTCGCTACGGAGGACGGCAAGGCATTCGAAGAAAACGCCTATACGACTCCCTACTCGCTTCCAAATTTCGACCCGATCAATGAAGGTTTCGGTAAACTCTCGGTCGACCTGACTCCAAGAGAAATTATTGAGACACAGGACGGTCCCATTTCGATCGAAGAAGGCGAACGGCTGTATAAGCTAAAGGGATGCATCGCCTGCCACTCGCTTACCGGATCCGACATGCCGAAAGTCGGACCAAGCTGGAGTGGACTTTTCAACAGCGAACGAACCGTCTTCGCGGATCGGAAAAAGGAAACGATTATCGCAAACGAAGACTACCTTCGCGAGTCTATCCTCGACCCTGTTGCCAAGGTCGTCCCCCAATACGCAAAAGGCGAATACGCCATGCCCAGCTACGCTGGCGTACTCGCGGAATCGCAGATAGAATCGCTCGTGCTGTTTATCAAATCGCTGCAGGTTAACCCTTAAGACCCGGCCCAAAACCTTTTCGGTTGGGTAAAGGTGGCACAAGACGTCCCAAATCGCGTTTTCGGGAAGTCAGATAAAAATAGAGGAACCTCGATCACGTCACGACCCCGTAACTCCGCCACGTAGCTACATTAGCTACTAGTCTGAATTTTGCGATGGCACTACGATAATCGAAATCGAAAGTCCTCTTCCTAAACCTTCAGATTCCAGCCCTTGCGATACTCGCGCTTGATCATACCGTTTAGATCAGGACGTCCGGCAATTTCCATTTTCTTTGAATCCCACTCGAGCTTCGAATCTGGATTTTTCTGAGCGATCACGCCCAATAGAATCGTTTCGGTAAATGGACCGGCATGGGCGAAATTCGATTCGGCTTGGTCGATCCTACCAGTGATCGCGTCATGCCATTCCTTATACGGATCCTGATCTTTCGCACGGGCAATCGATTTCTCAGGCCAATCGAATCCATCAATCCCGCTATGGGAACGGACGATCCATCGACTATGAGTCCGATTAAAGATAAGCTTGCCTTGGTCCCCGATAACAACGCTGCCAAACTGCTGGAACGGCAGCCCATCCAAGGCGCGAGGATCAGGGTGATTGTATTCTTCGCTGTGCTTTATAAGCGACCAGGTATCCCGATCGAAGTCAGCGTTAGTATAGCCATCGTACCAGTGAAACTTAAAACCACGTTTACCCGTGTACTGATTAGCAGGAAACTCCCAGCTGACTTTCGAATTAATCGGGGGTGAAATATCAGTGGCTCCCCCTTGCTCAGCCGTAACCGCAGTTGGGGCATCCGGAGAAACGGCCCAGTATGCCATGTCCATAATGTGACAAGCCATGTCACCCAATGCGCCCGTGCCGTAATCCCACCAACCGCGCCACGCGAACGGAGCAATATTCGCATTGTAGTTAACCGAAGGAGCAGGCCCAATCCATTGCTTCCAATCTAACCACTGCGGAACCTTTTCCTTCGCAGGCGGCGTCTTGAATCCTTGAGGCCAAATCGGACGATTCGTCCACGTATGGGCCTCTTTGACTTCGCCTATAATTCCGGCACGAATCAACTCAACACAGCGGCGCATGTGATCGTTCGCGTGAGCTTGATTGCCCATCTGCGTTTTAACTCCATTTTCCTTAGCCAGCTTAGCGAGCGTGCGAGCTTCCCAAATCCCATGAGTCAGCGGCTTTTGACAATACACGTGCTTTCCGTGCTGCATTGCCATTGCCGAGGCGTGAAAGTGATGGTGATCAGGCGTCGAGACAATGACGGCATCTACTTTGTCGCCGAGCTTATCGAACATCTCGCGATAGTCGGTGAAAAACGGGACATCCTTGTACTGGTTTCGAATATCAATAACCCCCTTAAGCCGTTTGTTTTCCAATTCCTTAGAAGACATCTTAGTCGCATCAGCCGTATCAACGAGCCCCGCAATCTGGAATCCCGCTTCATGCGAACGCGTGATATCCGTTTTGCCCTTACCTCCCGTACCAATCCCAACAACCGTCGGCTTGGTCAAATTGCCCCGAGCATGGCTCGGAAGAATACTAAAGCTAAATGCGCTGCTAGCGACCCCTGCAGCGGAGAGTTTCCCGAAGTTGCGTCGGGACATTTTCATTGAGGATAAGGGGAGATCTTTCTTCATGGCAGTAACGAGTATCTCCTAAAATTATCGCCTTTTTCCAGAAACTGTCAAACTCCGATTGGTTTACATTTCGAGCACGCAAGCCAACATTGCTCACTAAACTGAGATAAAAAAGAAACCTCACTCAAAGACGCTAAGCTAAGTGTTTTTGGTCACGAAAAGGCACAAAAGATCCGGTTCCGTGGCCTTTCGTTATAACTTCGGCAATGAATAGACCCAACTTAGGCCAATCCAATCATTGAACAGGTAACACCGAGCTATAGCGAGGGTAGCAGAGCTTGGATTTTGTGCTTTTTTGTGGCCAAAATTCTTTCGAAATTCTTTGGGTTTACGCCGAGCAGCCAGGGACCACACCTGAACGGCTACATCGTTCAAAATGGCCGCTCGGAGATCGGCCGCAACCTAGATTCAACAATGAAACCAATCAATCCCTGGCGGAGGCAGCGTCCGATATCCTGTTCTGGATCATGCCACGTAGGTTTCCGATTACTGGCCCATACTCGGGGTTATTTGCCTGATTCGTAAACTCATCCGGATCGTTCTGGTGATCGTACAATTCTTCTTCGCCGCCTTTGTATAAGCTATATCGATACTGGCCTGATCTGATTGAATTGTGAACCGCCTTTTTGTTGCCCAGTACAGTATAACTACTCCCTCGCACCCAATCCTTGCGATTCGGCTTCTCAAGCAATGGCACTAACGAATGACCCTGCAGAATGGAGGGAGCCTCATCTCCCAATCCCGCCAGATCCGCAAAAGTCGGATACAGGTCGATCAGCTCGGCAGCGGCCATAACAGTCTTACCCGCATTCTTCTCGAAACCTGGAGCTCGCACTATCAAAGGTACGCGACAGGCCGGATCGAAAAGGTTCGATTTCTGCCAACTGTCATGTTCACCCAATAACCAGCCATGATCGGAAATGAATACCACAACCGTGTTGTCGGTCATCTCCAGGCGATCAAGCGCATCGAGAATCCGCCCCACCTGCTCATCCATATAAGTGACGCAGGCATAATAAGCCGCCTTCGCCTCTTGTGCCTGAGCTGCAGTCATCTTATGATTAGTGAAATTAGCCTTCATCCTATTGGGCACCGGCACATCCTCCAGGTCGCCTTTCGGCACTTCTGGTAATTTCACGTTATCCGAATTATAGAGATTCATCAGGCGTTCCGGAGCGACCAATGGAACATGCGGCCGAATTAAGCCAACCGCGAGAAAAAGCGGCTCGCCAGCTTTGAGAAAGTTCGTCTTATTGCGATGCAATGCTCGATTCTCGAGGATACCGATAACCTGAGTCGCCGTCACTTCATCGGCTTGCGTCGATGCCAGCTCATCAGGAACGGCAATCTTCACGAATCCACTCCCCCAATGGGAAAGCTTTGGCGATAAATTAGAGAAAACTCCAGGACTACTCGTTTCCGGCGACCAAACATCATAAGCTCGATCCCAAGAATCGGGCTCATCCCCACCCGGCTCTCCCGCCTCAATTCCCCCAGGCACACCCATATGGTATATTTTGGATACGCGAGCAGATACATAACCATTGCGACGTAAGAAACCGCCAATACTCGGATGCTCAGCGAAATCCAGATTAACGACCTTATAGCTACCCAAAGCCTTAATATTCCCCAGAAACCCAGTCGTCTCCGGATAGAGACCACTCATGAACGAAGCGCGCGATGCGCCGCAGACTGGATACTGACAATAGGCTCGATCAAACTGAACTCCTTCCCTAGCAAGCCTATCGATATTCGGCGTTTGGCAAACCTCATTGCCATAAGTCCCCAAGGCATCGGCAGTAAGGTCATCAGCCACGATGAAGAGAATATTCGGGTGCTCGGTAGCGGTAAGGCCGAAGGCGATATTCGCAATTATGAGAACAAATGAGAATCTATAAGTGTGGTAGCACATGTGTCGTTTATTAAGTTGGGGCATTGAAAAACCAGCGAAGATAATCAAAACCAGTTCTTCAGAAGTCCAGCGTCATCATAGAGCAAACGAGAGCTTAGTCCTCCTAGCTGTGCTCGAACCATCACCCTGATCCATCATAGATCAAGCGAGGTACGAGACGATCGACTGGCTGCTTGGGCGAAGCTAAAAATTCGAACGGATAATTTTCCCGCCAACAGATTGATCAAATCAGCGCGGATGTTATTGGAAAATAGTGCAAAACCACGCCGCCCTTCGACGCAGCTACTCGAAAGACTCGAGTGGATTCTGCAATAGCACTCAATAAAGGAAAATTCTCTCACCAGGATTCAGGCAAGTTCACCTCCAAAATCATGATTGCATAACCTCTGGAGCAATTCTATGTAAAGCCGATAATGCCGCGTTCATTCGATGCTCCTTAATTCCCCTACTTACCTCTTCATTATCAGTCTGCTCGCGATCCAATCCGCGAGAGCCGCCCTCCCGGACAGTCTAATCATCGATGCAGGAGACATCGATGGAGATTCGAATAGCGAAATACTAGTTCTCGAAAAACGCTCCGTAAGGTCCGCCACGAACTACAAGATCAAGGTCTGGGACAGCGTAAACGGCTACCGAGACCAAGCTTCTCCAGAAGTCCGCACCTACCGAGGCCATGTCCAAGACGACCCAGACATGCGGGTCAATGCCAACATCGAAGCCAGCGGAACGCTCAACGCAAACCTCAGCGATGGGCGAAACATCAACATAAGGCTGACTAATCTACCAATAGCAATCAGCGGTGACGATGGTTCCGAAAATCCAGGCACCGGTAATACAACGATTCCGCTAGACATCGACAGGACCTCCCCAACCCCCAAAGGTTACGTTGTCCCCAAATACCACATGCGCCGTATCCAACTGGCCGTCGAGATTAAGAATGATTATTACGCGAATCTCGACAACGACATCGATACGACAATCGCTCGCATGGAACAACGCGTTAACGATACGGATTTTTTCTATGCCCGAGACATGGGCATTGCATGGGAAATCACCACCGTGGTCATTCGACTCGAACCCCTCGAAACCAGTTGGCAAACCGAATGGAGAAATACTTTGGCTCCAGGCGGCGCCGTATACAATACTGCAATACGTTTCAAAAATCCTGGCGGAGGAGGAGCTGCAGGAAATATCTTCGATGCTGACGACCCCAACCACAAAGTGTACGGAACCGTCGGAACAACAGCCGCCTACTCCCGTTCGCTTGGGCACGAAGTCGGGCATCAATTCAGCGCAGGCCATCACTCTTCCTGGGATGACACCATGCAAGGTGCCGCGTCCTGCCTGGGAGCAGGCACTGTCGAACGTCTCATCGATCATAGTCATGTCGCTTTGGAAGAGGCCGCTCCCGAAATCAATTACGGAGCGCCCCTCCCTCCATTTGCCATGGAAGATGGGGCGAATACGCGAATGAATGAAGCGCTTGAGATAGACTTACTCGAAAACGATTACGACGGAAACGGCGATACGATTTCCCTCGAATGGGTCGATTCCGAAAGCAATCGGAATGGAACCATTGAGATCGTGGCCAACGGAATCGTCCGCTACACTCCAGCACGCGATTTTCTCGGCCAAGACGAGTTCGCTTACCACGTATCCGATTCCAACGGGTTAACCAACCGACATGGCTACGCCAAGATCTACGTTCGCAATGACGGACTAGCCACCCGTATCCAATTCAACGAGACAAGTGGACAGACAGCACGAGATTCGGGTCCCTATAAGACTACGGGGAAACTCACCAATGGTTTGTCATTCGGCGGGTCCGCTCCTGGAAAAGTAGCCCTCGCCCTCCAACGAGCTCTGGGAATTGGAGAAACCGCGAGCGCGGATTTCGAAGGAGTGGGCGACCCTATGGAAGGTAGCCTGAGCGTTTCCCTTTGGGTGAAGTACGCAGAAGTTCCTACCGAAAAGGGAGTCTTAATCTGCAAGGGAGGAACCGTAATCCCAAACCGTTTCGAGAACCCCCGAGGAGGATGGTTCATTGGGCACACGGAAGACGGACGATTTCGCTTCGCGGGCAATCTGCAACGTGATTTGTGGCAAAATTCCGAAAAGTTCGACCGGGAATCTTCACCGACGATCGAGCCCGAGACATGGTATCACCTCGCCATGGTAATCGACCGCCCAAATCAAGTAATCCGTGCTTGGATCGACAACGAAGAGGTCATCAATTCAAACTGGACCTCGCACGTCCCCGATGGACTAATCAATAGCACGCACAGCCCTCTAGTCATATTTAATAGCGAAGATCAACAGAACCAAGGCGACTGGTTCGGTCCCGCAACCATCGACGAAGTTGAAATATACAACAAGGCGCTTTCGCCAAATGAAATTGCCCTACTCTATTCAGTTGAAGATGATTCAGATGCAGACAACTTACCTGATTTTTGGGAATTCCTCAGTTTCGGCGACCTATCGACCGCCAACGCGATAAGCAACCATGATGGCGACCGCGCTAGCGATGCTCAAGAATACGCAGCTGATACAAGCCCCACCGACAAGGAGGCATTCCTAGGCATTGAGTCCATTACTGAATCCAGTGGTAAACGAACGATCTCCTGGCGAAGCGCCATCGGACAGTCCTATCAAATCCAATACACGGATACGTTGGATTCCCCCATCTGGGAAACCGTGGCAAATGAAATCTTCGGACTTGAATTCTTTACAAGCTGGATCGACGAGAACCCGACGCGAATCGAAAGTCCGCGTCGATTTTACCGGGTAAAGCTCAATCAATAGCAGCGTACCCGCGCCAAACCCTGAATTATTCGAAAGGTAGCGGCCAGTCTTCCCGCGCTTGCGGAACCATTGTTATGAAACCTCTACCACATCGGCGTCAAGGTCACCGCAGTATCGGTATAGCCAATTTTATATCGTTGCCCGCCATTCGAACGGACTCTTCCGCCAGGATTAGCAAACGAACCGGATATAGAATCTGCTTCCAAAATCGTGATTGAATCGTCACTCGTCGAACCGGAACCTAAGGCGATCCTCAAATTACCCGCCAATCGAGCGTCTCCTTTTACAGTCAACATTGAAGTGCCCTTCCCCGACAAATCGACTTTCAAAACGGAATCTGTGGTTTCGCTGTAATCGGATGCCACTTTCAGCCCGCCTTTTTCAGGAGCAACCGTTCCGCTATTGTAAAGCGATGCCACCACTTCGCCCGAGCCCTTGAGCAGGCCGCCTTCGCTTACGTCAACCCAACGCTCCGATGAAACCGAAGCGTTTTGAAGCTCAAGCGTACTCCCTGCCGAAAGCCGAACTTCGTTCCGACCCAACAAAGTCGCTCCCGCTTTCACTCGCACCAATTGCCGCGAAAAAGCCTTAGCATTGCCGCGTATCTCCAATCCGAGGAATGCGACATCCGCATCTACCTGCGCTTGGGAAGATGCCACACTCGTATTCTCTATCAATGCCGACCACGAAACCTGCGGCGCTCCGTCATCCGTCATGTACGTTATCCCCGCGTTTTCGTAAACGTAGTCCGACCAATTTGCCGCATCGGAAAGCGAAGCTCCATTTTTGCCGGTCCATTGATGATACGTATTGGCGAATCCACGAGGCTCGGTTACGCGCTCTGCCAACATAAGGGCCTTAAGCTCCTTCACCAATCCCGGATGCTTCGAAGCAATGTCTTTTGACTCCGATCGATCGGCCACCAAGTCATACAATTCAAGCGAGTCGTCAGAACGAATCAGTTTATACCGACCTTGAATTATCGAAGCGTGCTTGCCGGCTTCATGAATAAGGAAGTCTCTCGTACGATGCTCACCAGTACCCCGTAAAAACGATGCTGATGAGACTCCATCAATTCCTACAGGCGCTTCTACGCCAGCCAACTCGCTAAACGTTGGCAACATATCCGTTACGTCAATAATCCGATCCGTGCTCGTCCCCGGCTTC
>Ga0315321_10004822_pt1 | contig 10327 bp, 11 predicted proteins | sample M180m21515metaG_FD_203464 | JGI IMG/M metagenome (GOLD analysis project Ga0315321, IMG submission 203464) | Ammonia-oxidizing marine archaeal communities from Monterey Bay, California, United States - M1 80m 21515 | ecosystem: Environmental > Aquatic > Marine > Intertidal zone | place: USA... | reverse complement strand
GACCGGGATCCAATGATCTCGTTCCAGAAGGCGACGGTGGCATCGACATCGTCGGTCTTGATTGCAAGGTGATGAAGATCGATGGCGGGCATATCCGTTCCTTCCGGTCTAGTGGCTCATCAGGTTGCGCCAGGCGGCATACTGGGTGCGGAGCGGCAATTCACTGGTGCCGACCTCTCCAATTTCGCCGCCATCGTCATGCGGCTTGTCGTGCCCGAGCCCCCGCGAGAGCTCGATCCACTCACGGTCCGCTTCGTTGAGGGCGAGCTGAATGTTGTTGAACATCGCGATATCGTCGGTCGTGATCTGCGACGCCGGCGAATTCAGGGCGCTGAGAAAACGGATGCTTCGTTGGTACATTTCCGGCGGCGCGCCTTTCAGGCGGAAACAGGCCGAATGGACAATCGTGTTGTCGACACTGACCGGTTGCAGCACCCGCATCTGCTGGTGTTTCGGGTTCAGGATCAGGTTGGGGTAAATCAGGTGATTGAAGGTATCCCATCCCATGATGTCTTCGGCGCGATTTTCACCATAGGCTTCGATCATAGCGGCGCGGTACGCGGTGTTCACCGGATCGTCATCGGTCTTCTGGGTAATGGGGCCTTCTTTGTAGAAGCCGCCCATATAGGAATGGCCGCCCGTAAATCCGTGAATTTCCACCCGGTCCATCGCCTCAAGAGACAAACCGTTCCCCTTGAACATCTGGAGCGCGTGGTCCTCTGCACCGTCCACCATATCGTCGGCAACAGCCTGGGCGCTGTCGACGGACGACGCGTGTACGATCGATGCATGCATCAAGTCGTTCGCATTCTCCATATGGAGTTTCCAGTTTCCGGCGTATTTCTGCCGAAAACCGCCACCCGCCATTTCGATTTCACCCTCGGGCGCGCGGTCGACCATGTTATCGATCGCACGGGTCATCGGTCCGAGGTAATCGACAAGCGACGGACCGTCCACCGTGTCGCTTGCGAAGATAAAGCCGCGGTAGCTTTCAACGCGGGCAACGCGTGCAAGTGCCAGGGCGGGGTCCTTCGGATCGAGCTTGCCATTATAGCCTTTGCCGTGAGGTATCCCGATCAGCCCGCCATCCGTCGAAAACGCCCAGCCGTGATACGGGCAGACAAAACGCTTTTTTGATCCGAACCGCGACGCGCAGACTTTCATCCCGCGATGGGTGCAGCGATTGGCGAAGGCGTATATTTTGCCGTCGTTGTGACGCGATACGATGACCGGCCGGTTGCCGACATGCGCGGTGACGAAATCACCGGGAGCCGCAATCTGGCTTTCATGGGCCATATAGAGCCAAGCCTGCCCGAAGACGCGCTCCATTTCGGCTGAGAAAACGTCGGCATCCGTGTAGACCCGGCGGTGCACCTTGCTGTCGAGCGCGAGATTTGAATATTCTTTGGTCATGGGGGGATAAAAGCATCCTTCGACGCGGGCGTAAACGTTTCTTGAGTGTTGAATTATGGCGATCATATCCGCCCGAAATGCGTGCTAGTCTTTGATCGACAGGAGGACCAAGAGATGTCAATTGATACCGAAGACGCCCTGCGCGAACTCTATCCGGCGCAATCGAAGATCGTTCGTATAAAATGTCTGCCGGCAATCGACGAGCACATCGCCAAGTTTATTGCACTGTCGCCGTTCCTAGTCATCGGCTCCAACCATCCTGACAGCGGCACCGATGTGAGCCCGCGCGGTGATGCACCGGGGTTTGTTCAGGTCATCGACGCGAACACAGTCATGATTCCGGACCGCCCGGGGAACAACCGGCTCGACACCCTGTCGAACATGATGACGAACCCCGAAGTCGGCCTGATTTTTTTGATTCCCGGCGTAGATGAAACGGTCCGGCTGAACGGCCGGGCGCGGATTGTCACCGACGATGCAAAACTGGCCGAGTTCGAGGTAAACGGCAAAGCGCCGCGCGCGGCGATCCTGGTCGATGTCCGAGAGGCTTATCTGCATTGCGCCAAAGCGTTAAAGCGATCCAAACTCTGGGAAGAAGAGTACCGGATTGACCGCGGTGACCTGCCCACCATGGGCAAAATGGTCTCGGACCAGATCAACGGCGAAGTCAGCGTCGAGGACGCCGATGCGGGGATCGAAATCAGCTATCGCGACAGGATGTGGTAGCGGGAAATCTAGACCGGCACGAAGGCTTCGGTATGGCGTTCCACGTTTTTGAGGTTATGGCTGCCCACCGACCGCCTTTCCGATGTCGACGCCGCGGCGAAATCCGCTGAACAAATAAGCTTTTCGCCGAGGTTTCCGGCAAGCGCTTCGAGCCGCGCGCAAACATTGACCGCCGGGCCGATCACCGTGAAATCGAGCCGGTCATGGGCCCCGACATTGCCGTACATCGTGTCGCCGACATGCAACGCGATGCTGAAGTCCAGCGGCGCCTTGTCTTCGCGGCCACGGCGTCGGTTGAGAATGTGCATATTGGCGACCGCCAGCTCCGCTGCTCCGAGCGCGCGTTCGCAGATTTCGGTGATGTCACGCTCATCCTCGATCCTGAAAATGCCGATGACGGCATCGCCGATGAATTTCAGAACCTCGCCGCCGTGGGCGTGAATAGGGCCGGTCACTGCTTCGAAGTAGTCGTTCAGAACGGCAATCAGGAAAGGAAGCGGGATGCTGTCTGACAGGCTGGTGAACCCGCGCAGGTCGCACATCCACAACACCGAATGGATCGTCTTGCCTTCGCCACGCTGGATATCGCCGGCATAAACCCGGCGCCCCGCCTCGCGGCCGAGATAGAGGTCGAGCACGCTTTTCGTCATTTTGGCGCGGGACTGCAATTCGACGATCACCCCGAGTGCCGGGCGCATCGCGATCAGCCGCTCGATTTCTGCATCGGAAAATCCGGTGTCCCGGTCGGTGGTCCAGGACGTCCGGTATACGTTTCCATCGCTGCGGGGCAGCCCGATCGCGATATAGTCAGTCGCACCGGCATCGCGCTTATCTTCGAGCATTTCTTAGTCGATCCTGGCGTCCGGTCCGACCAGTCGTTGGCGGACAAACGGTTCGCCCTCGTTCAACAGGCGGAAGGGACTGTCGAGATACTGATCCGTCGTTTGTATGCCGTGGTGGATGTCGGATTCGATGACATATCGCCCGCCACGCTCCCACGTATATGTCTTCGCCAGCAGATCCGGATGGAGCACGCCGACACTGAGCGCCGCTCGATGAAGCAGCATCCCCTCATCGGTGAGGTGTCCAATCAGGCCTTCCAGCACGTTTTGACAGGAGGGTCGCGTCGGCGCTTCGGTCAGAAGCCAGTCGATCAGCGGGTCATTGGACATTCCAAATGACATAGGGGAGGCCGCGTGCTGGATCAATGGAAATGCGGTTTCGAAAGCCGTATCCTGCAGGAATGACGAAACTGCAGGACTATGTGACCTTTAACGAGTTCTGGCCGTATTACCTGTCGGAGCACGCCCATCCGACGACCCGGTTGTGTCACGTTGTGGGGACGGCGCTGGCGCTGGCATTCGTGATTTTGCTGACATGGTCGGGCGATCTCTGGTTTCTGGCGGCGGCGTTGGCGGCGGGGTACGGACCGGCTTGGGGCTCTCACCTGTTCGTCGAACGTAACCGCCCCGCGACGTTTCGTTATCCCACCTGGTCTCTGATGGCCGACTTCCGGACGTTTTCGCTGGCCTGTACTGGGCGGCTGGATGCGGAAGTGAAACATCAGGCACGAAAAGACCGTCTTGGACGTTAAACACGCCTTGTCAGCGTTGGGCGAAAGGTGGGCGATAATTCCGTCCCGGGTTCGCGCCATTCTGTTCGTCTCCGCCGGCGCGGTACTGCTGACGATCATGGCGGTGTTCGTCAAAATTCTCGGCGAACAGCTTCACTCCGCGCAGCTTATGTTCTGCCGGGCTGCAATCGGGTTTCTGATATTCGCGCCGTGGCTGCTGATGCGTGACGGCGTGAACGTGATTCGCACCACGCGGCCGGGGATGCACCTGATGCGGGGGTTCTGGGGAGCGTGCGGCAATTACTGCTTTTTCTTCGCGATCACCCACCTGGTACTGGCGGACGCAATGGCGCTCCAGTTCTCGCGGCCGCTCTTCATGATCATTCTCGCCTTCTTATTTCTGGGCGAGGTCGCCGGTGCGCGCCGTATCGGCATCACGCTGGCCGGTTTCGCCGGCATCCTGATCATGTTGCGCCCGTTCAGCGGCGGGTTTGACCCCGACGGCCTGGTCGCGGTGGCAGGCGCCCTGTTCGGCGGCTTGGTGGTGATTTCCATCAAGAAACTGGCGAGTACCGAACCGACCCGGCGGATCATTTTCTACTATGCTTTCTACACAACCTTGTTTTCGGTCATTCCGGCAGCGTATTTCTGGATCACGCCGAGCTGGCCGGAAGTCTGGGTGCTGGTGTTAATCGGGTTTCTCGGTATTCTCGGTCAGTCCTGCATTACCCATGGTTTCACATTGGGGGACGCGACGGTGACCGTGCCGTTCGATTACATGCGGATCGTTTATTCTGGCATCTTCGGGCTGTTGCTGTTCGCCGAATTCCCAAGCTGGTGGAGCGTTGCCGGTGCCGCGCTGATTGTCGGCAGTAATCTGTATCTGCTGCGTCGGACTTGACGGCCCGAGCGATAACCCGCCGTCAGGTCATCACGAGGCCGCCGTCGACATAGAGAACCTGTCCGGTCATGAATCCGCTCCACGGCGAGGCCAGAAACAGGACCGGCCCCGCGACATCTTCCGGCCGCGCCAGCCGTTTCAGCGGCGTCTGGCTGATGATCATGTCTTTGACGTCTTCTTTGGTGTCGCGGGTGCCGTCGGTCGGATAGACGATGCCGGGCGCGACGCAGTTCACGCGGATACCGATCGGGCCGAGTTCGGCAGCAAGATTGCGGCTGAACCCGATGAGGGCTGCCTTTGCGGTCGTATAGTCGTGATAGGGAACCGACGGCCGGGCAACCAGGTCGGTGGCCATATTTATGATTGTACCTTGAGCCTGACCGCGCATTGCCGGTAGCACAGCTTTGCACATTCCATGCGTTGATCGCAGCGCGCCGTCGATCTGGCTCTGATAGTCAGCCCAGTCGAGATCACAGAACATTTTGCGGTTTTCCGGATCGAACGCGTAGGGACTGAACGCGTTGTTCACGAGGATATCGATTTTACCGAACGTCTCGAGAACGCTGTCGATCAGTACATCGACGTCGTTTGCGCCCGTGACATCCGCCTGAAACGCGGAAGCATCACCGCCGGTCTTGCGGCATTCGGAGACAACGTCGTCGGCGGCATCGACGTTGCGCAGATAATTGACGGCAACGGACGCGCCTTCCGCGGCAAATGCCTTTGCGATCGCAGCGCCGATCCCGCGGCTCGCGCCGGTAATCAGCACGACCTTATCCCTGAAGTCCATAATTCCTGTCCATCATTCAGTCGGCATAGCGGGCAAACGCATCTGCGGCTTTTTCCGCAGATCCTTCGATTTCCGTAATCGTGATCAGGTCCAGCAGATTGAACCGGCCGTCATGATGCCAGCCGGCTTCCGGCGCGGTCATGTGGCCCAGCGCTGAAATTCGGGTAATGCCTTCCTGCCCGAGAAGTGCTCCCAGTGCATAGAGTTCATCTGGCGGCGCCGATATTCCGACGGTCTGCAGGAATTTTCGATAGGGGGCGATCCGTGGCGCGACATCGGCAAGCTCATCGACGGCAACGATCTTGATCGTCCGGTTGAGACCGCTCGGCGCAAGGTCTTCGCTGTCTTCGCTATACACGACGCTCCAGGCGCCGGTTGCGTCGCTGAGGATTTGACGGCCGCCCTCGCCGAACGACTTTATTTCCTCCTGATGCCGCCAGGCCGCGATGGCCCCGGCTTCCGAGACTGAGAGCGATCTTCGCGGATATTTTTTCTCGAACGCCGCCAGTTCGTGGGCGACGTACTGGCAGAACTCTTTTGGCGAAATCTTGCCGCCGCGCTGGACAAAGAATACATGTGGCGAATAGCAGCCCTGCTGATCGTAGCGGACGACGTCATACGCTGCCTGGTGGGCTGTCGCGGTTACCTTGCGCGAATTAAGTGCCGATTTCGAAACCATCCCGAAGCTGACTTTATGACCATAGGGCAGGTAGCGCGTCGTGATCGGCACCCGTCCGCGGATTGCCGCCAACGCGTCATTGCCGCCATAGGCGAGAACGACATCGGCTTCGCGCAGAAGCGCCGCCTCGCGCGCAGTGTCTCCGCCCTGCCACCAGACGACGGCGAGGCAGTCGGCGATCTCAGGTTCGGTTTTGGCGAGAAGCTGTGCGAACCAGCCAGCGAAAAGCGGCTCGGCGCTGGGGACTTTGCCGATATTTCCGGCCTTGACCAGTAGGCCGGACACCAGGCTCCAGATCGGCAGGCCCGGCACATTGCCGGCCCAGATATGGGCGAGGATATCCGGTCCGAATGCGCGGGCGAGGCCGCCTTTTGGCATCGGCTGGAAATCGTCGAGCATCATCGGGTTGGCGAAATCTTCGGCGAGGAATTTCTGCAGCTCGGGTTTGCGGAACGTTTTCAGGTATCCCGTCAGACCGAGGCGGACCATCTCGGCGTCATATCCAGTGACACGCGGCAGCAAGTCTTCGGCCTTTTGGCGTATGGGTTCGCTGCGGTCGAGCAGGCGCGCAACGGTGCGGTCGATGGACTCCACAATCTGTTGTGTGGGGCGTGCTTTCAGTTTGCGGCTGGCTGTCCGCACTGTGGCGGCCATCGACTGCATCTGGTGATCACTCAGTTCCGGCACCGCAATCTCAATCGGATTTTCATTCCCGCCGAAACGAAGCGTTTGCCAGGCGATGTCGTTGGCAGCGACGCCGGGCAGGTATCCTGCGCGTTCGATCATCCGGTCGCCGCGACGTTGGCCGCTTTCAGAAATTCCTCGACCGCCATGGAGCATCCCTTGGCTTCTTCGCCATCGGCGCGACCGAGCAGCAGAAATCCGCCATCGACCTCAACACCTGCATCTTCGGTCAGGATGGTCGAGACGATGTTGAAATGCGCGAGATCGCAATGCGTGAGCACGCCGACGTCCCCGCGCGGCACGTCTTCGCCGGTCAACGGGTTGATCACCCGGCTGCGAATCCAATGAGGCCCGGATTTGACCGACGGGCAGACTTCATTCCCGTTGTCATAGAACTGCGTGCTCAGTTCGGTCATGCCGTACATGTTGATGCACCACCGGCGCGGCACGCCGAAGCTGTCTGATAACTGCGTGTAGAAATCGTCTGCCGAGATATCGCGTGACTGACCTTTGAAACCGCCGGTGTCGAACATGCGGCTGCCGGCGGGCAGGGCGAAGCGCACATCCCGTCGTTTCATCTCATCCAGCAGTGGCACAAAACTGTAGCTCGCGCCGAGCAGGGCGTAGGGCACGCCGGTCGTTTCCGCACGTTTCAACCAGCCGAACAGAGCGTCAAAATCAATCCCGGATTTGCCCATCTCGTTGCGGCTGTCATCGGTGCCGAAATGTTCCAGCGCCAGCGCCAGATAATGGGCGAGCGACGAATTCGGCATGACGTCTTCGTCGGGGAACAGTATTCCCATATCGATCCGGTCGCGATCGGGCATGAAACGTTGTTTGAAATGGGTGGTCATCGAAGCGTCATAGACCGCCAGGTTCGGGTGATGGCTTTTTCCACGAAGGCCGCCCATTGTCGTGCCGCTGGTCATGAAGACGCGCTCGGCGTCTTCGCGGGCACAACAACTTAACGTCAGCTCCTTGAAGGCATTGATCGGGACCGCCGGGATATCTCGCCAGCTCTTTGCGGTTCGCGGGGTACGCCCGCGCTGCAGGCAAAATTTACGGAGAGGTTCGTTATGTTTGAACTGGTAGGCAAATATCTCCAGCGCGAGCCGGTCGAATGCGCTTTCAGCTGCATCGTCCGCCGCGATGAAATCCAGCAATTCCCGGATAATTTCGTCCTGTGTCACGCGTAAAGCACCTTTCGCATCAGGGATCCGAATCGGCGGCGGCAAGGATGGGGGCTTTTGTGGCGTCGAGCCTTCCCGTTTCCCTACGCCGGCATAACCCGGATCAGGTTCTAAGGGTCGTCGCGTTGGCACCGATGGGCACCTGTCGACATCTCAGCTTCCTAACGAAGCTCCCCTGGGATCGTTCTGCAAGTATGTCTGGGTCCGGCCCGGCTTACAAGGCCGGAGGTGACTAGCGGTAGCGGCGGCGGATCAATAGGCCGCCGACCAGTGTCATGGCGGCCAGCAGCGTCGCGCCCGGTGCGGGAATTTGTGTGGACGTTCCGCCCACCGTGATGATCCCCGAAATTGCGTAGAGCGGGGCAATGCGTTCGTCATCGGCATGACCGTTATTGGTCCAGCGAAAGGTGTCGAATCCGGCGGCGCCGGTTCGGTGTCTCACCATACCAAGGGCGCTAATACCACCATTTTGCGCGACGCCGCTATCATCGGTGCCGGTCCAAACCCGCAGGCCCATCGCCGCGATGTTGCCGTTCTCGAACACATTTATGCCGGCGTCCAGGGTGCCATCCCACAGATCGGCATTGTTGTCCGCGACCTTGGTGCTGCCGTCCAGAAGATAGATCGGGACGCCGGGTGGAGATGTTCGGGTTGGTGCCGGTATTGTCACGCGCGTCGACTGCCGCGGTCGAGCCGATCGCCATCCAGGTGGTCCCTAAAGCCGCCAGTTCAGTAACTCCGTTCGCGATGCCACTGACCCAGCTGTTGTAGTTGGCGATACTGTTCGAGAATGCATTGCGCGACTGACTGGTGACAAAGATAAGTCGGTATTGATCGCCGTTTACGAGGCCGCCTGGTGTGGTAATCGGCGCCGCGCTTGCAAAAGAGACTGGTAGGATCGTTACGGTCGCCAGAACGACTGACTTTAAGAAATTAATCATCAGTGTTTACCTATTGCGCAGCACAAGGGGCTTCATTTCAAGTTACCATGCAATAATCATGCCGCGATACTGTTTGTGAGTAATATTAAATGCTTGAAGCGGTCCCTACTCTGTCTCTCAGTCAAAGTTGTAAATATTTCCGACGGTTCGGAAGATAGATCGCTGCCGAACTGAGTAGACCGTGAAATCGTGCGAAATCGATAAATAGCCTCTCCTGGCCACTTGATGAACGCCCGGCTTCGGGGGACATTGTGGGCATGACAATCATCAGAAAATTTTCCCGCAACAAACTGGCCGTCGGATTGTTCGGGGCGAACTGCGACGGCGGCCTGGCCTGCTCAACCTTTCCTGAACGCTGGGACGCAAGCTGGGCAAACTGCCGCGAACTTGCCGTGCGCGCAGATGACGCCGGGATCGATTTTATGCTGCCTCTGGGGCGCTGGATCGGATATGGCGGTGACACCAATCACAACGGATCGAGCTTCGAGACGATCGCCTGGGCGTCCGGCCTGCTGGCAGTGACGAAGCACATCATGGCCTTTGGCACGGTGCATGTGACGGCGCACGGCCCGGCGGTAGCGGCCAAGCAGATGGTGACGGCGGATCATATCGGCGGCGGCCGTTTTGGCCTCAACATCGTGTGCGGCTGGTACCAGAAGGAATTCGACATGCTCGGCGTCGATCTGGGTGAGCATGAACGGCGATACGACCTCGGACAGGAATGGATTGATCTGGTCACCCGGATATGGACCGAGGATGAGCCGTTCGATTTCGACGGCGAATTTTTTCAGACCAAGGGGACGGTTCTGAATCCCAAACCCGTCAGCAATGCCCGCCCGATGGTAGTGTGCGCCGGAACATCCGGCCGCGGCCGGGAATTCGCAGTACAAAACGCAGACATGCTGTTTCACACGTTTTACGACTTTGAAAAATTCCGCGAGGACAGCAAGGCGCTGCGACAGGCGGGCAGGGATATCGGCAAGGATGTCGGCCTGTTTACGAATATCGGTGTCGTCTGCCGTCCGACACAGAAAGAGGCTGAGGAATATCACCACTACTACGCGGTCGAGCACGCCGATACCGAGGCCTGCCGTATCATGATGGTCGAGCGCGGGATCGATACCAACGAAATTTCCGATGAAGCCCGTCAAAATTTTCATTTGCGGGCGGCAACAGCAAATGGCGCCACGCCGGTTGTCGGGGATCCTGACAGCGTTGCCGACCAATTGGCGCAGTTGTCCGATGCGGGGTGCGATGCGGTGGCAATTGGCCTGCCGAATTACCTGAACGATCTTCCGATTATCGTCGGAGAAGTTCTTCCCCGGCTTGAAGCCAGGGGGCTGCGGGTTCCAGCGATCTAGGCAGATGGGTTGACCGTCGGGTCGGCCCGAAGTCTTTCGACCATAAAATCTACAAAGGACCTTACCTTG
>Ga0315321_10004818_pt1 | contig 10339 bp, 7 predicted proteins | sample M180m21515metaG_FD_203464 | JGI IMG/M metagenome (GOLD analysis project Ga0315321, IMG submission 203464) | Ammonia-oxidizing marine archaeal communities from Monterey Bay, California, United States - M1 80m 21515 | ecosystem: Environmental > Aquatic > Marine > Intertidal zone | place: USA... | reverse complement strand
AAACCCGGGTTGGCAACCAAGGTTCCGACGGATATCCCTTCGTGAGATACTTGAAAGATTCAATTGCAGCCAACAAGCCTTATGACAAATGGATCAAAGAGATGCTTTCGTCCACTGGTCCGATGTGGGAAAGAGGAAACGGCGCCGTGGGTTATTTCTATCGGGACCAGGGGATGGGTTTGGACAACATGGCCAACACCGTTCGCGTTTTTCTGGGTACGAGTTTGGAGTGTGCCCAATGCCACGACCATCCATTCGATCGGTGGACACAAAAGCAATTTTACGAAATGGCTGCTTTCACGAACGGAGTAGGCAACGTATCGAGAAAAATCGAGCAACTCAAAGATTTGAATAAAATGGCACGAGCCGCTCAAAAAGAAAACGAAGAAGAAAGAAACCAGATACGCCGTGCGTTCGAATATGTCACCGATATCCTCAACCCTGGTCTTGACGACTTGGGCAAAGGGCAAATTTCGCTACCCAACGATTACCAGTACGACAATGCAAAGCCTGGTGAAAAACTGGAAGCAAAGACAATATTCGGGTTGGTCGTTGAGTTGGACGAAAACCTTGAAGAAAAGGGATCACGAGCTTCTTACGCAAGTTGGCTTGCATCACCCGACAACCCACGCTTTTCCACCGTCATAGCCAACCGCCTTTGGAAAACAGCCTTCGGTATCGGCTTAATCGAACCGGTTGACAACATGTACGATGACACGCTCCCGACGGACCCTGCTCTCATGCTACACCTGGAAAAGCTGATGGTGGCACTAGAGTACGACACGAAGGAGTTCCTTCGAATTGTGTACAACACAAAATCTTTCCAGCGAACCGCTCCCTCACGTGAGATCAATTCCCGAGACACCAAGGACGAATCAATGCCCATGGAAGTCAAGTGGGTCATTGCAGGGCCAAACCCTAACTTCCCCAAACGAGGTGCAGCACCCTACTTTTATCAGGGGCCGGTGATGGAAAGGATGTCGGGCGAACAACTTTGGGATTCTTTGGTAAGTTTGAATTATCCCGACTTAGACACCCGTATAAATTCAAGGACACCTGAAGACGGCTTTGACCGCTTCGAAAGGTATTCCCAAATGGAAGCACAAGATATTTTTGACGAGGTTATGGAGAGATATAACTCCAAAAAACAAGCATCCAATATGGCGATGGGCCCAAAAACCGCACCCATAAACCAAAAATGCCCCATTAAAACTGGTCGCGACGCAAATCCGAATATCACAGCTAGAAATGCAAAAGGTGAAACCGTAGCCTTCTGCTGCAATGGTTGCAAAAACAAGTTTACGGCAGCCTTGCCCCCCTCTGCCAAAAAAGCTGCAATGGCATCCAAAAACATCGCTCCACTCAACGAAATGTGCCCGATCAAACCGGATCGAGTGGCCGACCCCTCCATTACCGCTAAAAATGCAAAAGGTGAAACCGTCGCCTTTTGCTGCAACGGTTGCAAAAACAAATTTGCCGCCGCTCAACCTGCCCCTAATTCCGCTATGGCCATGTCCGGAATGAATATGGGTAGCAATTCTCCGACTGGAAGAGAGTCCTATAAAAGAAAAGGCACTCTGACGAAGGACGCCAAGTCACTGAGGGCTGCTGAAGTCGGTGATCCAGCTCCTCGAGGGCACTTGATTCTTCAATTCGGTGGGTCACCCCGTGATCAAATCCAAGTTTCCCACAAAGAAGCCGCAGTCAACCAGGTTTTGGCCATGATCAATGGGTACGCCGAGAAATACTTGGTTAACAACAAAAAGTCAGTCACCTTGAACAAGATTGCTGAGGGCAAAACCATTGAAGACAAAATCAACCTCTCTTTCATGGCAATCCTTCAACGCAAACCCAATGCCAGTGAGCTCAAGGATTTTAAGGAAATGATCAACCAATTGAAAGTGGATGATTTTCACAAGGATATAGTTTGGGCACTCTTGAACAGTCATGAATTCATGTTTGTTCAATAACAATTAATCGTATAAAAAGGGTATCATAATGAAATCAGATGTATCAAAATTAGATGAAGTAAACCGAAGAGAGTTTATAGCGAACGCTGCCAAAGCTTGCTTAGGTGTAGGGTTGTTCCCCATGGCCGGATCCTACATCCACAATAACCTGAAGGCTCTTACTCCTGGATCACGACCGGCTACTGCTCGTTATGTGATTTACCTCAACATGACCGGTGCGATGTCTCATCTTGATACATTCGGCCCCAACCCCGACGCACCCGATATTCAAGGCCCAACCAAGTCAATCCGGACTTCGGCAGATGGGGTTATTCTTTCCGAAAACCTTCCGGAAACCGCCAAGCACATGCACAATGCTGCAATCATTCGCACCATGTCGACAAGTCAAGGTGCCCATGAGCAGGCCAGCTACCTGATGCACACCAGTTACTTGAAACGCGGCACCATCGCCCACCCCACTTTCGGAAGTTGGGTCTCCAAACTTTCCGGTAACATCAACACGACTATCCCCATGAATGTACAAGTCGGGGCAAACCCGGCCGGTGCAGGTTTTCTTGAATCCAAGCATGGTCCCTTGCCAATCGGAAACCCAGCCTCTGGTCTTGCAAACTCCAAAGTAGCGGATTATCTCGATCAAAGCCGTTTCGGTGGAAGATTGGCGATGGCCCAAAAGATGAATCAGTCCTACTTGAGCCGTTACGATCAAAAACAGGTTCGTGCCTATTCCGATCTTTACAAGGACGCCATCAAGTTGATGAAGAGTGAGGACCTGAAAGCTTTCGACATCACCAAGGAACCTGAACAAATGCACGAACTTTACGGTTCGTCGAATTTTGGACAAGGTTGCCTCCTTGCTCGAAGGTTAATTGAAAACCAAGTTCGTTATGTAGAGGTGAGCCGTGGCGGTTGGGACACGCACGACAACAACTTTGAGTCCGTAGCAACTAATTGCATGGACATCGACAAGGCCCTCAGTGCCTTGTTGCTCGACCTTGAATTCCGTGGATTACTTAAGGAAACCATGGTCGTTCTTACCTCTGAATTCGGACGCACCCCGAAAATCAATCCTCGCGACGGCCGCGACCACTGGCCCTACGGTTTCACTGCTTTCTTGGCAGGTGGCGGTATCAAAGGCGGTACGGTTTTTGGCAAAATGGACAAGGTAGGACGTAATCCGGAAGAAGGTAAGTTCGTTGACCCGGCATCCCTGAATGCCACAATTGCCCATGCATTGGGTCTCCCTCTGAACGATGTGCAATACTCACCATCGGGAAGGCCTTTTACAGTCGCCCACGACGGAAAGCCCCTTTTCGACATTTTGGCCTGATCGGCTATTTGAAAATGGCGGCCCGTTGGGTTGGAATTTGTTCATTGCTCCTTTTTTGCCTGCTCCCCTCTTGGGGGCAGAATGCTTTCCGAACCTTCAAAACGGACACGGGACAACCCTTCGTAGGTCGTGTTTTAAGCTACGAAGCTCGTACATTTTATGTTCAGGGTAGAAACGGCAATTTATTTGCCGTACCTTTCAATAAGGTTTCGCCCGAAGACCAGAAGTATCTCATCCAAATTGCTCCCAAGCTACCCAAGGGGGACCCGCGTAAATTAAACTCAAAAGACGGCCAGTCCCCTGCCCCATCGACTGAGAAACCAGAATCAAGTTCTACATCGGAAAATAATGATGTTGCGCCCAAGCCCTCATCACCGCCGAAGCCTCAATTCAGACCTGGCTCCTTTTTCGCGTACAAGCCAATCAATTTGGGCCAAGATCCAAGTATGGCCGTTGAAGCAGAACAAGTAGCCTCCTTGCCTGGGCCGGACGAACCGGTCGATTTCGACAAACACATACTTCCCATTATGGCTGAAAGTTGCCAAAGTTGCCACAAAGCCCCTTACGACAAAAACGGCAGAACCATTCACCCGAAAGCAGGTCTTGAACTGGACAATTATAATTCGGTGATGAAAGGGAATTTGGACGGTACGGTTGTTGAAGCTGGCAAACCGAACGAAAGCTACCTCTATGAAGTAATTACCCTGGATGAGGAAGAGGACATGTTCATGCCCCCCAAAGGAGGTCCACTGTCTCCCGAGCAGATAAACGCAATCAGAAGATGGATTGAGGAGGGTGCAAAGCCCTCAACGGGTGGCGGTGTAGCCGACATGAGCAAAGGAATCAGTTTTCATGATCATGTTTTCCCTCTATTGGAGGAAAAGTGCTTGGATTGTCATGGTGAACCTTATGTAAAAAACGGCAGAACCATTCACCCGAAAGCAGGACTTCGCCTTGATACCTACGAATGGATTATCAAAGGCAATTTGGATGGAACCATTCTCGAGAAAGGAAACCCGGATGGGAGTACGTTGATTGCCGTTATTACCTTGGACTCGGACGACCCTGAGATCATGCCGCCCAAAGGTGATCCGCTGACGGAAGATGAAATTAATATGCTCAAGCAATGGATCCTTGAAGGTGCCAAGGAAAATCCCTCCGATACGTTTGCTCCACCGGAAAAAGAAGATGTTGTCGCATTGGATTCGAGTGACAAGAAGGAGTCCATTATTGACAAATTGTCAAAAAGGTTGAACGCACCATCAAAACCACAAATGGAAGCTGCCCAAAAATCAGGTGCCTTGGTTTCACTGATTTCAGTAAGGCATTCAATGGTTCGGGCTGAATTCTCGTCTGGTCCCACTTTGATAAAGGATGATGCCATCGGCGCTCTATCAGGCATCAAAAACAATGTCTCTCATTTAGACCTGTCGCGCACATCGGTAACAGATAGCGTACTGGGCGAAGTCAAAAAGTTCAACAACTTGACTTGGCTAAACCTAAAGGATACCTCGATCACAGACAGAGGTATAAAAAGTCTCAGTAAAATGCCCTATTTGACCTACCTGAACTTAGTTAGCTCAAAAGTTACTGATGAGAGCATCGAAACAATTGCCGGTCTTAAATCTTTAGAAGAGCTTTACCTTTGGAACTCAAAAGTTTCCAAAAGAGGTTTCCAAGACCTCAAAAAAGCCTTACCGGATGCTAAAATAATACACTGAGAGTTTTTCTTTTTTTATTACTCGCATTATGTACACTTACTGTACTATAGTACATAATGGATTTACCCTCAAAACGCAAAAGTCAAGTTTCGGTAGGTTTGACCGTACGCGAAAAAAAGGTTCTTGGTAAACAATCTTTTAGTCAAAACCGGTCAATCTCCCAAATCATACGTTTTGCAATCAAAAAGTACCTCGATGGATTGCAAACTCCTGCAGATCAACCTATCCATGGAGAGTCTGCCGAAGAATTAATAGTTAAGCTTGGTATGCAGTTAGCCAAAAAAGCCGATATAATAAATGACCTTCGGATAACTTTCCTCGAACTACACTCTGAGGGAGTTGGTCAGGGTTTAAACTTAAAATTTTTCTCAGACAATGCGGCTAAGATTACGGGATATGATAAGTTTGACCTTCTCGACGAAAATTTTTTTTACTCAAAGGTTCATGCCGACGACATGACGGAAAGCTTAATGAATCAAGCACAACATAACCTGTGGGAAAACCACTTTAGGTTTAAGGTAGCGAGTGGAGAATATTTCAATACGAGAATTTCCTTTAAAGTCATTTCCGAAAACCGGATAGTTGCCTCATGGCAATTTCTGGATGTATCCCCCTAAGTTCTAGGTGTTATGCCTCTGATGTTGCGGAGGTTCGACTTCTTGGTATTATGAAATTTGATGACACTAAACCTTAGACATCCTTTGTTAGTTGTTCCCACTACCTTTCTTTTTTGCCGACTTCCCATTAGATGAACACTCCTTTCCCTGTTGATAAAATCCGGGCAGACTTTCCTATCCTCAAGGAAACCAATCGAGGCAAACCCCTTGCCTACCTTGATAATGCAGCCTCATCACAGAAACCTCAGGAAGTAATTGATTCAATCTCAACCTTTTACGAGAAAACAAACTCAAACGTCCATAGGGGCGTCTACCAACTTGCTGAAAAGGCTGAAACCGACTATGCTAAAGCACGCGAGACAATCGCCGATTGGTTTTCGGTCAGTGCACGGGAAATTGTCTTCGTTCGTGGAACAACCGAAGCCTTGAATCTTGTAGCAAATAGTTTCGGTTCATTGATCTTAAATCAGGGCGATCAGGTTATCCTTACTGAAATGGAACACCACGCCAACATTGTCCCCTGGCAATTGGCTTGTCAAAAAATTGGTTCCAAAGTTAAGGTTTGCCCTATCTTGTCCGATGGATCCCTCAATCGAGATATCTTGACTAATTTATTGCAAGATCCAGCAAGCAAGGTGCTATCCCTCTGCCAAGTGTCCAACACGCTAGGAACATCAAACCCCTTATCTGAAATCATCAGCGAAGCCAAGGAGAATGGAGTGAGAGTAGTGGTGGACGGAGCTCAGAGTGCTCCTCACCACCGAATCAATCTTAAATCTCTGGATTGTGATTTCTTCGCTTTTTCAGGTCACAAAGTTTTTGGTCCAATGGGAATTGGTGTTCTTTTTGGAAAAGCTGAGATTCTTGAAGCAATGGTGCCCTACCAAGGCGGAGGTGACATGATTGACCAAGTCAGTTTCGAGGAAACGACCTTCACTTCCTATCCGCAAAAATTTGAAGCCGGAACTCCAAATGTCGCAGATGCCGTGGGGCTGGCCACAGCCTTCCGTTACTTGTCAAAAATTGATCTTGTAGCTGCATCTAGGCATGAACGGGACTTACTCGACCTTTCAAGAAATGGACTTAAAGCCATCGAGGGTTTTATTGAGCATGGTACGACTTCGGACAAAGAAGCAGTTCTTTCTTTTTCAATAGAAGGGATTCATCCCCACGACTTAGCCACCCTTCTGGACGGCGAAGGCATCGCGACTCGCACAGGTCACCATTGCTGCCAGCCTCTCATGAAAAAACTAGGCGTCGAGGCAACCGCCAGAGCATCCTTTGCCCTATACAATACTTTAGACGAAGCAGAACGTTTAGTAGAAGCTGTCCGAAAAGCTGTTTCCATTCTTCGCTAGAAGCGTCCTTTATAAAACTAAGAAAAACAGAACTACTTTTTAACACCCTATCCTCACTTGCTATGAATAAAATTATTATCCAAACCTGCTGCATGCTTTTTTTCTTCACCGGACTGGAGGGTGATACTAAGCAATCGCACTCAAATTTCTCCAGCGAGACAATTGATATTGGTATCGTAGTTACCGATATAGAAAGATCCCTTGCCTTTTATAAAAAAGTTATCGGCTTTACCGAGAAGAAAGGATTCAAGGTTTCGGGCAAGTTTCCTAAGTTGGTTGGTTTAACCGATGGTGCTCCCTTAGAAATTTCTGTTCTTACCTTAGGCGATGGGACTCAGGCTACAAAGCTCAAACTTATGGAGGTGGAGAGTCAAAAGCCTACCCGAGTTATCAAGCAAGTCCATATCCATACGGTAGCTGGGCCCTCCTATCTTACTATCATGGTAAAGGATGTTGATTTAATTTTGGAGAGAGCTAAGAAGCACGGCTACAAGGCATACGCAAAGAGCCCTCAAATCCTCCCTGAAGGTCTTCCACAAGATATCTGTTTGCTCATGCTAATAGACCCAGACGGAAACTTTGTGGAAATTGTCGGTCCTCTCACTACCGAACTGAAAGCAAAAAAATAGCTTCGACCTCCCCGAACTCCATCAGAGGAAATTGGCTTGGCGGAAAGATTCAAGCTGTTCGACTAGGCTAAGGGATGCTTCATAATTGAGGTGGCGGACTCATTAGTATCAAGCTCGGGAACGAACCTTTCTTTCAGGTAAGATTGTGATCACTCGGACTTCCTCAATACTTCTAGTTCGAAGATAGAATTTGAATATAAAGCAACAAATGGATGGCTTCTTTACTCGTTGGCATGATTCGTGCGTATTTCATCAAATTCATGGCAAACCTTACTAGACAACCCAAATCGCCTCGGCTCAAATCAAACCCTTAGCTCAAGATTTGCCTTGGGTTTAAGAAGAACTAGAAAGCCAAACTTATACTTACTCCTTTTGTTCCCTACCAACTACTTCTCAATCATCTCATCCATCGTTCTTTTTACATATTCATTAAACAATTGTCTCAATAAACGGGAATTAAGTTATTAACATATTATTACACTTTGTGTATTTCGAATCAAAACTGGCGGATATCAACATGACAAACACAACAAACTCCCAAAACACCTCAAATATATTCAAGAGACCATGGAAAGGGAGTTCACGGACTCCACATAATCTCAGTCCCATTGCCAAACCCTCGGGTTTCTTAAACTCTTGGAAGGGCCCTCAGCCCATTCCGCGAGAAGCTGATCTCAAAAAGATTCTTTTTTTGAGCAAACGTGGTATGTCCAGATCGCCGATTGCTCGTGAAGTCATGAGGTCCGTCCTTGAAAAAACCGTGTTCTCAGGTCAAGTGGTAGTTTTTTCAGCGGGCGTAACTCAAGCCTACGATGATTGCCCTATCGACAGAAGGATGAAAGAGTACTGCAAACAAATCGGCTACCGCTTACAGGCAAATTCGAGCTTTGCCAACCCATCGATTTTGAACCGTGCCGACCTTGTCGTAACACTAGACCACCAAAGCGAGAATTTCACCAAAGTTCAACAGCGTGCTATTCGATGTGAAACCCGGCCTTTGGGTGTCTTCATGGCACCAGGTTGCGAACCTTATGTCCTCGATCCCTTTGACAGAGATGAAGAACTGAGCGTGGACGATTGTTATGATAAAATCGTCTCTTCCATCGAATACGGTTGCACCAAATTGTGTTCGGCTCTGCCTTCGTTCTTTGGTTAACATACCTCCCCTTTTGTTAGTACTTTTGCAATGCCACTCACTTTTATTTGGTCACTTACGACTAGCATACATCGATAACCGAGTAAGTGTATCGCGTTCACTTCTATGATATTTCACTTATCATGATGGACATTGCCTTTTCCTCCTATGTGAAAGAGAAGCCTAACATTCTATAGCACATATTCAGCATACTCCCACTCCTTGAGAAAAGAGAGTTCCCTTCAATCAATGGACCTCTTTTCTTTCCGGATTACCTTAGGTGTTTCCACACTATTTCTTTGCCTTAAACTACTAATTGAATCTATAAATGGGTGTGAGATTTTTAGCTTCACCCGTCACATTGTTCGTATTCGTGTTTCTGCTCGAAATCACGCTCAAGGTATCGGCAAAAGCGATCTACCCTCCCATAATAAAGGAAGCACGGAAAGTTACCTACAAGACTGCGAGTTCTACGAGGCTCAACCTTTGGATAATCGACCCGGAGGGACATAAAAAGAATGACAAAAGGCCCGTCATCGTATTTTTCTTCGGAGGAGGATGGCGAGGGGGAACGCCAGCCCAGTTTGAAATGCAATGCAAATACCTCGCCTCGCGGGGAATTGTTTCCATTACCGCCGACTATCGAGTTTCATCCCGTCACAAGACCCTCGCAACGGCATGCGTGGAAGATGGAAAGTCCGCAATTAGGTGGATCAGAAAGAATGCAGATAAACTGGGTATCGACCCAGATAAAATTGCCGCCGGAGGAGGCTCCGCAGGTGGACATATTGCAGCAACAACCGCCACACTCCAAGGATTTGATGCGGAAAACGAAAGTATTGAAATTTCATCCAAACCGAATGCTCTCGTGCTTTTCAATCCCGCAGTTGCCTTGGATGACATTGGGACCGAATTTATACTACCCGAAGATACTAAAGCCACTCTCCCCCAAAGAGCGGGAACAAAACCCAGGGATATATCCCCCTATCACCACCTCGACAAAACGCTTCCCCCAACACTTGTATTTCACGGTACGCAAGATGATGCAGTTCCCTTTGCAACCGTCCGACTTTTTCAAAGAAAGGCATCCCGGCTAGGCCGAAAGTGCAGGTTGATTGCTTTCCCAGGAAAACCACATGGATTTTTCAATTGGGGTCGATTCGAGAATGAACCCTTCCGTAAGTCAATGAAAGAAACCGACCGTTTTCTTTCCGAACTTGGTTGGCTCCAAGGAAAACCAACCATTGATCAATTCATAATCCGAAAACAAACTCGTCCCAAACAATGACCTCAATCTGCGCAAACATAGCCCAAAGCAAAACCTTCCAAAGACTCATCCTCGTCACCATCCTTATCGCCGGAGTGACGGTTGGAATACAAACCTACAAGGATTTCGCGACTCGCCATGAATCGATCCTCACGGCCCTAGATACTTTGGTGCTCATAATCTTCACCCTGGAGGTGTTAATCAAAATTACCGCAGAAGGTAAACATCCCCAAAGATATTTCAATAATGCCTGGAACATGTTTGATTTCATAATTGTGGTTGCTTGTTTACTCGGACCGATTCTCCCCATCGACA
>Ga0315321_10004815_pt1 | contig 10344 bp, 9 predicted proteins | sample M180m21515metaG_FD_203464 | JGI IMG/M metagenome (GOLD analysis project Ga0315321, IMG submission 203464) | Ammonia-oxidizing marine archaeal communities from Monterey Bay, California, United States - M1 80m 21515 | ecosystem: Environmental > Aquatic > Marine > Intertidal zone | place: USA... | reverse complement strand
CCCAGGACAAGGCGCGCGATATCGCCGCCGCCGAGGCGGCGTGGGCGGTGTCGAAGGAAATGATCGCCGATCCTCACTACGATCTCGTCGTGCTGGACGAACTGAACATTGTGCTGCGCTACGACTATCTCGATCTTGAAGACGTGCTGGACACGTTCCGGAACAAGCGCGACATGCTGCACGTCGTCGTCACCGGGCGGAACGCCAAGCCGGAACTGATAGAGATCGCCGATCTCGTCACCGAGATGACACAGATCAAACACCCCTTCCGCGAACAGAACGTGCGCGCCCAGAAGGGTATCGAGTTCTAGGTGGAATTGCCGGGTCACATCTCATGATCCCCGCGCTGATGTTTCAGGGCACGGGCTCCGATGTTGGGAAATCGGTGCTGACCGCCGGGCTGTGCCGTGCCTATATAAGGCGCGGGCTGAATGTGCGCCCGTTCAAGCCGCAGAACATGTCGAACAATGCCGCCGTCACCGCCAATGGCGGCGAGATCGGGCGGGCCCAGGCGCTGCAGGCGCGGGCCTGCGGGGTGGCACCTCATACCGATATGAACCCGGTGTTGCTGAAGCCGCAGACCGAGACCGGCGCGCAGGTCATCGTGAACGGAAAGATTATCGGCAATGCGAAGGCGCGCGAATACCAGGCCATGAAACCCGGATTGATGGGCGATGTGCTGGACAGCTTTCATCGCCTGTCGGAATCCGCTGATCTGGTGCTGGTCGAAGGGGCGGGCAGTGCGGCGGAGGTCAATCTCCGCGCCGCCGATATCGCCAATATGGGATTTGCCGAGGCCGCCAATGTGCCGGTGGCGCTGATCGGCGATATCGACCGGGGCGGGGTGATCGCGCAATTAGTGGGCACTTGGAACCTGCTGAGCGACGCCGAACGCGCGCTGATGCGGGGGTTCATCGTCAACAAGTTCCGCGGCGATGCGCCCCTGTTCGATGACGGTCTCACCATCATCTGCGAACAGACGCGCATGGCGTCGTATGGCGTCGTGCCGTGGTTCGCCGATGCGGGTCGTTTGCCGCGGGAAGACGCGTTTGACATCGGTGGCGATGATAGCAAACCCGGAGATATCAAAATCGCCGTGCCGGTGTTCTCGCGCATCGCCAATTTCGACGATCTCGACCCGCTGCGCGCCGAACCCGATGTCTCGGTTGTCATGGTCCGCGCCGGCGACGCATTGCCGGGGGATGCCGACCTGATCCTGCTGCCGGGCTCAAAGGCGACGCTGGCCGATCTTGACTTTGTGCGGACCCACGGCTGGGACATCGATATCGCCGCCCATGTCCGGCGCGGCGGCGCGGTGCTCGGCATTTGCGGCGGCTACCAGATGCTCGGCAAAGTCGTTGCCGATCCGGACGGCATCGAAGGAGCGCCTGCCGAAGCCCCGGGGCTCGGGCTTCTCGATCTCCGTACCGTTCTCACGGCCGAAAAAACCCTGGTCGACGTGTCGGGCAGTGACATGCTCACCGGCAGCCCGGTTTCAGGATACGAGATGCATGTCGGTGAAACAGCCGGGCCGGATACGGCGCGGCCCATGCTGACGCTGGGGTCCGGCGAAGACGGGGCGATCTCCGCCGACGGTCTTGTGTCCGGTTGTTACGTGCACGGGCTGTTTGCGTCCGACGGTTTCCGGGCGGCGTTCCTGCAGCGCCTGCGGCCCAGCGTGCGTGCGGCCCTGAACTACGAGGCCGGTATCGACGAGACGCTGGATGCACTGGCGGATCATCTCGAAACCCACCTCGATCTGGATCGGATGATCGATGGGTGAGGCCGCAACACTCCGGTCAGGCGAGCGCCATGATCAGCAGCAGGATCGCGGCGAGCCCGGCACCAGCCCTGCGATACAGGCTGAGTGCCCGGTCGATGTCCTGCGCAGTGGCGTCGGCGCGGCCGGATTCGTTCATCCAGGCGTCGTCGACGATGAAGTCCCGGTAATGGCGCGGTCCCGCCAGCGCCAGACCCAGCGCGCCCGCCATGGCTGCTTCGGGCCAGCCAGCATTGACCGACCGGTGCTTCTCGGCATCGTCGATGGCCGCGGTCCAGGCCGCACCACCCCGGGTGCCGAAGCCGATCGATGCTGTGATAACGATCAACAGTCCGGCAATGCGCGCCGGAACAGCCATCACGGCATCGTCCAGCCTTGCAGCGAACTTGCCGAAATGCTCGTACGTGCTGTCGTGATGACCGATCATGCTGTCCAGTGTGTTGACGGCTTTGCAGATAAACAGACCGGGCAGGCCGAGCAGCGCGAACCAGATGATCGGGGCGACGACCCCGTCGGAAAAATTTTCCGCGGCCGACTCGATAGCCGCCCGGGCAACCCCGTGTTCGTCCAGCGAGTCCGGGTCGCGGCCGACGATGTGGGAGACTGCCGCGCGTCCTTCGGCGAGCGATACGTCCAGCCCCCGTGCGACATTACGGACATGGTTGAACAGGCTGCGATAGGCGATGAAGACGCTGGCAATGGCGGCGCCTGCGACCCAGCCATATTCCACCTGCGACAGCAGCCACTGGGTGCCATACCCGGCGAACCCCGCCGCCGCGACCAGAAAAACCGTGGTCAGCGCGCCGCGCCAGAATCGCGCGCGGTCGGACCGTTGTTCCCGGTTCAGTTTTTTGTCGAAAAACGCAATCAGGCTGCCGAACAGGGCAACCGGGTGCGGAATTCGGCCGTATACCCTGGGCGGGTCGCCAAATGCCACGTCGATGGCGAGGGCCAGCATAACCACCAGCAGAGGGTGGACGGCTGCGCCATCCGCGGAGTACCACTGAAACATCATCCGGTGACAATCGCCCGGCGCGCGTCGGGAATCAATTGCTATCGGAAAAGGAGAGACAATTGACCACAGGAATCATGGTGTGCGGCCATGGCAGCCGCGACGAAGGCGCTGTCGCCGAGTTCGAAAAACTGTCGATCGCGATCCGCGAGCGGGCCGGCGATATCCCCGTCGAATACGGTTTTCTCGAATTCGCGACCCCGGTCATCAAGGACGGGCTCGCCAAACTGGCGGACCAGGGGGTGACCGATGTGCTCGCCGTGCCCGGCATGCTGTTTGCCGCCGGCCATGCCAAGAACGATATCCCGTCGGTGCTCAACACCTGGGCAAACGCGAATGACGGTGTCGATATCCGCTACGGGCGCGAGCTTGCCATCGATCTGAAAATGCTACGCGCCGCCGCCGACCGAATCGATGAAGCGCTCGATGCGGCCGGGCGCGACGTGCCGCTGGAAGAGACCATGCTGGTCGTCGTCGGGCGCGGCGCATCCGATCCGGATGCGAATTCCAACGTTGCCAAGGTTATGCGCATGCTGTGGGAAGGGTTCGGCTTCGGCTGGGGAGAAACCGCGTATTCCGGCGTCACGTTTCCGCTGGTCGAACCGGGCCTCGAACATGCGGCCAAGCTCGGTTACCGGCGTATTATCGTGTTTCCGTATTTCCTTTTCACCGGCGTGCTGGTGCGGCGTATCTATGAATATACCGACATGGTCGCGGCGCGGCATCCCGACATCGAATTCGTCAAGGCGCCCTATCTGAACGATCATCCGATGGTGATCGAGACGTTCATGGAACGCATCGACGAGATCCGCCGCGGCGAAAACAACATGAACTGCCAGCTCTGCAAGTACCGCGAACAGGTGCTCGGCTTCGAGCCCGAAGTCGGACTGGCTCAGGAAAGCCATCATCACCACGTCGAAGGAATCGGCACCGGCGATGCGCCCTCTCATGATCATGGGCATGATCACAACCATGATCATGCGCACGATCACGCAGACGGCCATGGCCACGATCACGCGGACGGGCACGGCCATCACCCCTATCCCCATGCCGATCACCCGCTCGGCCCCAAGACATTGAAGAAAGAGATCGGCTGAGTGGACTACATCCGCGATCCTGACGACATCTACTGCCGGTCTTTTGAGATCGTGCGCACGGAAGCGGACCTGTCCGCCGTGCCGGACGATCTGAAAGATGTCGCAATTCGTCTGATCCATGCCTGCGGCATGCCGGAAATCGTTGGCGATCTGCGCTGGTCCGACGGTGTTGCTGCCGCTGCACGGGCCGCGCTGGCGTCAGGGGCGCCGGTGATCTGCGACGCCCAGATGGTCGCCGACGGCATCATTGCCGCGCGGTTGCCGGCGGAAAATCAGATCCTCAGCATGATCCGGCTGCCGAATTTGGTCGGCCTCGCAAAGGAACAGAGGACCACGCGATCGGCCGCCCAGGTAGAACTGTGGAAACCGTTTTTGCCGGGCAGCGTCGTCGCTATTGGCAATGCGCCGACCGCGCTGTTCCGGCTGCTCGAAGTCATCGCCGAGGACCCATCGCGTAAACCGGCGGCGATACTTGGTTTTCCCGTCGGATTTGTCGGTGCCGCGGAATCGAAAGATGCCCTGAACGATGGATCGCACGATGTGCCCTATATGACATTGCTCGGCCGCAAGGGCGGCAGTGCCATCGCCGCCGCTTCCGTCAATGCGCTGTCGGGGCGCTACGAAGCATGACCGGACGCTGGCTCTCCATCGTCGGCATCGGTGAAGACGGCCTTGACGGCGTCTCACCGCGCGGCCGCATGCTGATCGACGGCGCGCAAACCCTGGTCGGCGGTGACCGGCATCTCGCGATGATCCCGGAAGACGGCCGGGCGCGCCTGACCTGGCCTACACCCCTGACCGATCTTATGCCGCAGATCACCGAGCGGCGCGGCACGCCCGTCTGTGTGCTCGCGACTGGCGATCCGATGTTTTTCGGCATCGGCGTGACCCTGGCAAAGCATTTCGACCCCGATGAAATGGATGTCGCGCCGTCTCTGTCGGCATTCTCGCTCGCGGCATCGCGCCTCGGCTGGGCGCTGGCGGATGTCGAACAGCTTACACTGCATGGCCGTCCGCCATCTCTCATGGTGCCGTATATTCAGCCGAATGTCCGCATGATGATCCTGTCGGATGGGGCTGACACCCCGGCACAGATCGCCCAGACCCTGACCGAGCGCGGCTACGGCGACAGCAAAATCTATGTGTTTGAACATATGGGTGGCGCGCGCGAGCGCGGGCTCGAAGGGACCGCCGCCACATGGCCGCACAACGACATTGCAGCCTTCAATACCGTCGGGGTCGAATGTGTCGCGGGACCTGACGCGGTCATCCAGCCCCGTCTGCCCGGTCTGCCTGAAGACGCCTTTATCAGCGACGGAAATATCACCAAACGCGAAGTCCGCGCCGCCACCCTGGCAGCACTCGCGCCTTTGCCCAGCGAGCATCTGTGGGATGTAGGTGCCGGCTGCGGCGCCATTGCCATCGAATGGATGCGGACCCACCCGTCCTGCCGGGCAACGGCGATCGAATCCCGGGCCGACCGGATCGGACTGATCGCGCGCAATGCCATTGCACTGGGCGTGCCGCGGCTCGGCATGATCGAGGGCGAGGCAACCGACGTCCTCAGCGGTCTCGACGCACCCGATGCGATATTCATCGGCGGCGGCGCATCGACACCCGGATTGCTGGATCTTTGCTGGGCCGCCCTGCCGCCGCGCGGCCGTCTTGTGGGCAATGCCGTAACGCTGGAAGGCGAAGGGGCGCTCGCGGCGTTCCGGGCAGACCATGGCGGCGATCTTACGCGCATTTCCGTGTCGCGCGCTGAACCGGTCGGGCCGTTTACCGGCTGGAAACCCCTGATGACTGTGACGCAATTTTCTGTGGTGAAATCCTGATGGCCGGTACTTTGTATGGTGTCGGCGTTGGACCCGGCGATCCCGAATTGGTGACGTTGAAAGCCCTGCGTATCCTGCAATCCGTACCCGTCCTTGCCTGGCCAGCGCCGGAAGAAGGTCCGAGTCTCGCGCGGGAGATCGTCGCAGCCCATCTGCCCGGCACCCAGCGTGAGATACCGATTCGTATGCCGCTGCTGCCCGCCCGTTTTCCGGCAGACGATGTCTATGACAAAGCAGCGGTAGGGATCGGCGAGGCGTTATCGGCCGGCGATGATGTCGCCGTGATCTGTGAAGGCGATCCGTTCTTCTACGGATCGTTCATGTACCTGTTCGGCCGGCTTGCGGGCGATCACACAATCGAAGTGGTGCCCGGTGTGTCGTCGCTGACCGCTTGTGCCGCCGCCCTCGGTGCGCCGTTGTCGGCAAAGAACGATGTCCTGACCGTGATACCCGGGCCGCTGGATGCCGACACAATGAAGCAACGTCTTGCCGATGCCGATGCGGCTGCGATTATCAAGGTCGGTCGCCATTTCGATAAAATCCGCGGTGTCATTGCCCATCTCGGCCTGGCCGGGAACGCCCGCTATATCGAACGGGCGACCATGGCCGAGCAGCGCATCGTGCCGCTTGCCGATGTCGGCGACCACAATGCGCCGTACTTTTCGATGATCCTTGTACATAAACGCAAGGAGGCCTGGAAATGAGCGCAGACCCCGTAATCGTCGTGCTCGGCCCCGGCGGGCTCGATCTGGCGCATCGGATTGCCGGTGCGGTGCCCGGCGCCCGCATTCACGGCCTCGCCCGCAGGGTGACGTCGGCAGACGCTCTTTTCGATGACACCGGCAGTCATCTGCGGGACCTGTTCGCGGCCGGCACGCCGGTCATCGGCATTTGCGCCGCCGGAATTTTGATCCGCCTGCTTGCCGAAAGCCTGACCGACAAGACGGCCGAACCCCCCGTCATCGCGGTCGCGGAAGACGGCTCCGCGGTCGTGCCGCTGCTCGGCGGTCATCAGGGGGCCAACGATCTTGCTGTCCGAGCCGGAAAAATTATCGGCGTCGCCGCTGCTGTCACAACGGCGGGTGATGTGCGGTTCGGTGTCGCCTTCGACAACCCACCCAACGGCTGGACCCTTGCCAATCCGGATGATGTGAAATCCTTCGCGGGTGACCTTCTGGCCGGCGAGACGGTAAGTATTGATGCGTCGGTGCCGCCTTTTATCGCTGATGCCGGGATCGAACGCGACCTCGGCGGCGTCCTGCGGATCACTGCTACACCCTATGCCGAGACCGGTGATGCGCGACACCTGGTGTATCACCCGGCGACTGTCGCGCTCGGGGTCGGGTGCGAACGCGGCACCGCGCCGGACGAGCTTATCCAACTGGTTCGGGCGGCACTCAGCGATGCCAATATCGCGCCCGCCGCTATTGCCGGCATTTACTCGCTCGACCTCAAATCCGATGAGCCGGCGGTGCATGCCCTGTCGGACTCGCTTGGGGTGGAAGCCCGGTTCTTCGATGCCGCGACACTGGAAGCCGAAGCCCCGCGCCTGAAAAACCCATCCGATGTCGTCTTCCGCGAAGTCGGTTGTCACGGCGTGTCGGAAGGGGCCGCCCTTGCCGCGGCGGGTTCCGGCGGGGAGCTGATTGCCGAAAAAACCAAATCCGCGCGGGCGACCTGCGCTATTGCCCTGGCGTCTTCCCCGATTGTCGTCCCCGATACCGGTATACCGCAGGGCCGCTTGTTGGTGGTCGGCACCGGTCCCGGCAACGACGGCTGGATGACGGCTGAATCGGAAGCGATCGTGGCCGAAGCAACAGACCTGGTCGGATATTCGCTGTATCTCGACCTACTGGGCGCGCGCACGGTCGGCAAGACCCGTCATGACTTCCCGCTGGGCGAAGAAATCGACCGCGTGCACGCCGCTCTGGAGCTGGCCGCGACCGGCAAGACGGTGGCGCTCGTGTCGTCCGGCGATCCCGGCATATACGCCATGGCGACGCTGGCGTTCGAATTGCTTGAATCCGGCAATCGCGACGACTGGCGTCGGGTGGCGATTCAGGTATGCCCTGGAATCTCTGCGCTGCAGGCCGCGGCCGCGCGCTCCGGTGCGCCGCTCGGCCATGATTTCTGCACGATTTCGCTGTCCGATCTGCTGACCCCGTGGGAGGCTATTGAGCGCCGCCTGCAGGCCGCAGCCGACGGCGATTTCGTGATCGCCTTTTACAATCCGGTTTCCCGCCGCCGCACCTGGCAGCTTGGCAAGGCGCGGGAAATTCTGCTGACCGCCCGGCCGGAAACGACACCGGTGATCCTCGCGCGCAATCTCGGCCGTGACGGTGAACAGGTACGCACCATCACCCTCGGTGCACTCGATCCGGCAGATGTCGACATGCTGACGGTCGTCCTGGTCGGATCGTCCGAGACAAGGGCGATCCCGCGCGGCGATGGGCGAAGCTGGGTCTATACGCCCCGCGGCTATGCCGGAAAAAACACGAAAGACAAGGAAGGTACCGGATGACGGTCTGGTTTATCGGTGCAGGCCCGGGCGACCCCGATCTGCTGACAATTCGCGGCCGCGACGTGATCGCGCGCTGTCCTGTGTGTCTCTATGCGGGCTCGCTGGTGCCCGAAGCGGTGGTCGCCCACGCACCGGAAGGGGCCGCGGTCATCGACACCGCGCCGATGACGCTGGACGAAATCATCGCCGAGATGGAAACGGCCCATGCCGCGGGCCACGATGTCGCGCGGGTGCATTCGGGAGATCCGTCTCTGTATGGCGCCATCGGCGAACAGATCCGCAGGCTCGATCAGCTCGGGATCGAGTTTGAAATAATCCCCGGCGTGCCGGCCTATGCCGCCGCCGCGGCGCTGTTGCGGCGCGAACTGACCCTGCCGGATGTGGCGCAGACGGTCATCCTGACGCGTACGGCGATGCAGGCCTCGGCCATGCCGAACGCCGAGGATCTCGACACGCTCGGTAAATCCGGCGCGACGCTGGCGATCCACCTGTCGGTGCGAAATCTGAAACATGTCTGCGACACGCTTATCCCCCATTACGGTGCGGAGTGCCCGGTCGCGGTGGTCTACCGGGCGAGCTGGCCGGACGAACAGGTGGTCGAAGGGACGTTGACCGATATCCGCCAAAAGGTCCGCGCCGCGAAGATCACCCGCACGGCGCTGATCCTGGTGGGGCAGGTACTGGCACCAGAAGGGTTCACCGATTCTGCGCTGTACAACGCCGATCATGTCCATGTCCTACGGCCGCGCCGCAAAGGGCTGAAATCAAGCGGATAGGGCGTTTAGCCAGGCGAGCGCAGTTTCCACGCTTTCGGTGATTTCACCCGGCGGGACCGGCGGCCGCTCGATCATGATGACCGTGATGCCCAATTCCCGCGCCGCCGCGATCTTGGCGTAGGTTGCGTCACCGCCCGCGTTCTTGCTCACCAGCACGTCGATGTCATGGTGGCGCAGCAACGCGATTTCATCCGATACCGAAAAGGGACCCCTTCCGGTGATGAATGTGGCGGCGGGCAGGGTATTCGTGTCGTCCGGCGGATCGATGGATCGGGCGACCAGCGCCGTATTCTCTACTGGCGCGAAGGCTGAAATTTCCTGACGGCCGACGGACAGGAACGCGCGCCGTCCGGTGGATGAGAGCAGGGATGCCGCTTCGGTCACATCAGCGGCCGATAGCCATGTGTCGTCCGGCTGGGTTTGCCATGCCACGCGGCGCAGCTTCAGTCTCGGGACGCCCGCTGTTGTGCAGGCCGTTAAAGCATTTCGGGCAATTTGCGCGGCAAACGGGTGGGTCGCATCGATGACCGCGTCCGTGCCGTTTTCCCGCATCCAGTCCGCCATGGCGTCCGCGCCGCCAAATCCGCCTTTGCGGATTGAAACGTTACGAGGCAGCGCGGGGTCTCTGGTTCGCCCAGCCAGTGAATAGGACACGTCGGATTGTTCGGCCGCGCGGTTGGCGAGATCGACCGCTTCCGCCGTGCCGCCCAGGATCAGGACGCGCTGCCGGTCACCCATCGGTTCGGCCCACCAGATTGCCGCGGCGGTCATAGACCAGCACGCCGATTTCTATATTCGCATCCGCCACCGTATAGCGGGCGACACACTGCGCGCGGCGGGCGATTTCCTGCGCGAGATCGATTTCGTTTTCACCGGCGATGGACAGCGCTTCGGCGGCGGTGTTTGCGCCTTCTATCCGTTCGGCGACCGCCGTTGACGCCCCCAGTTCATGCGCGACATCCGCCATCCAGGTGAAATCGACCTGGCTGCGGCCGGAATGGAGATCAAGGTTACCTTCGGCAAGCTTGCTGATCTTTGCAAACCCGCCCCCGATGACAACCCGGTCGATGGGGTGATTGCGCAGGTATTTCAGCATCCCGCCCGCGAAATCGCCCATGTCGATCATCGCATGATCGGGCAGGCCCAAGAGCGCCTGGGTTTTTTCTTCCGACGTCTTGCCGGTACAGCCCGCGATCACGGCCTCCCCAGCGGCGCGCGACACATCGATACCGCGATGGATCGATTCGATCCATGCCGCGCAGGAATACGGCACCACCACGCCGGTCGTCCCCAAGATCGACAGGCCGCCGACGATGCCGAGGC
>Ga0315321_10004810_pt1 | contig 10346 bp, 9 predicted proteins | sample M180m21515metaG_FD_203464 | JGI IMG/M metagenome (GOLD analysis project Ga0315321, IMG submission 203464) | Ammonia-oxidizing marine archaeal communities from Monterey Bay, California, United States - M1 80m 21515 | ecosystem: Environmental > Aquatic > Marine > Intertidal zone | place: USA... | reverse complement strand
CTCTCGTCCCCACCATCGCTCTTCAGCAGATTGGGGATTGCGATGGCTTGGTTTCTCTCGTCCCCACCATCGCTCTTCAGCAGATTGGGGATTGCGATGGCTTGGTTTCTCTCGTCCCCACCATCGCTCTTCAGCAGATTGGGGATTGCGATGGCTTGGTTTCTCTCGTCCCCACCATCGCCCTTCAGCAGATTGGGGATTGCGATGGCTTGGTTTCTCTCGTCCGCAACATCGCTCTTCAGCAGATTGGGGATTGCGATGGCTTCGTCATGGTGGTCGGGATCGGACATGACCAAGAGCAGCATCACAAGTGCCTCGTCAGCATCAACGTCATAATCCATCATCATCAGCATGATATCGAGCAGAATGGCATCGTCTGAATAAGGGACGGTGCCATCAGTTTTACCGGGTACGTCCGGGTCGCTATAACGTCCATTGTCCTGCGCGGAAACACTCTGCACTGCCACCAGGCAAACGAACATCATGGCAAGAAACGCTTTTACTAAAGTTGTCATCTTACTTCTCCGAAGGTAGGAACTTTTCGATGGGCGACGATTGCCCAGTACCTTCCAAGCGACGAGATGTTGTGTCTCAGGCGCGCCAAATTAGGAAAGCATTCTGTCGAGGTTCAGATTCGTCGGCATTCCGCATTCGACGTCGGAATCAATCGTGTGGGGAACCAAACCGCTAGATTGCCAGCATGAAAAATTTGGCATGTTTTGCGGTTTAGGAAGCAACGTACTGTCGGGCTTATTCGAAGAGGGCACATGATCTGGCAGCACCTCATTGCCGAGGGTCAGCTGTGTCCAGATCTCAAGAACGAACGAAACCAGGCAGGAATGACTTTTGATGGCCAGGCGAAATAGCACGCTCTGACGCGTTATATCGAGAACAAAAACAAGATGCAGATCTGGCCGAGCGAAGAAAGAAACCCGTGCCCTTTTGCTGTCGATCTCCTGCCTTTGTCCGTGCTGGTGGTCCTGCTCACTGTCACTCGATACTTGGCGGCAAACATCTCCGGCGTTTGTTCGCCCACGCTCGTGAGGCCCGACCTGCAATTTACTCCGCCAGTGCTTCCGACTCTACGTAGCTTTCTGTTGCCGGGGTGTACCATCCAGTCCGCCGATTGTTGTCTTCATTAGAATCTTGCCCATCGCCTGCAAAGCTTATTTGGTAGACGACTTCGTATGCACTCGATGGTTCATGCTTGTCCTGATCTGTTTGAAAGTTGCCGTTGAAAATCAGGATCTCTTTTTCTTCGCCAGCGTCAAGAGAGGGAACGGTTCTGCTCCATGATTTTGTGAGAGTCCCCGGCAAGTGCGGCAGCTTCAATAGAATTTGGGCATCACCTTCGCGGTGATCGTACGGCGAGGATCCATTGTTGCGGATGGTGACATGCGACATTGTGCGTCCCTTGCTTGGATCATGGTTTTCGAGATTGACCACCTTTGTTTTCACAATCTCAAGATCGACTTTGGCAAACGCTCCATCAGGCACTTCGCGCACCTCGGGGCTGTTCTGTTGCGGAACATTGGTTGCCGAGGTTCCGAACGGGAAGCCAAAGATGCCCACTAACGAAATAGCAACGGCACAGAAGATCAGAAATAGAATGGGCCACCAGTTGGTAATACGAAAACTGTCTCGATCCGGCAGTTGATTCGTTTCGAGGCTTACTGAATTTGGACTGTTCAAGCCAGACATGGCATTGAGATCATTTCGCATGTCTCGTGCTGCGCTGTAGCGGGCATCCGCATCAGGGTGGCATGCTTTTCCAAGGATCTGCCGAAGCCGATCTGATTTGGTTGACTCAACCTGCAACTCCAAGTCTCCTTGAACAAACTGCTCGAAGCGAGAAATAGGTGCTCCCGATGCGAGCAGGAAAAGTGTCTTGGCAAGAGCGTATAGATCGGCGGAATGATCGCAACGACGATCTGGAGGAAGAAAATCGAGGGTTCCTCGCTCGGTGGGAAAGTGATCCGTTCGAGTCATCAAGCCAATATCACAGAGCATCCACTCACCAGCAACAGCAATGACATTCGCAGGCTTGACATCGCAGTGAGTGAGTCCTGTCTCATGTAGATCCTCAAGGACACCCAACAAGTGCAAGCCAAGTTGCATGATTTCATCAATCGTCATCGGCGGCTGATTCTTGTAACACCACGCTAGAGTCTTGGGCTCATAACGATCAATCGCCCTGATGGCAGCGCCACCTTTTACATCATCCGCCAGCGGCATGACGTAGTAGTATCCGGCATCAGTTTTCCCAACTTCTTTGATCGGCACCAAGCCTTTGAATGACCTCACCTGTTCGGTGTAACGTCGCACACCTTCAATCTCCAGCGAACACTGTTCGGCCAGAAGTTTGACTGCGTGGTAATCTTCAGTGACCACATTGCGTGCCAGCCAAACTTCACCAAACCCGCCGCGACCGACACACCGCAGCAATTGATAATTTGGAACATTGGCACTTGGGTTGATCGACGAAAGTCCAGACTGGTTTGAATTCACTGTTCCAACGCTGCCGCTCTGCGGCATGGTGTTTTTTTCCCAATCTTGTGTCGCGCTGAATTCATCAATCAGCGACCCGCCGTGAACCGCAGCATTGATCTTTTCCAGTTTCTGAAATTCCAGTTCGATCTCGGGCATCAAGTCCTGATGCTCTGATAAAATTGTTTCACGAAATCCTGATTCCAGGTGTTTACTGGCAAGAAAGTTATCGAGAATGATCTCTCTCGCTCTCTCGGTTCTGGATGCCTGATCGTTTTCCATCAATACGACTTCATTTCATGAAAAGAAATTTGATTGAGAGCCAAGGCGATCCCGAAGCATTTCTTTTCCTCGGGCAACCCGCATATAGACGGCGCTCTCTTTAAGATCCAGTTGCTCCGAAACAGCGACGGCACTCATGTTCTTAACGTAAATCAGTGAGAGCACCTCACGATATTTTTCTGGAAGCATCCCGATTGCGGCCCGAACACGATCAATTCTTTCCTCCGCTGCCACTTGGGAACTGGGGCTGTCTTGCCGGTCACCCACAATTTCGGAAAGCAACATCGCCGACGAATCGCCACCCTGCGCAAATTGAATTTTGCCTCCACTTCCGCCCGGTCCCAAATGACGTCGCATTGCATCCTTCAGCACATTTTGGGCGATCGTAGCAAGCCATGCAAAGAAGTATTTGTGATCGTCCGGTTTGAATCCCTGAATGTGGCGTGAAGCGCGGTAACACGACTCTTGAACGAGATCTTCTGCATCCAGTCGGCGTCGTAGCGATACTGGAATCTGGAAAGACATCAAACGTTCCAAGCGATCACGATTCATGAATAGAACTGCCGTGAGCGCGTCACTGTCTCCGTCGACCGCCTTTTCAATAAGAGATTTCTGCGATCCATCGTCGGACATGGGCTATTCACTTCTCCACCGAGGTCGTCGGTCTGAATCACGGCACAGGATTGAATCAGGGCACAGACCCCACGATTCTAACGCATCCATCTGGTGATTGGCGCGAGGATCCCGCATCCACTCGAAAACGAACAAATCGATGCTACATGGAAGGTCCGAGTAAAGAAAGGGCGTTTGACTGACGCCTGCAGGGTCTGCCTTCGTTGTGCAGATTGGAAGCTCTTCTTGAATCAGGTTTGGCTTCTTACTGTTGAAAATGGATGTGTGATCGTTCGGTGTTTGTAATGACGAACTACTACATCACTTGCGGGACGAATGAATCAGGTGTTCTAGAAGGCAGGCTAGTGCCGAGTGCCATTGGCAGGACCCGAGGATCTCTCCCAAGGCGGTTTAAGAAGAAGCCGAGCATTGATCGAGCAGGCCTGGTCCGGTGGTGATCATGCTGCAGCTCTGCAGCTTGATTCGACGAATGCTGAAGCACGTATTCCAACGCTAAGTAAGCTACTGATCTTGAAATTGATCGGGATGGAACTGAAGTGGCCGGTCGGTGTTCCGCAGCAGGAGCAGGCCGTCGGGCCGCCACAACGTCCCCGTTTCGGATCGGGACGCATTTATCGGTTGTTGACGCAGCGAGGTTGGACGGTGAATGAGAAACGTGTCCATCGACTTTGGAAGCGAGAACATATGCAAGTCCTGCGAAAACAGCATCGTAAGCGACAATTCCCTGGCGGAAGTGAGAATGGTTGCGTGCGTCACCGTGCCCGATACAAGAATCATGTATGGTCATACGACTTTGTAGCAGATCGGACCGAGGATGGTCGTCAGCTTCGGTTGCTGGTAGTGATCGACGAGTACACGCGAGAATGCTTGGCGATAGAAGTAGGGCGTTCGTTTACCGCTCAAGATCTGATGGGTGTTTTGCAGTACCTGTTCGCCGTACGCGGCACCCCCGAACACATTCGCAGTGACAACCTTGGCAATGACAACGGCCCAGAGTTCGTATCCAAGGTAATTTGCCGTTGGCTGAAAGAAGCCGATATCAAAACGCTGTTCATCGCCAAGGGCAGTCCTTGGGAGAATGGCGATGTCGAATCGTTCAATGGCACGCTTCGCGATGAGTTGCTAAACCGTGAAATCTTCTTGAGCTTTGAGGAAGCTTGCTGGGTGATTGATCGCTGGCGACTCGACTACAACCATCATCGCATCCATAGTTCATTGGATTACCAAACCCCTGCCGCATATGCGGCAGGCTGTGTTCTTCCGGCTTCGGCTACGCCTCAGCCTCCAGAACACAGCCGCTTTCCCAACCCCAATTCTCTCACTCACACTGGTGCAAAGACTGGGGGGTAGTCAGCCCGGATGGGTGTCTCTACTTAGCAGCATCCCAGGCGGCTGAAGCCACAGGTAAATCCGAACGATCCGCACAACGGGCAATCAAGGCCCTACAGGAGGGCGGGTTCCTGGAACTGGTAAGCAATAACAGGGGAGGCTTGAAGGCGAATGGAGGTGGCTATGCCAACAGCTATCGCATTGTTTTCGACCATCCTGATGTCTGCCCTGATGCGTATGCCAAATTTTACAAGGTCTGTGAACCTGCGATCCGCGCTGGCCAGAGGCGGCAATCCAATGGGTAGCGTTGTACGTCACCCATGTCGTAGTAATCGGTCAAAAATGGTATGGCACTACGACATCCATGGTCACTCGCCTGGGGCAAGTTGTGAGCCTCACATCACAACATCAGCCGGGACGTGGTTGGTGGTCAAATCAGGGCCAAAAACCAGATTAGTGTACAAGTGTAACTACGACACAGGTGTCGGAATACTACGACATACGTGTCGTACAACCATAGAGTCATAGACTCATATAGTCCTGCGGGGCTGACGGGCTACGCCCTACGCCCTTGGACAGCCGGGAAGAGGTGGTTGGGATTCGATAATCGATTCTCGGACAGCCACCGACAAGAACAAGAACCTAACGAACCCACCCCATCCTGGCAGCAGAGCAATGTTTGCTCGCGCCACCACCGTTCACATTTCATAGGTTCCATCAATGACCCATTACGACGATTTAACTGCAAAGGCAGTAAGCATACAACCAGACACATCCGGGCTAGCCTGGACTGAGGGCTCAGACCTCAAAGAGCAATCAAGGCACCACTGGAGGACTGGAAGATGCTCCCATTTGAACCAGCAGGTTACTACTGGCAGGAACAATATCGATCTTTGCATTAGAGGTGAGTAAATTGTCGATTTCCATGACCGATAGGACGGTGTCGAGAACCTGTGCGTCCTGACCGGCGATACTGTTCAATGCTTCACCGACAATCTTTGGCCTCGACGCAGCGGCTTCTGCCATTTTTTGAGAGACTTTAAACGCCGTTTCGCTTTTAATCAGGCCGACCCGATTTTCTCCATCCTGTTTCATGGCGCTGGTGACCTGCACGAGCCGCTTGACAACCTTTTCGGTGATATTCTCAACCATATGCCGATCTGTAAATTCGACTTTTCGAATATAGACACTTCCCAATTGGTAACCCCACTTTTCCGAAAGTGGAGAAACAGCTTGTCGGACCGTTCGACTGAGACTATGGCGATCCTCCAGCATTTTTTCCATTTCGAGATTGCTAAGGGTCGAAATGGTTGAACTGGTAACATTTGCCTGCAGGGAACCGTCCGGATTGGCGTTGGTAAACAGGTAGGCCACCGGATCCGTCACCTGCATCTCGTACCATATCCCCACACCCATCGGTGTGCCCTCTTCCGAATTGACCATCTGGCTTCGCAAGTAGTGTTGACGCAATGCCGTATTGACCACGTAGCGTTTGCCAAAGAATGGAATCAGCAATGCTTTGCCACCGAAAATTTTCAAGGGAAACTTCAAACCGGATGTTTTGATCGTACCGATGACTTTCCCAAACAAGGTATAGACGTGTGCTTCACACTCCTTCACACACAAATACAGACCCAACGATCTGGCCAACCCCAGCAAGATGGGGATCAAAATAACTCCGACAAAAAATCCTATAGTCAATTCCATCAGACTTCTCCCCCTTTGATATGGTTATTTTTCTCCTCATGGATAATTCGATCCGCTCGTTTATACAAAGGAACACGGAGGTTCCGAAGATAGGACGTTAAACAGTTCGCTCCACCTTCTGATTTGATCGTTGTCAGCGTCTGGGCCAATTCCCGTAACGGCGCGACTTCTGCCTGGGCATTATTGGTAGCAATTTCGACAGCTCTGGCACTCATGGTAATCTGCTGTTCGGCATCAGCACGAGCAGTGCTGATATCGGCGGCCACCTGGTTGCGGGTACTGTTGATTGCGGAGAGCGCTCGATCGACTTGCTGAGGTGGATCAATTTCTGTGATTAACGCTGCGTCAAGCTCAATGCCGTAACGGCCACCCGTCGAGCGGCATTGCTCCTCCATATACTGATTGAGAAGCGGGAGGTTTTTCCGCAAATCATTGATCGACACGCCCTCGGAAAATTCCACCGACGATGGTTGGTTTTCATCCTGCTCATCGTCATTGGACAGTAAGTTGACTCCTTTTGGATCAACAAAATTGGCAATCCTCTCTCGCAACACTGAAACAAAATACCCCATCACATGCTCCAGAGGACTCGTCACACCAAACAGATAGGGGTAAAGATTGTTTTCCTCGATGCGATACCGAATTTGGCCGTTAACACCGGTCGTTAGATTGTCTTTAGTGACCGCTTCAATCGTCGCCTGTTTTTTTGATGGATCCCATGAGAGGTCGACCGCCTGAGTAGCAACACTGACTTTATGAACTTCCTGCCACGGAAATTTAAAGTACGGTCCCCCGGGTTCGACAACGCGAACCTGTGGAAACTCATACCGTTCTCGCTCATCACCGCTCAATGGAGGGGGTGGTGACTTTTCCTCCAGTTTTTCCACTGCGCCAAAACTGGTCACCACCGCACGTTGATCAGGGCGCACCGTGTACAAACAAGTCACCACAACTCGCCCCACGGTGTAAATTAAAAGCCCGCCAAGAAGGCCATAAACAAACAACATTTTCTATCTCTGGGTAGATCGTTAGAAAAAAACCTTCAGGTCCATCGTCGCGACAACAGTCGTTTCCTCCGCCGTGCACCAACGAAATCTCGTTATAACGCGCCCAGAATTCAAAAACACGCTTTTTCTCGCCTAAATTCCATGTTCCACAGCGGTGAATTTCGACGGAATCGATGCCTCGCAGCATGCAGACCTCGGGCACCTTCTTGCCCTTACCGAGTTCGACATCGGCTTTACGCAGTTTGGCAACGATCTGATCCACTGTGTGACGTTTCTGAGGCATTCTGAAAGTCCTTTCCGAGCGGTACGCCCGAGCAAGATTCTCTCACTCACAATGGTGCAATTCTATGGGGGGAGGTCAGTTTGCTGAAGATGACCATGTTGAGCATAGGAGGTGGTGCGTGCCATATCTAGAAAAAAGTGATTTTACGCAGCGGATGAAGAGATTGGACATGCTGAGAAATAACGAAAGAGCCAAGCAAAGCAACCTCATGGAGCGGCAGAACAACGCTTCTCCAGCCCTATGCCAACACACGCCTCGCAAAACCACAGCTTCAATCAGCGAGTTCGTACAATACACAACAGTTGGACGGTAAACACAGCAGAGAATGCGGTAGCCGACGACAGTTCCCAGACACGGTTTAGATTTAAAGAGACAGGACAACAACAACGGTTAGCGAAATATTCACTTCGGTATGGGCCACAATTCTTTTTCTTGGCTACATGGCGGGTGGATTGTTTTGGGCATTTATCATTTACAGTTTTTTTGAGAGCAAAAAATCAACATGGTTTTATACAAATTGTTGCGATAGCATCAGAAACCAAGAACTCATTGAAAACGTTTCAGAGTAGTGCGGGGATGGTGGTGTAAATATTGGAACGACGTGATGGTCGCCAGATCGGCGGACTTGATTTTTGCTTACGAGTACGAATAGCTAAAACACTCCCAACGTTCTTTGCTATGCAGAGCGTGTCGAAAAATGCAATGCGACCATTGAGTAACCTCTTCGAAGTGATCAAATAATGTGTGCAACGATTTGAAACCTGTTCTTGCCCGATGTTTTAAACGTGCGGGTAAAATGACAGACGCCATGAGAACCGATCAGTAGAAAAAAATTCACCAAAGTTCTACACCTATCTGTTTAACTGTATGGAGGTAACAAATAGTGGAAATAGAAGACATCGACCCAACAGCCATATTAACGAGATACATTGCGAAGAAACTGACAAAATATACGTGGAGGACCGTCAGGGCCACTTGGGAATTGAACTCGCAGATGCCCAAGGTTGAAAGAGCTTGGCATAAAGTTCGCTGTGAACTGACCGAGGTCGGGTTACTTTATGAGCCAGACCCCTCTGACGAAAGCGACGATGGATATTTGGATCAAATCGCGCTCGAAGTTGGTATCCTGCCATCAACATTTGGAGAGGCGGGATTTGTTTTTGAGAATGTTGGCTTGATTTCGTGGCTCACTGGATTCAGAGAGGGGGTCATCTACCTACCGTCGGATCTGCCCTCCGAGGCCTACGTTCCGGGAGGGACACTCACAGATGTCATTCGACATGAGTATGCACATACGTGGCATTGGCTTGAACCTTCATTCTTCGATGAAGCATGGTTTGTTGATGCTTTCGGAGGCTACTATGAAGAGACTTCATCGATTCCTTGCGATGATTGGACTCAGAGAATTCTGTCGATTCGAAAACATCGAACTGCCCTGAAAAAGTGCCGAAATGAGCGTGAAAGAAAGGCGTTCTGGCGAAAGCGGCACAAAGATGAATTTGTATCAGCATACGCTTCGACACTGATTATGGAGGATTTTGCGGAGACTTTCATGACGTATCTTCGTCATCGCAATTCTCTTGAAAGGTTCAAGGCGAGGAAAGGAGTCTACCGCAAACTAAAAGCGGTTGAGAAAGCTGTCGCAAGAGCAAGGCGAGAACTGGGGTGTAACGAGCACTGAATTAGCAGACACGATCACACTCAATGAATGTAATCCGGACAATCGCTCAGTTTTTGAGCGAGGTTGACTGAAAGAATCCTGATCGCGGTGACTGCCCACAAGGAATCTTTGTATCACAAGCCCTAAGTCAAGAACTGCTTCACAGGCATAGTTGGGGATGACGATCCGGGATGCCGGTGACCTCCTCCCCATAGAATTGCACCATTGTGAGTGAGAGAATCTTAATCGGGCGACCTGCCCGGAAAGGACTTATCAGAATGCCTCGGAAACGTCACGCAGTGGACCAGGTCGTTGCCAAGCTGGGTAAAGCCGATTTGGAAATCTGCAAGGCTTTGCCACATTCCGGTGCTGCAAATGTGGCTGCAACATTGATGTGGATTGGGGTGAGGGGGTAGCCAGTCATTTATTGCTTGGCAACCGTGATGTCTGGTAACAACTCTACCGCGTCACGAAGTACGGAATCGTCTAACTTTGTGTAGGTATTCATTGTCAACGTGATCGTGGAGTGTCTCGCCAAGCGTTGGGCTACTGAAGGATGAACACCGCCTCGGGCTAGATTCGTTATGAATGAAGTACGCAATGCGTGGAAGTCAATGGTCTCGCCATCATCATTGGCGATAACGAGTCCAGCTCGCTTCGCGTCTCGTTTGAAGAAGACGCCCGCCTGATATTCCTTGGCCATGTCCCTGGCCAGACGTAATCAGTTTGTTTGAGTGTGTCGAGCCTGCAACGCAACGGTGCAATGATGAATTTTGGCAGCGGCAAGGCATGACTACGCTTTCCCTTGGCATGCTTTGCTTTGATCGTAACACTTGCAACATCATCAATCGTGAATGCAGATCGTTTCAGCGATGCCAGTTCCGACGCACGCAGTCCTGTGCAGGCGGCGATGATATACAGCAACGCTCTTTGCGTACCGTTTAGACGCCAACGTTTC
>Ga0315321_10004808_pt1 | contig 10347 bp, 9 predicted proteins | sample M180m21515metaG_FD_203464 | JGI IMG/M metagenome (GOLD analysis project Ga0315321, IMG submission 203464) | Ammonia-oxidizing marine archaeal communities from Monterey Bay, California, United States - M1 80m 21515 | ecosystem: Environmental > Aquatic > Marine > Intertidal zone | place: USA... | reverse complement strand
GCTGATGCATTCATCGCTGATGACAGCCCAAACAAGCGAGCGGCGTTAATCGATAAACTGCTCGAAAGAAACGAATTTGCAAAATTCTGGGCACAAAAATGGGGTGATCTCTTACGTGTATCCACCAAGCTGATCGGAACCGCCAGCACACATAAATTCAACCGCTGGCTTGAACATAGTGTCTTGAGCAACCAGCCCTATGACTCATTTGCCCGTGACATCCTGCTTGCAACCGGAAGTACGCGTCAATATCCAGCAGGGAACTTTTACCGGTCCGCCGGCGATACAAGTGATGCGATGGAGACAGCCGCACAGGTCTTCCTTGGAACAAGAATTCAATGTGCCAAATGCCACAACCATCCTTTCGAACGGTGGACACAGGAAAACTACTACGGGCTCAGTGCGTTCTTCAATCGAGTCGAGAGATCAAGAACGTCTCGCAAGGAAGAAATCCTGCTCTGGTCGCGCGATGATGGTGAAGTCCGATTGCCAACCACAGGCGAGGCAGTGAAACCATGGGTTCCGGGCGCAGACCTTATCCCAGACCTGCCGGGTGATCGCCGGCAAGCTTTTACTGGCTGGCTGACCACCCACGAAAACCCGTTATTCGCCAAGGTTGAAGTCAATCGGATCTGGAGCCATCTGATGGGCCGTGGGATTGTCGAACCATTCGATGATTTCCGCGATTCCAATCCGCCTGCAAATACTCCCCTTCTGAACTCACTAGCGACCATGTTCGTTCAAAGTGGGTACGATCGAAAAGAGATTATCCGAATCATTTTGAATAGCAAAACCTACCAGGCTTCATCGCAACCGACAGAAAATGATCAAAGCGGACTCAAATACGCATCACATTACAACTCACGGATTTTAACCGCTGAACAGTTGGTTGATGCTCTAGGATTTGTCACCGGAAAACCGAAACAGTTTTTTGGTGTCCCTGAGGGCACCATGGCAACATGGCTGCCCGCGCCTGACCTGCGTCCCCACGACCGAGGTCGGATTGGCGACATTGAGTTCCTGAAAGTATTTGGCCAACCTGAAAGGCAAAGTGCGTGCGAATGCGAACGCAGCGACGACGTGAGCCTGGGGCAGGCACTTGAATTGATCAATGGGAAATTAGTCGCCGATATGCTTTCGGATCGCACTAACACATTCCACCAACAACTTGATGCTGGCACAGAGCCCACCACAATCATTGAATCCCTTTACAGGCGTGCCCTCTGCCGCTCTGCAAGTGAAGCAGAAATGAAGATCCATAGTGACTACCTAGCACAACATCAAGACATTCACCTTGCGATGGAAGACATCTGCTGGGCAATTTTAAACCGTACAGAATTTCTGTTTCAACACTGAGACCGCAGCGAGCATGTGGCTACGAGCAAGCCTGAACGCTCGACGCAATCGATTACTTCAACGCTTACTTCAACGCCAAACATCTTTGGCACAACGTTATAAAAACTCGAGTTCTCGGGCACTTGGTTACCACAAATGAGCGACAGTCAAACAGTTTACCGAAGGCATCGCCGGCTTCATTGGGTCGTTATTTTACTGAGTTCCTTCGGACTCCAGTTGAATGCAGATGATGCCATCAGTTTCGTGACCAACATCGCACCACTGCTGCAAAAACAATGTGTCACCTGCCATGATGCCGAACTGGCAGAAGCAGACTACCGACTCGACAGCTATCAACGTTTAATGCAGCTAGGGGATGGCAGTCCTGCTGTGATTGGCCACCAACCTGACAAAAGCAAATTTTTTCAGGTTCTGATTCATGAAGATGAAAATTTACGGATGCCATCGGACAGTGACCCGCTCCCAGACACCTCCGTCGATCTGATAAAGACTTGGATACAACAAGGTGCTGCCTTTGATGGAGCCTCCCAAGATCAACCACTCAGTTCGCTTCTGCCCACCCGAAAACATCCTCAACCGCCGACAAAGTACCCCGCCGCGATCCCGCTGTCCGCGTTGGCGTTTTACCCCTCACAGAGCCAATTATTGGTCGGTGGTTATCACGAAATCACCATCTGGAATTTGCAGGGTGAGCTTGTCGACAGAATCACCAACCAAGGCGAACGCACCTATTCGATTGACCCACACCCCACACTCCCACGCGTGTTAACTGCCAGTGGATCGCCCGGGGTGATCGGAGAGGTGCGAATCTTTGATTTGTCCACAGGTACATTAGCATCTGTATTGGCTACCGCTGATGAGGTGATCATGGACGCCCGATACAGTCCTGACGGCAGGACGATCGCAGTGGCCATGCCAGATGGTTCAGCCCGTCTGTTTGATTCTGAAACGGGCACTGAAAAGCTGCAGCTATTAGGTCACTCGGACCAAGTGTTTTCAGTATCTTGGCACGCTGATGGGAAACGATTGGCAACAGCCAGTCGTGATCACACAGCCAAAATTTTTGATTGCCAAAGTGGAGCGTCTGTGGCAACGTTCACTGGACACACCCAAGCAGTCAACGCCGTAGGATTCGTGAATGATGATCAGGCAGTCAGCGTGAGCGATGATGGAACGGCACAACGATGGAATGCACGTGACGGAAAACGCATTCGGGAAATAACCAGGAACAAGACCCCCATTTTGACGCTGGCGATAGCCCCCGAAAAACTTTCAGTTTCCGGGGCATTGGACACACAGTGGTTTCAACGCGATGGAAGCCAGCTCATTGCGCGGTTCAATGATTCAAACGCGTGGACTACGATCACAGTGTTTGATTCCTCTGGCAAAACGTTTGCGTCCGGCACCCAAGCAGGTGAAATTGTGGTCCGTAAACAAGAATCGGAGCCGATACGGTTTGACGCCATCCCGGGTCGCTGAAAAGAATGACGCAGGGCGTACGACAAGACCAACGAGTTGCTTCTCGCTCTTGGGTGAAGCATTCATGTATCTTGACTAGTTGAAGCAACGCAGCACTTGAGCCCCGAGCGTCCACTGGCCTTCATTCCACGGCAGCCTTCTTTTCTTCAGGCCTGCGATAAGCAGGTAACCGCATGACAAGTAAAACCACCGGCGTGCCCACAGCGTCCGACGACCTCGATATTGCTGACGGGTCTGGCCGCAGCGACGACATCACGCGTCGTCGTTTCATGGGACGGCTTAGCAAACAAGCGGGTGTAGGAATGCTAGCGAGTGGTTGCATCCTACCTACGGCAGACTCGACGAATGGTCAGGAATCGACCAGTAGCATGCCACACAACGAGTATGCCAAATATGATGCCATGAGCCTCGCAGCACTGGTGCGTACAGGAGAGGCCAGTGCGGAAGAATTGCTGAAGGCAGCGATTCAACGTCTGGAAATGGTTGATCCGCAAATCAATGCCATCGCTGGTCGGATGTATGACGAAGCTCGCACAGCCATCCGTCACGGTCTACCAGTCGGTCCATTCACTGGTGTTCCCCTGCCCGTGAAAGACATCAGTTTTCCCATGAACGGTGTACCCTCCGAATATGGATCCAAGCTATTCGCAGATCGGATATCGAAACGGGATAGTACGGCTGTTGAGCGTCTGAGACGAGCGGGCTTCGTTCCTTTCGCCCGCACTCGGGTTCCAGAATTGGGAATTTTGCCCACAACAGAATCAACGCACGGCGGCATGACTCGAAATCCATTCGCACTTGACCATACAGCAGGTGGATCATCGGGAGGCAGTGCGGCCGCGGTTGCTGCTGAAATCGCTCCCATCGCGACGGCAAGTGACGGGGGTGGCTCCATTCGTATTCCAGCCGCGTGCTGTGGACTATTCGGTCTAAAACCTACACGTGCTCGAGTCCCAGTGGGCCCTGATGGGTTCGAAGCCTGGGGTGGTCTGGCCGTGTTGCATGCTGTCACCCGCTCAGTTCGCGACAGCGCGGCAATGCTGGACGTAATGTCCGGTACAGCAGCGGGTGATCCCTACGCTGCCCCCCATCACGATGGAAGTTTTCTGCAACAGGTCACCCACAAACCTGGCAAGCTCCGCATCGCGCTGGTCAAAACAATGCATCCGACCACCCATGTTGATCCAGAGTGCCTGCAGGCCTTGCAAGAATCAGCCGCCTTGTGTGACTCGCTGGGACACAGGGTCGAAGAAACGACGGATGATTTCAACCGTCAATTTTCATTTCAGGAATTACGCCAAGCGCATGGCCTAACCGTTTTGGTAGCAGTGCGCCGGCGTGTGCTCTCGCGTCTGAAGGAACTCGGTCGTGAGCTTCGGGATGACGACCTTGAACCTGTGACACGTTTCTACCACGAGTATGCTGAACAATACACGGCAGTCGAACTCGAAGATGCACGCACTGCATTTTTCCGAGCCGCACGACAAATGTCAGAGTTCCAGTCACGCTATGACGTGATCATGACGCCCACTCTGGCAATACCGCCAGTCAAGCATGGAAAGATTTGCCTGACGGGAACTGCTCAACAGGTACTCGATGGTCTGCTGGAGTTCATACCCTGTACACAAATGGCAAACTGGACTGGCCAACCTGCGATGTCCATCCCACTCCATCAATCCAAGTCCGGCCTGCCAATCGGAACTCACTTCATGGGAAAATTTGGGGACGAGGCCACCTTGTTCCGTCTTGCAGGACAACTCGAAAAAGTCCGTCCTTGGGACGCTCAGCGTCCCAGGCTCGATGTGACCAAAGCTGATTGATCCAACTCGCTGGAGATTCAATTTGCTAAGCATGAATCATTTTGATCATCATGCTTCGTGTTTTCGAAAATTGCCCCTGTCGTCTTTGCATGTTTGCTCCGCTCCGGCACAACGATCAGTCAAGAAAGTGTACTTTGCCGGTATTCATATCGTAGACCCCACCAACGATCACGATATCACCGTTCTCTTTCATCATTTTGAGGATGGGACTGTTTTTTCTGATGTAGGAGATGGTCATCAGCACATTTCGATCAATCACTTTGGCGAGGAACTTGGGGTCGTCGCTCGTTTTTTGGCCGGGATAGTCTTCCAGGCTGGCCACTGCCTGCTCAATTCGAGTGAGCATTTTGGTGATATTGCCTAGTTCCACACGATCAATGGCAGCAGCCACGGCACCACAATTATCATGCCCAAGCACAACAGCGACTTTGGAACCTGAAACCTTGCAGGCAAACTCCATGCTGCCAAGAATGTCAGTGTTAGCGAAGTTCCCAGCAACTCTGGCAACAAACAAATCGCCGATACCACAATCAAACATATCTTCCACAGGCACACGGGAATCGACACAGGAAAGCACGACAGCCTTGGGAAACTGTCCCGCAACAGCGGCTCTGATTTGCTTAGAGTGATTACGCTGAGTGAGGCTACCTAAGGCGTAACGCTGGTTACCTTCCTTAAGCAAATCCAACACTTCTTGAGGTTTCAGTGCCTTTTGCTCTTCACGGGTCATGACTCGTTTGCCACGGGGCAACAATCCTGCCTCGCTCTCCTGATCCTCGGCATGACAGAGCGACGCCGCACAACAGAACGCGAACACACAAATAGTTGTCGCAAGCAAGTCAGCTGATTTCTTCATCTTTGCACCGATATCCTTTAAGTTGATTGAACGCTGGATTCCTCTGACCCTGCCCTCGGTCTGACCGGGGGCAAGTGTGCGGAAAACAATCCAGCGTCTCGGGCGGCAGAAGAACCCCAGTCAGGCCGCGTACGATGAGACTGACTTTTGCCACCCGCAAGAAGAATTCTGTGCGCCCAGTTGGGTTGCGAGATTCATACCGTTGAAAGTGGGGTCGTTCAGATGGTGCCAGTCAAAACGACGAATCGGCCTGGAGGATTCACCTTCAACACGCCCCCCTGTGATGGTCGATTTCAATCAGCATACCGGCAAACAGGCCGTTGTTTTCACCTCGCAACGGTTTTGCGTGATCCCAACTACATCTCCCCAGTACTGCATCTCACGCATGAGTAGCCTGCCCGCTCTCATCGCGATCATCTTGAAGGTAGAGGCATGTCAGCGTTTAGCGATTTCTGCATTCATTCTCCACACCAACGCACCTTGCAGCGTTTAGGCATCCTGGTTGTTCTACTCGCCGTGGTTGGACCGTCCAACACAATCCACGCTCAATCAGATCAAGATGGAGGAGCATGGTTTTCTGTGAACACGCAGGGTGTTCTCGGAAATCGCTGTGCGCACAAGCCTGGACTGCGTTGGTGGTTTGATGGGCACCTTCGTTATCGAGATGATTCCGGTGGCTACAATCAGAGCATCATGCGTCCCGCGTTGGGATACGCGATCAATCGCAACACCGCCTTGTGGTGGGGCTACGCATGGATCAACGAGCTACCAGCAAGCGGGGCACCCTCATTCAATGAAAACAGAATGTGGGAACAATTAACGTGGTCAGGTCAGTGCAATGCTGCGAGCATCCTGAGTCGCACGAGGCTGGAACAGCGATTCGTCGAAACTGGAGATGACACTGGCTGGCGATTTCGCCAGTTGCTTAAAATAGATCGACCTCTTGATTTCCAACCCCGCTTGAGCCTTGTCGCCTGGGACGAGACATTCTTCGACCTGAACGCGACAGACTGGGGACAGCAAGATAGTTTTTCGCAAAACCGTCTCTTTGTGGGGCTGGGCTGGAAATGTTCAGGAAAGAACAAGCCCAAAATTGAAGTGGGCTATCTGAACCAGTTTTTACGGCGCCAAGCCGCGGATGACCAATCCAATCATATCGCATCATTGAATTGGTTCTGGACGTTCTAACAGCGATCAACAAACATCGAATCCGTCGAGTCGCTTACATTGGCATTCTGCGAATCTCGGCTGGAACGAATCTTCAACATGCTTCCAAGTTGATTGTCAGCATCATCAGTTTGACAAAACATGGCGACGGCAATCGAGTCACATTCCAGCTTACTGTTCCAGGAACACTGCTTGCGGCGCGACCAATTTGTTGCCGTGCAGCAGTTTCTTCAACTCGACCCAAAAATCGCCTGTCGACACAAGGCAGCGCTGCCCCCGCACTTGCAATCGACCCAACTCACCCTGACACAACTCATCCGTCACAGCAGCTTCGATTAAACCAAATGATGCACCGTCATGTTCAATCGTGGGAATTCCCCAAGGAGATGGCAAAGGGTAAAAGTTGCATGCTCGGACATAACGTTCCAAGGACCTAGCATGCTCCCAAGGAATCATTCCGTTGAACGGGCGCCCGGCTTAGTAATAGTGCCTCTGTGAGAAATCCTGAGATCTACGCGGGATGGAATCAGGATCGGTTCTCAACAACTGCCGAATTAAATCGATCCCATCGTTGGTGCACTGCCGGTTAACACTCAGGCCGGTAGCTTGGGGCGACAAGTCAAAGGTCGTCTCGAATGCGATATCTCCTGTATCGATTCCATGCTCCATCCAATGCAGAGTTGTACCGTGCTGAGATTCGCCATTCATGATTGCCCAATTCACAGCATTCATCCCGGCATACGAGGGAAGTGGCCCGGTATGCAAGTTGAACGCTCCAACGCGAGCAGCAGCCAACACCTCGGGATGAACAATGTGAAGCGAGTGAACATTAAGAATCAGATCAACGGCTTCAAGTCTTACCTGCTCGGCGAACTCCGAACTCTTGACTTGACCAGCGGGCCAAACAGGTATTTCCAGATGCTCCGCGACTCCTTGCACGCTCGCCCTGCCCGCCTCTTGCCACAATCGTGACACATTGGATCGCTTCACTCCGGGGGAATCCGGCTTGATTGCCTCAACACCGCGAGTGCTCACACCCGATACGATTGCCTGAACGATTTGCGATCGGAGCTGCTCGGGGTCTTTGGCAACACGATAGCTGGCCAAATCAACCTCTTGACTCGTACCGTCGTCGGACTTGCAACGAACACGCGGGCGCACAACCTTCTCACGCTCACCTTCGTAGAGAACCCGACCGGGACTGGTCCCTGCTCGGTAGTGTGTGCTGCCGGACGGAGCATGCTTGCGGCCGCAAAGCTCGGTGACTTCGGCGGCCATGACTTCACAGATCATCTCTCGGACGTGTCCGCACAGAAAGTCACGAAAGACTTGTCCGGTTTCCGATGCAGAAACTAGCCCGAGGGATTGCAAAAGATTAACTTCATTCATGATGGTCTCCCCGTCGGTGCCAGCCGACGAAAATTGAAAGATTGCGAAGGGCAGATTCTGCCCTCCGGGAGACCATCTTTCAACTTTCAACAATTATTGGGACGCTTCCTTTTTTACGAGCCATACTCGGGTACCGAAGCGTTATAGCTAGACGCCAGCCACCCTTTCGTACACAGCGGAGACAAATCCAACTACGACTCGCCATCTCCATCTCCAAACTCATCCTCTGAATCAAGGCCCTGATCATTATCCTCATTCAATTCAGGATTTTGCTCCAGGTACGACTGCAACGCACCCGGTTTAGGCCCCTGCGGCCCACTCGACTTACCGCAGCCAATCAAGACACAAACGAGACAAGTAAACAAAAGAATGACTGCTGGATGCAAATGATTACCGGGCAACATGATGGCTAAACCTGACGATGTGATTGGGTTCGCTGGACAAGCTGCGTGACAGCTTAACTAATGGCGAGTGTTAAATGCTTTTATACGTTGTCTCTTGGCATACCGTGTCCACACCAAGTGGATCACACAAATGCTCATCGCTAGAACGCCAACTGCAAGCAACAACTTACTTACCGAGTTTTCCGAACACTCGATCCACACTCATCTTACCCTCTCACCCGCGCGAGGTCTTGCAACCGATTATATTCCCTGAAAGCGCACGGCAGGCATCAGCACTGTATTTCGTTTCACCGTCGCGTTCTACTCAACTGCGCATTCGATTTGAACAACGAGCACGTGAACAAAACTCCACGACTGGAAGTCTGAGTAGCTGCACGCGCTATTGATATGAGTTAGTTTAGCGAGAGTCAAACATGCGACCCCACAAACCTTGCACCGTCAAATGACCAAAGAACTCAATCGCCGCCGTTTTACGAAGTTTGCGTCGCTAGCCGCTGGTGGGCTTCTTCTCTCTCAACCCGAAAGTTTTTCGCACGACTTAGCTTCCGTGACGGACGAAAATCCTGGGCTGCAGGAACACCGCCTGATAACCCTTGGACTGAATGCTTTATCGCGAGCTGCGGAGATGAACTATTTCGCAGATGGACATCGCGGCGCTGCAATGATTTCCGCACACCTACTCTGCGTTGACAACGAACTTAAGGCGGAGACAGTAAAACGGATCCAGCAACTATTTGATTTGAATTGGTCATCCAGCAAACTGTGCCAGTCGTTTCCTGAAGCCGATCGTGATCCAAAAGCGATCGAGAAAGTGGGGCTTGCACTAGCGGACGGTGGTGGTGTGCTGAGACAGGTCGGCCACGACGCAATTTTTGCGATGCATGCCATCAAAGGATTCCGCCTGGCACCGGAATTGGGAACAACGGAGAGGGTAGAAGGTGTTTGCAACTTGATTCGCTCTTTTAAGCCATGGCGTGATATTGCTCCCGATGTGGACGTACAACCCCCTCCATTTTCCGACGAAGTGGCGGCGTCACGATTCATTCTTCGAGAAGCCAGCGCCGCCATCGATCGCTTTTCAGGGTTTGGGCAAGGCTTTGCTGGTCACATGCTGACTTTTGGTCAATCCCTGGTTGAACTGGCAGCGATGGGTGACACCGAATGGGCAGAGAGTTGCCGCGTCGCATTTCGCAAATATGTCACGGTGACCCGAAAGGGCCCCGCCCCAGGTGATCGCAAAATCCCCGATCATCGACCTAGCCAACTGCGGCCCCACCAAGCCCGATATTGGAACCAACGCGGCGACAAAACACTTGGAATCGGGCATGTCTTTAAATACCCCTATGGCTATTACGATCTGTTACGTCGGGCCAACGATGACCAATTAGCGGCCGAACTGGATGCCAAGGCTTACCAAATCTTCTGACCGCTTCGACCTACGGGCTGAGATGTATCTGATGGAATCAGGCGACCACCTGATGTCCATCATCAACCGAGAAGCGGGTTCCCCCACAACGATCATGTTGGCAAAGCATGTTCTCGCCAAAGGCGACACAAACACATGCTTTGGCTACAATTTGCCTGAGTTCCTTACCGAACGTTCGCAAATTCTTTCCCAGCTTTCATATCGGTCCTATGCTCAACAAGCATCTACAGTTGATCGCGATTTTTCATGTCGTCCTGTTCTCGATCATCGCATCTTCTTCCATTGCGTACACTGAAAACTTTGACCCCATTCGCTTTGAACCCACAACGGTTGCCGTTGATCTTGTTAGGCCAATGGAGTTTGACATCGCTCCTGATGGAAAAATATTCCTGATTGAGTTGGCGGGCGAAATCAAACTGATCGATCCTGAGACGCGCGCGATTTCCTCCG
>Ga0315321_10004806_pt1 | contig 10348 bp, 11 predicted proteins | sample M180m21515metaG_FD_203464 | JGI IMG/M metagenome (GOLD analysis project Ga0315321, IMG submission 203464) | Ammonia-oxidizing marine archaeal communities from Monterey Bay, California, United States - M1 80m 21515 | ecosystem: Environmental > Aquatic > Marine > Intertidal zone | place: USA... | reverse complement strand
ACGATAAGCGTGTAATTGATGCGTATTTGGGAGCTCAATAATGTCAAATCAATATGAAGTTTTAGGAAAAGCTCCAACAGCAGATGATTTAAAAAAGTTATCTGCAGATGATATTCATTTAACGATCAAAGGGTTAAATGCTGGATATGGTAAAATGGAAATTTTGCATAATTTTGATTTGTTTGTAAACAAAGCTCAGTCTCTATGTTTAATTGGACCTAACGGTGCTGGAAAATCTACAATACTTCATTCAATATATGGATTCACTAATATATTTTCAGGTCAAATAGAAATTGATGGAAAAGAAATTACAAATTTATCACCAGCTGAAAAGTTAAAATCAGTAGGCATAGCATACATCCTTCAAGATAATTCAGTTTTTCCAGATATGACGGTTGAAGAAAATTTATTAATGGGTGGATATATCAAAGATAAAACAGATGAGTCTTACGAGGAAGCAGAAAAGATTTTTGAAAAATATGAAAGATTAAGAAATCGGAGAAATCAACCTGCTAAAGTTTTGTCGGGTGGAGAGAGAAGATTATTAGAAATATCACGAGCATTAGTTATGAAGCCATCAGTGCTATTAGTAGATGAACCATCAATTGGATTAGAACCAAGATATATTGATATGGTTTTTGAAATTTTAAAAGATCTTCAACACAACGAAAAAAAAACAATAATACTCGTAGAACAAAATGCTAAAAAAGGTTTAGAATTTGCTGATATAGGTTATGTTTTAGTTTCAGGCCAAACAGCTATTGCTGGAAAAGGTGATGAATTATTAAGCAATCCTGATGTTGGTAGACTGTTCCTTGGAGGCTAATGGTTAATAAAGAATTTTTCTTTAGAGGATTCAGGTCGATTTTAGCACTTGATAGTCCCGCGATAGCACTTGGATGTTGTTTTATTGCAATTGGAGCACTTCTTAAAAATTTAGGGTTTAATATTCAAGAAAGTATTTTTTCTACAATGCTTACTTATGCTTTGCCTGGTTCTTTGGTGATGGCTGAGTCTTTATTAGTTGGAGCGTCTTTATTAAATATATTTTTAGCTGTTTGGTTTGTTAACGCTCGATTATATCCAATGACTGTCTCTTTATTCCCGTTAATGATGCATAAAAGTCAACCAAAATGGAAATATTACTTTTCATGCCATTTTATTGCAGTGTCTGCATGGCTAATAATGAAAAGTAATTACAAAAATATTGAAAAAAAACATAGAATTGACTTTTGGATTGGAATTGGATCAGCAACGTGGAGCACTGCTGTAATTGGTACTTTTATTGGATTTTATGCATCAGACTATTTGGACAAAAATATAATGATCGGTTTAGCAATTCTAAATCCAATTTATTTCCTATGCATGATGGTAGGTGCAATGAAGACTATCCAAATAGGAGCGTCAGTAATATTAGGCTTGTTGTTGGGACCAGTATTTTATTTTTTTTCTCCAGAATGGTCAATTTTACTTGGTGGCCTTGTAGGTGGAACTATTGCATATTTTATAGGAGAGCTAAATGTCGATTAGTATAATTCTTGCTATCTTAGTGACATCATTAGCAACTTTTTCTTCAAGATTTTTAGGAGTAGTTTCCTCAGAAGGAATAAAAGAAACATCAAAATTATTTAGATGGTTTAATTGTTTAGCTTATTCAACTTTAGCTGCTTTGATAGCTAGAACTATTATATTTCCTGTGGGAGTATTGTCTGAGGCAAGTTATATAGCTAGGGTAATCGTAGTGTTATTTTGTTTATTTATTTTCTTTATTTCTAAAAGAAATTTTGTTTATCCAACTGTAATTTCTGCTATGATGATGGCAATACTGAGTGAGTATATATAATGGAAAATATTTCTGGTTTAGTAATTTCAGAACACAATAAATCGAAAAGAATAATCAATATAGAAATAGAAAATGAAATTATCAATAAATTAATATTTCCTTTCAATAAATTTGATTTAACTGCATTAGAACTAAAACCATTTACTAGATTTACGATTGCAAAAAGCTTAGATGATCTTACAGATAATAAACTCAGTAAGTTAATGAGTGCAATTATTAAAGATAGATCTACAGGATGTTTTATAATAGGGCCAAAAAATATTTCTTCAAATATAAACGATGAATTTTTAATCAAACTTTCTACCGCTGTTGCACACTTAATTGGTATTCCTAATCATGACAGTATGGCAGAAAAATATTATGCAAGATTTGTTGTTAAACATGAAGACAGTAGCGACTCGTATTTAAGAAAAGCATATAGAAATATGGATCTTCATACCGATGGAACATATGTTAAAGAGGTTACTGATTGGCTATTGATGACTAAAATTAACGAACAGAATGTTGAAGGAGGTGAGACAACCATGTTGCATCTTGATGACTGGGAGCATTGTAATGATTTATTTAATGATCCAATTGGTAGACAAAACTTTACTTGGGGATCACCAAAAAGTAAAAATGTTGACTATAAAGTAGAGCATCCAGTTTTTTCTTCTGATGAAAGTGGTAATCCTAAAATTTCTTATATTGACCAATTTCCTGAGCCAAAAAATATGAAACAAGGTAATTTTTTGCAAAGACTGTCTGATGCTTTAGAAGAAAGTAAAAATAAAACTATTACAAAACTACCAGTTGGATCTTCAATAATTGCTAATAATTATTTTTGGCTCCACGGAAGACAACCATTTGTTGAAAATAAAAATTTATCTAGAGAATTGCTTAGAATTAGAGGTATATTTCCTCTTTAATTTAGCTAATAATTGATAAATTTGAGAGTGTTGTATTTTTGCAATAGTTTTAATAAATGATGAAAATGAGCTATTTTTTTGCTAAATTATTGCCAAAACATGTTATTAACGCCCATTAACTTATATATAAGGATTCGAATATGAAAAAAATAAACACAATATTAGCTGCAGTAGGTGCTTTATTGATGTTATCAGTAACTGGTGCAAATTCAGTTGAATTTAAAGCTGGTGTATCTGCTAACGGAATGGCTGCTTACGCAAACGCTAAAGAGACTCTTAAAGGATCAGGTGTAAAAACTGGAAGAACTACAAGTGAAGAAGCTGTTCTAGCTACTTCTTTTGCATCTGTATTCGCTGAAATTTCTAGTGATGAAATTGGAGGATTAGGAATTGGTATTTCTTATGCTCCAGATGTTGTTGAACTGGATAAAGAAACTAGACATATTGCAAATGAAACTATTCTTTCTGGAAACGGAAATGATGCAGATGGTGGTGTACAAGCAGTTGATGCTAAAATAAATGATTTAGTAAGTGTATACCTTACATTGCCAATAGGTGATAGTGGTGCATTTATTAAAGCTGGATATATTCAAGCAACTATGGTTACTAATGAGTCACTAGCAACAGGATCAAAATACGAAGATATTGATCTAACTGGTACTCAAATAGGTGGTGGTTATGAAGGATCTTTAGGTGATATGGCTTTCTGGAGAGCAGAAGGTAGCCTCCAACAGTGGGATGACATAAGCGCTAATGGTTCAGAGTCAGACGGTGATGATACTACGAAAAACAAAATTACAGCTGAATTAGGTTCTGTTACTGGAACTTTATCAGTGGGAATGAAGTTTTAAGTATATTAACTTAATTATTTAAATTTAAAAAACCCCCTCAAGTAGGGGGTTTTTTTTTATCTAATTTAAACCACTTAGTGATAAAAATATCATATAATTAAAGTTATGAATATAGGGTTTATCGGAACAGGCACAATTGCAGCATCTGTAATTACTGGAATATTCAAATCCAAAATTTCTTTTAAGAAAATCTATATTTCAAAAAGAAATAACAAAAACTCTCAAAAAATAAAAAAAAAATACAAAAAAGTTTTAATTGCAGAAAATAATCAAGAAATTGTAGATAGATGTAATTGGGTTTTCTTATCAGTAACACCAACAGTTGGAAATAAAATTATTAAAGAATTAAAATTTAAATCAAGTCAAACTGTAATTAGTTTTATTTCAACAACAACTTTATCTCAGTTAAAACAAGCTATAAAAGTTAATGCTAAAATAGTAAGAGCAATACCTTTACCACCAATATCTTTAAAAAAAGGGCCTGTACCTATTTGTCCTCCTAACTTAAAAGTAAAAAAATTTTTTAATCAACTAGGAACGACAGTAGAAATTAAAAATGAAAAATCGTCTATTAACTTCTGGTCTACATCAGGAATGATGGCTCCTTTTTATCAAATATTAAGTACTATGACTGATTGGCTTGTTAAAAAAGGAATTAAAAGAAAAAATGCTCAAAAATATATTACTTCTTTATTTTTAGCTTTATCAGAAGATGCAGTCGTAAATTCTAAAAAAGATTTAAAATATTTAGTAAAAGATTCTCAAACATCGAAAGGTCTAAATGAACAAGGCGTTAAAGAATTAACTAAAGCTGGTTTTTACAAGTCATTAGAAAAAACTTTAAATAGTATCCATAAAAGACTGAACAAATAATTCTAATGACAGATAATATTTTAGAAATTAACAACCTATCAAAATATTTTGGAGGATTAGCTGCTGTTTCTGATTGTTCTTTAAAAGTTAAGAAAGGAACAATTACAGGAATCATAGGCCCAAATGGATCTGGTAAAACAACTTTATTTAATTTAATTGCAGGTAATTTAAAGTCATCAAGTGGATCTGTTACATTTGATCAAGAGAATATCACAGATGTTCCATCCTATGAGTTGTTCTCTAAGGGATTATTAAGAACTTTCCAAATAGCTCATGAGTTTTCAAATTTATCTGTATTAGAAAATTTAATGATGGTCCCAGGAAATCAATCTGGAGAAAAATTAATGACAGCATTATTAAAACCGAAACTAGTAGCAAAAGAGGAAGCAACAGTTAAAGAAAAGGCTAAGGAGGTTGTTGATTTTTTAAATTTAAGTCATTTGACTAATGAACTTGCTGGAAATTTATCAGGCGGTCAAAAAAAATTATTAGAACTTGGAAGAACCATGATGGTTGATGCTAAACTAGTTTTGCTTGACGAAGTGGGAGCTGGTGTAAATCGAACTTTACTTAAAGATCTTGGAACTGCTATAGAAAAACTTAATAAAGAAAAAGGTTATACATTTTGTATGATTGAACATGATATGGATTTTATTGGTAGATTATGTGATCCAGTAATAGTAATGGCAGAAGGTTCGGTTCTATTTGAGGGAACAGTAGAAGATGCAAAAAAAGATGAAAAAGTAATTGAAAGCTATTTAGGTAGAGGCTCAAAACTTAAGGATCGAAATTAATGGCTTACTTTGAAGGAAATGTAATGACAGGTGGCTATGGTAATGGACCAGATATCATTAATTCTTGCACAGTGAACGTTAATAAAGGAGAAATCGTATCAATACTAGGACCTAATGGTGCGGGTAAATCAACAGCTATGAAAGCAATGCTTGGTTTATTAAAGTTAAAATCTGGATCAGTCATAATTGATGGTAAAGATATTTCAAAACTATCCCCACAAGACAGGGTTAAAGAAGGTATTTCTTTTGTTCCTCAAAATAAAAATGTTTTTGCAGGAATGACTGTTGAAGAAAATTTAGAAATGGGTGCTTTTCTTATTAATGCTGAAATTGATAATACTATAGAGGAAATTTATAATTTATTTCCAATTCTTAAAGAAAAACGAAGTCAATTGGTAGGTGAATTATCAGGTGGACAAAGGCAACAGGTAGCACTTGGCAGAGCTTTAATGATTAAACCTACGGTTTTAATGTTAGATGAACCAACTGCTGGAGTTTCTCCAATTGTAATGGATGAATTATTTGACCATATAGTAAAAGTTAAAAGAACAAATGTTGCTATTTTAATGGTCGAACAAAATGCTAAACAAGCTCTTAATATTTCTGATAGAGGATATGTTTTAGTTACTGGAGAAAATAAGTATTCAGGAACTGGCAATGAATTATTAAATGATCCAAGAGTAAGAAGCTCTTTTTTAGGAGGATAATATGGATTTTTTAAACGCTATAATTCTTTTATTAAACTATATTTTTATACCTGCATTAACTTATGGTTCTCAACTAGCGCTTGGTGCCATCTTTGTTACTTTAATTTATGGAATTTTAAGATTTGCTAACTTTGCAACTGGAGACATGATGTCTTTTGGCACAATGGTTACAATTTTGTTTACCTGGTATTTTCAGTCAATTGGCATTTCACTTGGTGTGTTGCCAACTGCTTTAATAGCTATTCCATTTGCAATTTTATTTATGATTATTTACATGCTCTTTATAGATAAGTTTGTATTCAAGTATTATAGAGTTAATAAGAGCCCACCAGTCCAATTGGCAATGGTTAGTATCGGGGTAATGTTTGTTACCCAAGCAGTAGTCAGGATTATAATTGGTCCATCTGATAGAAGATTTTTTGATGGCGAAAAATTTATTATCAAAGCTCGTGAATTTAAAGAAATGACAGGACTTAACGAAGGTCTTGCATTGAAGTCCACTCAAGTACTAACAATATTTGTTACAATTGTATTAGTTTCTCTTTTATTCTGGTTTCTTAATAAAACTAAAACAGGAAAGAGTATGAAAGCTTATTCTGATAATGAGGATTTAGCATTATTATCAGGAATAGATCCCAAAAGAATTGTAATGATTACCTGGATAATTGCTGGAATTTTAGCAACTATTGGGGGCGCTTTATATGGCTTGGATAAAAGCTTTAAACCTTTTACTTATTTTAACAATATGCTTCCTATATTTGCTGCAGCAATCGTTGGAGGAATAGGCAATCCATTTGGAGCTTTTTTAGGAGGATATGTTATTGCATTTTCTGAAATATTTTTAACTTATGCTTACAAAAAATTCTTTATGTATGTTTTGCCAGAAAGTATGGAGCCTGACAGTTTAGTTCAACTTTTATCAACAGATTATAAATTTGCAGTTTCATTTTCGATATTGGTAATAGTGTTGCTATACAGACCATCAGGAATATTTAAAGGAAAAGTATTGTGAGAAAGAATTTAAACGTAATAATAGCTTACAGCATTATGATGGGTTTAATTATTCTAGTAGGAATTTTTCAATCTTGGAATGTTGCACTATCAATATTTAATCTTTGTTTGATTTCTGCTGTAATGACTATGGGCGCAAATATTCAGTGGGGCTACGCTGGTTTAATTAATTTTGGAATTATGGGCTATGCAGCACTTGGGGGTTTAGCGGCTGTTTTAATTTCTGTTGATCCAGTTCAAGAAGCATGGCGTGCTGGAGGTTTCGATATTTTGATGTGTCTATGGCTGATTATTGTAATGGTATTGGCTATTAGATTTATTCTAAAAAATTTTGAAAAATCTAAATTTAGGACTTACGGGATAGCAGCAATTATAGTTGCTGGTATTATAATTATTAGAATAACAGCAGAGCCTGGAATTGAAGCAATTGAAAGTGTTAATCCAGCTAAAACAGGATTTTTAGGTGGCTTTGGATTGCCAATTATTTTTTCTTGGATAGTTGGAGCATTTTTTGCTGGTGGATTAGCTTTTATAGTTGGAAAAGTTGCGCTGGGTTTAAGAGCTGATTATCTAGCAATTGCAACTTTACTAATTTCTGAAATCGTAATTGCAATAATAAAACATGAGGACTGGTTAACAAGAGGAGTTAAAAACGTAATAGGTTTAAAAAGACCAGCACCTTATGAGGTCGACCTTCAAACGACTGAATGGTTCATTAATTTAGTCGAAAAATTTAACTCAGGTAAATTAGCTTTAATCTCTAATCTAGCTGATCGTCAGGCAGCATTAAACCAAATGGTAATAGAAGGTTCGTCTATTTTTGTTAAGCTTTGTTACTCAGGATTATTTTTGGTTGTTGTTATTATACTTTTAATTTTAACACAGAAGGCACTTTATTCTCCATGGGGGAGAATGATGAGAGCCATAAGAGACAATGAAGAAGCTGCAAATGCAATGGGAAAAAATGTTGTTAAACAACATCTATTAATATTTATACTTGGATCTGCAATAGTTGGAATAGCTGGAGCAATGTTAGTTACACAAGATGGATTATTTACACCAGGAAGTTATAGGCCGATGAGATATACATTTTTGATTTGGGTGATGGTTATTGTTGGTGGAAGTGGAAATAACTTTGGGGCAATTCTTGGAGGATTTGTAGTTTGGTTTCTATGGATTGAAGCCGCACCTATAGCATTATTTTTGATTAACTTTTTTACAGCAGGTATGTCAGATACACATGCGTTAAAAATCCACTTAATTGAGAGCGTTCCTTACTTTAGATATCTAATGATGGGTCTAGGATTATTGTTAATAATGAGATATCGACCTAAGGGTATACTTCCAGAAAAAATAGAAATAAAATAGCTGTTTATGAAATATATTATTTTAGGTGCTGCAATTGCTTGGGCCATGTACATGTCTGATAAATATATCTTTTAATTAATTTCAGCCTTTTACAATTATTTTTTTATAATTTTAAACATTAATTGCATGACTCTTTTAAATTATTTTGATTTTACTTTGTCTCAATTCTTAATAATTTTACTTATTGTATTGATTGCATCAGTAATAAGAGGGTTTAATGGTTTTGGATTTTCAGCGACATGTATTTCTGGATTTTCTTTTATACTTCCCGCAATAGAAATTGTTCCAATCATATTAATACTAGAAGTTTTTATAAGTATATTTATGATTCCATACATATGGAGTAAAATAGATTGGAGCTTTGTATTAAAACTATTAATTGGTATTGCTATTGGATCACCAATTGGATTATATCTTTTAAAATACCTTTCTCCAGAAACTACACATTTATATGTATGTTTGATAATAATTTTTTTTTCTACCCTATTAATGAAAGGGTATTCAAATAAGAATATAAATAATGATCAAGCAAAAATTTTTACAGGAATAATTTCAGGAACTTTAAATGGATTAACAACATTAGGAGGAATGCCAGTTGCATTATTTTTATTAGTTACAAATATTCAGCCAGCTATAATAAGAGGTTCGTTAGCTGCATTATTTTTTTTAACAGACATTTATGCTTTTATCTTAAGTTTTTTTGGTGGAATTGTTGATATGACAACTATTTATAGAACCATACCTTTGATAATAGTTTTACCTCTAGGAGTATTCATAGGTAACAAGTTTTTTATTAAAAGTAAGGAGCAACTATATAGAAAAGTAGTTTTTTATTTTTTAATAATTATTTCAATTATTGGTATTTTAAGAATTATAAGTAATATTTAGGTACAAAAAAAACCCCAGTAATAAAAATTACTGGGGTTTTTTAATTAGATAAAATTATCTTTGTTTTTTAGTTTTAAATTTTCCGCCTTTAATTTCTTGCTCTAAGAAAGAACCTTCAGCTTCACCTACTTCAGTAAAAGTTACTCCAGTTGCACCTTCGTAATTTATCTTTTTACCTTTAGCCAGTAAATCCAATCCTTTTTTAAGCTGACCTGGATAAATTTTAGTTCCAGGAGCATTAGCAACATCCATTACATTTTTTGCAATTGATGCTCTGTCAGCAGAACTTCCTGCTTGCATTGCTAAAACTATCAAAGCTGCAGCATCATAAGACTCACCCGTGTAAGGTCCTGAAGAGTCAATACCACCAGCTTTTGCTACATCAGAAAATACACCAGCACCTTTTCCAGTTGAACCAGGCATTGAACCAAAAGATTTGCTTAAATCTTTTCCAAATGCATCGACAAGAGATTGACCAATCATACCATCTGATAAAATAAATTTATCAAATGCACCAGAGTCTAAAGAAGCTTGAATAATTCCTTTTCCACCTTGGTCCAAGTAACCAATTACAGCTACTGCATCACCACCTGCTGAAGCAAGTGTTGCAACTTCAGATGAGTAATCTGCTTTACCATCTTCATGAGCAGTTACAGTAGTTACTTTAATGCCATGACCTTCAACTGCTGCTTTATAAACATCAGCTAAACCTTTTCCATAGTCATTGTTTGTGTAAGTGATTGCTACACTTTTTACTTTTCTATCTTTAGTAATATCAGCTAAGATTTGTCCACCTCTAGCATCTGATGGAGCAGTTCTGAAAAAATATCCATTATCATCTAGAGTTGTTAATCCTGGAGAAGTTGCTGATGGTGAAATCATTACTACACCATTTGGTACAGCAACATTTGATGCGATCGCACCAGTTACACCTGAACAGTCAGCACCCATAATAGCTGCTACTCCTTGTGAGATAACTCCCTCAGCTGCTGCAGTTGCTGCTGCTGAGTCAACACAAGTTGAGTCTGCTCTTACTACTTCAATTTTTTTTCCACCTAATAGTGAACCTGAGTCTGAAGCTTCTTTAAAAGCAAGTTCAGCAGAT
>Ga0315321_10004801_pt1 | contig 10355 bp, 5 predicted proteins | sample M180m21515metaG_FD_203464 | JGI IMG/M metagenome (GOLD analysis project Ga0315321, IMG submission 203464) | Ammonia-oxidizing marine archaeal communities from Monterey Bay, California, United States - M1 80m 21515 | ecosystem: Environmental > Aquatic > Marine > Intertidal zone | place: USA... | reverse complement strand
GAAGCAGAAACCAGTGTTTGAGTTTCCCTTGACTGGGCAAAGCCAACATCAAGTAGCTGAACTTTACTATCCCCAGAAATATATATATTGTCCAATGATAAAGCTCGGTGGTGAATGCCTCGTTTTGACATCTCAATTAGAGTGCTAGCAACATCCAGCATCACACTTTTTAGGTCGTATTCAGTAGCTTTAGACAAAGGCTCACCAATAATATTTTGGTGGACTAAAGCTAAAGATTCACCGTCATCGTGAAAAGAAAGAGCAGCAGGAACTGACGGAAGATCGGCCAATTCACTCAACAAATAAAATTCTTTCTTTAATTCAGCCCTCAGCTCTTTAATTCTTGAAGCAGGTCGGCCTGAAACGTCCACATATTTCATCCAGTATTGGAAGTTGAATGTGTGGCCCTCAGGCTCAACAATCCATAACTCAACGTCGCCATTATCTCCCAAATGTTTTTTCTTTGAATAATTGCCAACCTTATTTTCTTTTTCTCGTAACAGCTTAAAATCACAAATTGCACTTAAAGCAATTTCCTTTTGGCTTTCTTCAAGTTTATGTTTGTGAAAAGCTGTAATGTACTCCGGAGTCGTAAGGGCCTTAATGATATTGTTTTTATGATATACAGGTAAATTATCTTCGCCTTTCACGACAACAATTTCCCCACCTAATCCGCCGGTAATAAACGTTAAACCCTGGCACCAAGGAGCATGCTGATGCTGCCTTAGCTTAACTTTGCATCTTGAGGCAAGGGTACGTGCATTCTGATGCAGCTTGGGCAAAGGATTTTTTACAGATCGATTATCATGCTGCCATACATCTTTCCCAGCATTTAAACGTCCTTGATACCCTTTTACATCAACAACATAAACAGCCCAATCCCCAACGATGATAGCGTCACACTCAAAAGGTTGGCCATGATCAGAATAAACATCAACATTCGCGATAATGGTGTAATGTGCGGGCAATTCTTTTGACAAAAAATCAAAAGCCCACTTTTCGGCATCATTTGCTGGCTTTCCTACTTGTACTAAATTTGCCATTCCTTATTCACTCTTTAAGCTTAATACTTGCGAATAATTCGGTTGGCTAATTTCAAAAGTATCATCGACAAACTCAGCCCACTCAAAAAGTATTTGGTTATAATTTTTTATATCCACCCGATATGGTTTTGGATCATCCAGAATTGCGTCATGAAGGCGAGCTGTAACACCACCAAAACTAAGACTCTCATGCGCGACCAATGAGCGCAACCATCCATAAAGCCTTGTTCGCTTAAAGGATCGTTTTAAAGACTCTTCGCTTATATCATCAAGATTGAGCCCAAGCAGGTCAAAATCGTGTGCTTCTCTAGCCTCATCCAAATTAAGCCGAAGAAGCTTTGACGGTGTGGAAAACACAAGCTCTTGAACCCAGAGAAACTCTATGGGCTTATTGAGCGCCGCATCAATTACTTTTGACCAAGATGTTGACATCTCTAACGATTCTTTATTTTTTGATTTTTGAACTTCGCTTTTGATCAAGTCATAAAGGGAGTCATTCATCCAGGTTACTTCGGCGTCAATAAAGTCATTTATTTTCTTAATGTCAGCTTGTCCTGCGGGAATCCTAGTTCCAAACTCATGATTTCCAGCTAAACCTATATGCAATCCCTTTTGAGTTAGATTTGCTGAACCAAGAAAAACATTGGCATCATCTATTAGAAATAGTTTCCCATGCAGATTTAAATCTATTCCAAACGCCCACCCTTTCTCAGCACATATTTCGTACACTTCTAGATCTGACGCACCAAAAATCAGATCCCCCTTGCACCACCGCGTCACCACCTTCAACTTTACATCGCTTTTCACAGAAGCTAATAGTGAAAGTAGTGCCTTTGATTTTATATAGGCGCTACAAACAACAATTGATTGCGTTGAACTATTTATAGAGTCCGTCAACTCTTTCGCAAACTCTTTTGATAGGTACAACATATATCAGCACCTAACTTCCAGCATTTTCGATCAGCTGTTCGATCCACTCACTCCACTTTGAACGATATCGCTCAAATATCTTTTTATCATATTTGACCACCAATTCATCTTCAGCTCTAACAAGCGCCATCATCATGATTTCCAGGGCCTGATGGCCTTTCTTATCAGTATGATTTTCTAAGTGACTCCAAAAGACATCATAAAATTTTGTATCTCTATTTATTATTCCAACAGAAGCATTAGCAACAGGTTTTCTATCAAGAAACAAATCGCCCGGCCAACTATCAGTCAACAAATCAACCCTATAATCTAAAGTTTCTACAGCCTCCTCGCGAGCGTCCTCTGCGCTCAAACTACTATCGTCGGCCAGCAGTAATTTAACTCTTTCCTCTATTTTTTCTTCTTCAGTTATAGCGTCAGCATGCATAGATGATTCAGTTTCCGAGGTATCAAGGCCTACCTGGGCATTTACTTTAGATGCGGATGACCCCCCATTTCTATTTTTACCTCGGGATCCCTCCCGCCGTCCTTTTATAATTTTCATCATATCGTCAATCTGTTCCGACAATATTTTATTCAATTGAACCAGTAAGTAAGCCTTATGATCACCATGATCAGCTTCTTCAGATAAAGCTTCAACTGCATCATCATCAATTTTGTGAATAAATCTTACTTCCTGCTTATTGTTTGTCACTCCGAATAATTCATCTAATACTGGATCGAAGCGAACCTCAGCTCCCCACCATCTATGTCTAGGCTCACTAGCATCCAGAAAACCATAAGTCCCAAAATCAATCTCCCTGCCAGCCCTGACAAACGAAATACCAGTATTATGCGCGTAATGCCTACCGACCTTTGAGTTCCCTCCCATATTCTGGATTGATGGATTTGCAACTGTAAACCGAAATTCAACAATCGAAGTTTTCTCTTCATCACCATCAATATATGGAACCTCCAGAGGGAATGGCTTTTCATGCAACTCATTCGTTGAAACTTCTCCTTGCTCTGGCAGGTTGTTCGGGGTCAACAGATAAAGAGGGTCATTAGCCAAAAGCCCCACCGAAGTGGTCTTCTTAGAATCCAATTGATGCTGATGCAGAGTTATCTCCCTCTTTTTCCCGTACTTGTCGCAATCATCTAGAAAGTGGCGATAAATACGGCACAACTCTTTATTCATACGCCTCAGGAGGGTTTCCGACCGCTTTAAGTCCATTTGGTCCAAATTATCCCAAACAACCAAAGTACCTGTATCAGACACTTTGTCCTTGAAACCCTCCAGTATTTCCTCAGGAATTGAAGCCTTTTCTACTGGGGAAAGTTCCTGCATGGATCCATTATGGATCTCATCGAGGTCTAAATAAGCTCTATAAACATCAGCTTTTTTTGTCCAGCTATAAACTTCTACAGCGCGAGCCTGAGAAATCGAGGCTCCCTTTAAACCAAACCCAAAACGCCCCAAGCCCTCCCTTGTATCCAGCCTTGTCCCCCAACCTAAACTAAGACACTTTTCCAAAACCTCAGGAATCATCCCATTGCCGTTATCTAGCACAGCAATTCGCTGCACTTGATTAGATGCACGCGACTTAATAAAGACCGGAGAACTCAGAGCAATAATATCTATAGTACTGGCTTCTGCCTCGATAGAATTATCTACCAATTCTGCAACAGCAGTTGCTGTAGAACGATATCCTGCCTGGCGCAGAGCCATTAGCCCTAAATACGCATCAATAATTTGTGTCATTATTTTTCCTTTGCTTAATTATAAAATGAGTCAAAATACGTAAATGCCTGATCGGAGGAAGGCATATTAACTAGGTTGTCCACTACATCCACAAGAGCACACTCTGACTCCCCTCCCATCAATGGCCCCCTGAGGCCACGGCCAATCATCTGAGAATACAAAACAACAGAGGTTGTTGGTCTTGCTATTATGACTGCCTTAATATTTGGAGCATCAAAACCTGTTGTTAACACACCAAAGTTAACTAGAACGGGGAGATCCCCAGATTTAAACTCACTGATTATGTCTTGACGCTCTTGAGAGGTACTGTCCGCAGTTATGGCTGCAGACCTACAGTTTTTTAACGTTAACAACGTGGCTAACTCAACCGCATTATCTTTGCTGGGTGCAAAAATAATTGTTGGAAATTGATTTTCCAGGGCTAGCTTAATTGCCTGAGCAGCAATCAAATTAGTTCTTTGTTCGTTTCTCCCTAGTTTTTTTAGCACCGATGATGGAACATCTAATAACTTTTCCATCTGAGCCTTCTCACTAGCAGATATTTCTATATCTACCCCTGAATCAAGCTTATATTTATTCAGCGCCGCCAATACACCCTTGTTTGTCAAAAATCCGATAGGGTTCTCCAGCTCCTCTCCCTGATCACCCACAATATTTATTTTGTTGTTTTGATAAAACTCTGACAACTCGACAGTAGGATCATGATCAGCCCCCACATGATGACGACCGGGAGTTGCTGTCAATCCAATTATCTTTGTTCCTCTACCAGAAAATACATCGATAACCTCCTTATAGGTCGGCGCCGTTGATTGATGTGCCTCATCAACTATTAGCAAACCAGCTCTTTGCCTAATCAATGTTGCCTGCTTAAACCTTACATCGTCACCACTCGTTATTAAGCCATAGGCAGTCTGAAAACTAATCACAAGAAAGAAATCTGAAGAATCATCCCCTAAATCAACCCTCCTACCACCCCACATCCGAACAGCCTTTACGGGATGGGTTCCAAGTTTTCGCCATGACAATTCAAAAGATTCGACCGCTTGTTCACACAGCTCTTCACTATGCGCCAACCATACAACTGACTTATTTTCGGTTCCAGGCCCCCTTAAAAAGTCACAAACAGCTTCCATAGAGGTTCTCGTTTTCCCTGCACCTGTGGGCATATGCACTAACGTTCTTAACTTGCTAGCGTCATTTAAAAAATCTACAATTTTTTTCCTCACCCAATTCTGGTAGGAATGCAGACAAAAAGGGACGTCCACAAGAAATTCTGACGGAGACTTATTTTCTTTCTCCGATACGGCATTACCGCCAATACCGAATAAACCTAGAAAGTCCTTTGACTTCCTATTATCTCCCCAAGAAAAATTATTATAATCTTTGAGATCATCGTACATTGAACCAGATTTACCTAAAACCTCTGACAGAGCGTCACGACCTAAAGAAGCTAAAAGTTCCAATCGCAATGACTGATTTTTGAAAATTTTAACTCCCTGCTCTATGAAAAGTATCTCAGCCAAAAATTCACTTGATATTGGCAAACCTAACGAGTTAAAGCGTAAAACTTTTTCCTTACCAACATACCCTGTTAGAGAAGATACCCCTAAACAAGAAAGAAGATTAACCACATCACTATGAATCGCCGTCATATATCGCTCATATTATTTATCCAAAAATACGATTTTAACCCTGCAGAACTCTTCACCTATAAACTACAGATTAAGCAAGCCTGATCTTCCGGATCATCATCCGAACCATCTTTCAGAACGTCCTGCCATCTTTCGCTGGATGTATCTGATTTAGCAATAATGCCCTCTTTCCTTTCTCGCTCTTCGGCTCTAGAGACAAGCTCGTCCAATGAGCCTTGGGAACTCCAGGTATATCCATGACCTTTGATTTCAATAGGACCGTCTTTCCAGTCAATCTTTTCTCGTTTTCTTTGTTCAAACTGTTTTGCTTTTTCAAACAGTTCAGGGTGATAGCGTTTCAACCCTAACCATTCTTTTTGCTGCTGGAAAAAGCAGAAGTAACACCCTGATCGAGATCTCCATTTATAGTATTCAGGAATACCAATAGATTCTTCGAGTACCCTGAAAATATCATCTCTGACTAGGCCGTCTTCTATAAAGGGAAAGACTGGTTTAATTGTTTCTTTATTAGATATGTATCCTTCCCTGTTTTCGTCAGCACGAATCCCTATGTAGCTAACGACTGAATCATCTCCTACAAACGCCTCAAAAGGCTTAATCTTCATCATCCTTGTACACCACCTTTGCTGAGCTGATGGAAGGTACTCGTTGTGCTGAGTTAGCCAGTCTTCAAAAGGCTTGCCGCTATTAAGGCGAACAATTTCCTTACCCAAATATGCCTCTAATTTATCCAAGAATTCGTAGATTTCTGGCAATTCAGCACCAGTGTCTGAAAAAAAGTATTCGACCTTTTCATGGATTTTTGGGTAGTGATCTTTTATATAAATAGCTAAAGCTGAGCTATCTTTCCCGCCGGAGACCCCTAAAACATGGCGATATTGTGGGTCATCTACCCATTGCGCAAAACCTGAATTCATTTTTTTCTCCCGCTCTGTAGTTTTAAGTCAACTTTAGCAGGTTGGCCTTTCTTCATGCTTTCTTTATAGTCATGTAAAAAACCATCTACAATTTCCGCCAAGGCGGCTAGTTGCAACTCTTTATCTGGAAGTTCATTGATTGCAATTTCGATGCATTCTTTGGCTTCCTCAATTCTTTTCGCACTACGCTGATCAACTGCGACTACTTCATCCAGAATTTCACTTCCCTTCTTGATGCTGCGAAGTAAGTAAACATCGAAATCACCTTCCATTGAGGCTGCTTTAGATTTTTCATAAACACGAAGCTTTTCCAAGTCGATGACACGCCTAGAGAAATCAGTCAGGCGATATTCAGCAGTGTCTTGATCGTTGTTTAGCCATTTCGCTGAAGGCTTATGACCCAAAAACATTAAAATATTTTCAAACCACTCTTCATCACTGCCTGTTCTCTTATTAATCCTCATTATGAACGCCCGGAGGCCTTTAGTATCAACCGTATAGTTTTCTAGATCATAGATCTGGCCAGAGACGATCTTCCTAGTCTCTGACAATTCCAAACTTTTATTCACTTTGAAAGCTTCGTGTAACAAATCAAGCTGCTTGTCCAACAACTTGTTATAGCATTCTTTTAGTTCACGTAATCGTTCAGTTAGCTCTTGCGCAAAGCCTTCAAGCTCCTCATCTCCGGAACTATTTGATAACTGTTCGTAACCTAACGCTTTCGGCAATTGCTCGAACAAGAGCGTCTCAGGGGATTTTGCTAAATTGAAGGCATGACGAACTGCCATCGCATTTTCAGAAAGATCCCGCTTAGTTTTTTGAGTATATTCTGGCAACTTACCCATAAATGTTGCTAAAGGCTTAGCCAAATCCAACAAAGTCCTTTTCTTTGTGTCGCCATGGATTACTTGAGAGTACTGTTTGAATAAGGACGCCTTCAGCCCAGAAATCCTGAATCTCTGGAACGAGAATTCATCTGGTCGCTTAATAAAGCGTTCGATCATTTCCTCAGTAAAATAGGGCCTATATCTCCTTCCTTCATAAATTGCCAATTCATTTTGATAAACAGAAAAAACAGCAATATATAAAACTGGCAACAAACCTGCTTTTACGCCATACGGGGGAGAAATAAGTTCTTGATTCAGGTCGAAGAAGGACTTTGCCTGCTTTTCTGTGGAATCAAGAAACTCATCAATTCTCTGCCAAGCTGGAAGAATATTGATCTTGTCTTCAGCATTGCTTGACCCAGGTGCAACAAATTCCCAAACACCAGCTTCACGCTCAATATGAATACCAGCTTCACGCAAAAACGCTCTGTAAATAGCTTTTTCAGGTGGAAATTTTTCAATACCTAAATCTGGATCCTTTTCATTCTGAAGCATCATCTGGAGCAATTTCTTGGTTGCTCCCTTTGCCTGGGCTGATGGTTTATCTCTATTCACCAATTCATTAGCAACACGAGGAGCTTTGGCATACACCTCTTTAAGGATTGTAGACATTTCAATTTGAAGCTGCCTCTTATTAGCAACCTTGATCGACTGGCCCTTATGCCACCACTCACTTTCTTCAGGGGAATCCACAAGATTTCTTAACAGCTTTTCCTCTGATCGCTCGGCAGCACTCAGCCGATCTTCAAACTCACGCTTTGCAACCGGATCAACATTAAGCTCTTGTCGATTTGTTTGCACACGTTTTAATGCAATAACCTCAGAAACCGCCTCTCTAAGTTGAGAGCCGCTTAGACATAGAACAACAAGATCTAAATCAGAATAATGACTAGACACAGTCTCTCTAAAGAGCTTTTCGTCATCCTGACCCGCAGCAAGATAAAAGATGATACGAGCATCTTCAGACTGTCTTTCTTCTGCTCGAAATGACTGTGCATCAACAAACATTGGAACAAAGTAACGCAGGGAACCTGTTTCAATTGTATACCGTCTAGCAACGGTCGGAAGCATGTGCTTATCTGTGTTTAATTCACGCGCCAATGAGAAATTTCCGACATTATTAAGCTCTTCTTGAAGAGCGCTCTCTAAGTCAAAGTCACTTCCCTGCCAAACCCTGTACTCACTGTTGTAGCGCCTGTAATTGATGATCGACTTATCAACAAGCTGCTTAACCGCTGCCTTACAGGCTGACTTTGTTGAAAAGCAACTCTCCAAAAGAGGCTTGGAGGCTTTGAAGCCACCCTTACCACCTATAATATTGAGTATGCCAATTGTTTTAAGAAGATTTACTTCACTCTCCTTAGCATCACCCAAACGCTCTATCGCAGTTACTACCTCCGCCCATCTTCTATGCGTTAGATAGTCGCCCATTACTGCGGGTTGATTGGAAATAAAATAATCAAAAATGTCATGCGGTTGAATAAACTCGCCAAGACTCTCAATACGACCAAGCATGTCTTGCATACCATGATCTTCGTGGCTTCCTAGGTAGCTAAATAATGTCCGTTCGTTTTGGGCAACTTTCTGACATAAAAGCGGCAGCAAGACAGCGCTTACAGGGTGCAGAGGGTAGCACTGGGTAAATAGATCAATAGCCTCTTTCTGTTTAAGCGATCCAGGAAGGGCATCACTCGCCATGAGAGTCCTCACATGCCCTGTAATCATTGTTCTCAGGTTTTTTTGTTGACTACCATTTAAACTTTGCTCAAACGCAGCTGAAACGACACGCAAAACTTGCTCGGCAGACTCAAGGAATGGAACCTCCTCAAAACGCCCCTGTACCTTCGACCACTCATTTTTGAGATTCTCACCAAGCCCTTTTGCATACTGCTCGAACGACTGATGCAAAAGCACGAATAGATATAAATTTACATCCATTCCTTTACATGCCTGCTCGGCTAGGGTTTGCAACAAATAAATATCATTTGCTCCGTAGTGCCTAGCCTCGTACTCAAGAAACTTTCCAAGCTCATCAATAATTAGAACAATACCACCGCAGCCCACTTCGCCAAGCTTTTCCTGCAGTTCCTTCAACAACAAAATTACTTCAGATGTTTCGACCTTATCTTTAGCTGCACTTTTCTCAAGCTTGGTTACAATGCTTGGTTTACGGACACCTTTTAAGTTTTTCCAATAACTAACAGCTGCGCCAGCCATCCCTGCAACTATACGCTTCCCCATTGGCTCTGGAGAGCCCGTGATTAATATCTTTAAATGTCCATCTGATTTTCTGGACTCTTTGGTAAAGCGTTTTGAAAGCTCTACGTCACTATCCTTTAAAATTCTCAGCGCTTCTTTTGTTGCCGGGTCAGACTTATTCGATAGTAACTGTGAAAGGAACACGGAAAAAGAAGACTTACCCGAACCATAAGGGCCAACTAGAGACCAAGCCCTAGGCGCCTGCTTACTATGAAATGAAGCAGACACACGATCTAACGTCCTCAGAGCTCTTGAGGTTGGAATATACGCACTAACAACACTCAGGGATTCAGCATCTCGCTCTAGATTTACTGAACGAGTGTAATGAGCATTTACAGAAATAAGAGGTTGTATACTCATGCTGCCACTCCCTTGTCGCTGTCAGCGTATGTTCTTTCAATGTAAATCATTGGATTGATATGATCCGAGAGTTTGTAAAGCTGATGAATTCCAGCTGTTTCATTTATTGCAAAAACATCGGGGATATAGCTCACCAGCTTTTCCAGTTTTGCAAGTAAATCCATCTCCGTCAGCCTAAAAATTGACCCCAAAGCAGGATATTCATCCCGAGAGTACATAAGGTCCTCAATAGGTATCGACTTGGATCCTTTTTCGCCGATTAATTTACTTACTGCATACCCTAGAATACCTATTGGCAATGCTGGCCGAGCCTCAGGCCTTGATTGATAGCTTCTCCCTCCCGCAGACTGAGTCATTAATCTCAGTGATGACAGTGGTGAGTCCAAAGCTTCTTCCAAAGGAGTCCGACCGTTTCCTTTCGACTGTGTATACATTCGAGGAATTAAAAGCGCATCTTTATCAGTAGTTGTTTTTTTAGGACGCTTAGAATTTAGAACTGATTCTTTTGTAAAATCAGATAATGCTGACTGCAGTTCAGAGCCGGTGAATTCCGGTCTGTGAAATTT
>Ga0315321_10004800_pt1 | contig 10356 bp, 8 predicted proteins | sample M180m21515metaG_FD_203464 | JGI IMG/M metagenome (GOLD analysis project Ga0315321, IMG submission 203464) | Ammonia-oxidizing marine archaeal communities from Monterey Bay, California, United States - M1 80m 21515 | ecosystem: Environmental > Aquatic > Marine > Intertidal zone | place: USA... | reverse complement strand
TGAACGAATTACCGGCATCAGCGTGGCCGGCCAGTGTGACCCCATGACCCCTGATAGGCAAAATCGGCACCCACCCGGCACGCCCCCCCTCTGTTGATCAAACCACCGAGTCGGCCGCGATTATTTTAATGCGGCATAGCCAAAGTGTGAACTGGTTCACAATTTAGCGCTTCAACTCTGGGTAGCATACAAAAACATGAAAGGGTTCATAGAGAAAGTCCTTCAGTTAATAATGTCAGGGTTGTGTCAATATGTCCGAAAATCTGAATAAATTGCAGCGCATGCGTCGAATTCTCAGGGATGAGGATCCCACTGACTGCTCACCATTGCCGGTTTTTCCTCCGGCGGACGTAAAATCAGTAAGTCTCAGTCGCAAATTTACCCCAAGTACTGAAATTCCGCGAGTTAGAAGCAAGCGTATCTCTGCTGCCCGAGCTAATCCCACTAAAGGCTCTCCGGTCGAGATGCTTTTACAGCAGAAGCAGGAAATCAGCCAACTGCAAAACACTATTAAGTTTATGGGTAACGAAATCGAACGACTGCAGTCGGCGATGGCCAAGAATGCTTCCTCTGAAGAGAGCGCTGAAGATCAAACGCCGTTTCCCCATGAAGTACAACGAATTCTGCTGTTGGTCGGCGACCAACGACTGAAGTATCCGCTGTACAAAAGTTCGATGACTATTGGCCGCGGTCCTGAAAACGACATTCAGGTTGCTAACGAATTCATGAGTCGGGTGCATGCCAGAATCGTAAGCGATGCTAACGGCGCTGCTATTGAAGACCTCAATAGTCGCAATGGTCTCGTGGTTAACTCTAAGAAAATAGGCTGTCCACACCAACTGCGCAATGGCGACCTGGTCTCATTAGGCAAAATGCAGTTTAAGTTTATAGACTTGGCCGAAAATACAGGCTTGGCGGAAGAATGCGTAGCCGAGGCGCTTGACTCATAGCCTCAGCTTCACGCTAAAATATAAAAGCCCGCTTTATGCGGGCTTTTTTACCCACTGGCATCAAAGTCGCCCTGACAATGATTCAGAAAATCCCGCCCTGTGCTGGGTTTTTTATCCCCTTTGACTAAACAGTTAGTTAAGGTTTGGCGCACGATGAGAGAGAAGCCGATTACTGGCTGCTTGAGCTGTATCTGCGGGGCTGAAACTGGTCTGCTCCCTGCGCACAGCGTTCTGCGTCTAAATAAACGGTAATGCTTGCAAACGTTGGTCTGCGTGCGAGAATTGCCGCACACGGTTCATAAGGCTGCTCCGCATATGTTTCGAAAAATTCCCTCTTGGGTTCAAATGGTGGTGTTAAGCACGATCATCGTTCCATTCGCCATCTTCACCGGCGGCAGCTGGCTGATTGGCCCCTACGAAGGAAGCTTCGGCATAATCGGGTTTTTCTTCAGCATCTACAGCGACGCTCTCAAGGCGCAGCCAGCCGCATGGTTGCTGCTGCTGGCTGCACCCATGCTGGTTTTCATTTGGCGCATAGCACTGCGGAAGCGCGGCTAATCAGCGAGCCCTCAACCCTTGTCAAATTAGAGACTTATGCTATACAATTGTAAAATAACTCGACGTTACTCGGATCGCACACTGAAAATATACGGATATAAGTCAGGAGCACAATAATGTCAGGGATCGACAAGGCAGAGACCAGCGGAAATTACACCAAAGGCAGCTTTAGAATGGTCGACAAAGGCAATGGGCGAGTCGTCCTTGAGTCGACCTCTGTCGAAGACGCTGAATCACTCAATCTATCCATAGATTCGCTTGCGGCGTCTCTAGACACCAGCGACTTAAGCCTGCAAAACGATCAGGATGGGTCATGCAACAACCCCTACGACTCGGATACAACGAGAGATAAAGCGGCCAAAGCCTGGTCAGGCGGCGCAGTTCGTTAACCTTAGAGCGTCGCGTTGATAAAAAAACCGGCAATTACTCCGGCCAAAAGTACCAACCCACTGTCGCAATGCCTGCCCAGAGGACCATCATGGTGATATGCCGCCACGGTCGACTTTTCAGGGATCCGTAGAAGCTCAAACCGGCAAACAATGACAAGAAGGTAAACATGCTGGTGGCCACCGCCAGTGTCGGAATCTCGGCACTCAGGCGCGGGTATTCGGCTTCCAACATCCAGAAAATAAGACAAACCAATAGCAGTCCACTTGCAACAGACCCTACGGTGCCCATCACTATGCCGAGCAATACGGTCACTGGCCGCATATTCAGATCAGCCTCAGCATTGCCTTCGCTGCGGGCTAAACCGCTATTTTGTGTGGGATTCATCATCGATTGCTGCAATAATCTGAACTACGCTCGTTTGTGGCTGCCATAGTGCATATATCCCTTTAGCGATTCAAGTAGCAGATTCAATGCCTCAACTATTAATTCGTGTACAGAAGACCGCAGTACTGACAGCGATTATCGCTGCCCTCCTCCTGGGCAATCAGAGCGCCGTCAGCCGGGCAACAGCTGTCACATCGATAGCTGCAGACGCACCCGCTGCACTTGAAAGCAGCAGCCGACACACGCAAGCATCACGCATGGTGACAAGATTCGCAGAACGCGCGCACTACTCCCGCACAGCTATTGATGACGAATTCTCCCGCGAACTGCTGAACAATTTCATCAAATCGCTCGATAACAACAAACACTATTTTCTTGCCAGCGATATCGAATACTTCCAGCGCTACCGCGACACCATGGATGACACACTGCGCGATGATGATATGGAACCAGTGTTCGACATCTTCAGAATTTATCGCCTGCGTGCCCAACAAAACCTGAACTATATTATTCAATCACTGAATGAAGAACCGGATTTTAGTGTTGACGAAGTGTATGTATTTGATCGCGAGGATCTTCCCTGGGCAACCTCCGAAGCTGAACAGCAGAACCTGTGGCGACAGCGCATGAAAAATGACGCCATAAGCCTAATGCTCGCAGAAAAAACCTGGCCTGAAACTGCGGAGGTTCTCAACAAACGTTACAACCGTTTGCTAGAGCGCATTAATGACATTGACTCAGACGAGGTTATTGAGAACTTTCTCAATGCATTTACCCATACGCTGGATCCGCATTCCAGCTACATGTCGCCACGTAATTCTGAGGAATACCGGATTGCTATGAGCCTTTCGTACCAAGGCATTGGTGCATCGCTGCAACTTGAAGATGATTACGTCACCATCATTAACATCATCCCCGGTGGTCCCGCTGCAATTGATGGCAAGCTGCAGCCCAACGATCGTATTACTGCAGTCGGGCAGCAAGAAAGCGGCGAACTGACTGATGTTATCGGCTGGGAGCTCGATGATGTGGTGCAACTTATTCGTGGCGAAAGCGGCACCATGGTGCGCTTACAGATTTTAGGTGCCGACTCTATGCCGGGCGATCAGGAAGTAATCCTGGAGCTGATACGCGACAAAGTTAAACTCGAAGAACGCGCCGCAAAAAGCGAAATCATCGAAACCGAGCGCGATGGCACTAAAACCAAAGTAGGCGTTATTTCGGTGCCAAGTTTTTATATGGATTTTGAAGCCCGCTCGCGCGGTGATAAAGATTATGTCAGCACGACCCGCGATGTCCGCAACCTTATTCTCGAATTAGAAAAAGAAGGCATTACGGGGCTGGTGATGGATCTCCGCGGTAATGGGGGTGGTCACTTATCAGAGGCCACCGCCTTAAGTGGCCTGTTTATTAATGCCGGACCTATGGTGCAGCTGCGTGACACCAGCGGCCGCATCGAGGTACTCGATGATCCGGAGCCAACGATTAGCTACTCAGGACCTTTGGTTGTGCTGGTTGATAGATACAGCGCGTCAGCTTCAGAGATTTTTGCCGCGGCTATTCAGGATTACGGCCGTGGCTTAGTGGTAGGTCAACAGACCTTCGGCAAAGGCACCGTGCAGAATCTCTACGACCTTGACCAGTACACCCGCGTTGCCAGTGACCCCGGCCTCGGGCAACTCACACTCACTATCGGCAAATACTATCGGGTCAATGGTGGCAGTACTCAAAATCGGGGGGTTATTCCCGACATTGAATTGCCTTCGGCAATCGATACTAAACGCACTGGCGAAAGCTCTCGCCCCGGTGCCTTGCCCTGGGATCAGATTCGCTCTGCGCGGTTTGAGGAGTTCGGCTCGGTTGAGCCCGATCTGCAGCGCTTACGTGAAGCGCAAGCATTGCGTGCAGCTGATAATGCGGACTACGAGTTTCTAGTAAAAAATGTCGATGCTGCGAATGAAATACGCTCACAAAATTATGTGTCTTTGAATATCGAAACACGCCGCACCGAACAGGCGAGTCGCCGTGACGCCCGACTGGGTCGCGAAAATGACCGCCGACAAGCGAATGGCGAAATCTTGTTAGAAAATAATGATGAACTGGAAGGCTCTGAAATGCCTGATGTGTTGCTGGAGCAAGCCGTAGAAATTGTCACAGACTACGCAGCTATCCCACCTAAAGCGCCAACCACTGTAGTGAAAAGCTCAGCCCTGCTGAACTAGTCAGCAGCGCATCAAGCCCAAATCAGTTGTGTTGCAGATCAAGAGTTAAAACAGCGCAACACCCTAAGCCTTAGCACACGAGGCCCACCGTATGCCTCTTGCGCGGGACTAAAACCTCACTCGAACGTGCAGCACCGGCTATCACGTAAAATGATGGCGCTGGTCGAGCAGATAGTCGAGCCATTTACTGAGCATCATGTTGTAGACCCAGCGGCGCTCGATGTTGTTGCCAGTGCCTTGCAAGGTGCTTGCAATACTCACTATGGCCTCATGCCGATGATGCACAGACCATCCCTTGACCTCAACCATTTTGGCATCGTAATAAATACGTCCTAACAGATCGGGGTCAGCAACGATGTCATCACCTTGCTCAAAACGGTAAGTGAGACGGAAGCTGCAGGTAAAGCGAGTGAGGTCAAGAATCTGCAAATACAGCGGGCAGTCATCGTGCAAAGCCGACATGTATTCACCGGGTTCAAAACGTTGCTTATTGAACAACTGATCAAGCTTAATGAAGTTAGCCTCGTAAAGCATCATGAGCCCACCAAAGCTCTGAGGCTTAAACCCGTACTGAGGAACTATATAACTATCTACCCGCATCGTTTGACTATAGCATAGGGCCTCACTGCTGCTATGCTCGGAAACCATGAGTAAAGAAACTAATATCCACACAGTAAATTGCACGGCGTTTCAGGATCAGAAGCCAGGCACGGCTGGCTTGCGCAAGAAAGTCGCTGTCATCCGCCAGCGTCATTATCTTGAAACCTATGTTCAGTCTGTATTCAATACCCTCAAGCTACCAGCGGGCTCTGCCTTGGTGATCGGTGGTGACGGACGGTTCTTCAACCCCGAAGCCATACAAACCATTATTCAAATTGCCGCAGCTAATGCTATCGGTAAGTTAATTATCGGCAAAGACGGATTGCTCTCTACGCCTGCAGCATCCAATCTCATTCGACAGCAGGGCGCAGCCGGCGGCTTTATTCTTACCGCCAGTCACAACCCCGGCGGGCCCGATGGCGACTTTGGTATTAAATACAACATCGCCAATGGTGGCCAAGCCCCAGAGAGCATGACCGATGCATTCTTCGCCGCCAGCAAAGTCATTCACCAATATCAGTTAGTTGAGCTTGCGCCTGTCGATATTTCGAAAACGGGCCTGCAGCGTGTTGCAGGTATAGAAATCCTGATCGTTGATAGCGTCACTGATTACACTCGCCTGCTTCAGGAATTGTTTGATTTTGACTGCATGGCCAATGCCATGAAAAAAGGCCTGAGCCTGCAATTTGATGCTCTGCATGGCATCACCGGTCCCTACGCCACTGATATATTCTGTCGACTGCTCGGTGCGCCCAATAGCAGCGTGTTAAATGCAATACCGCTGCCAGATTTTGGCGGTGGTCACCCGGACCCGACCCCGGTTGACGTTCCCGATCTGTATCAACTGGCATTGAGCTCAAAAAGCCCCGACCTGCTCGCCGCCTCAGACGGTGATGGTGACCGCAACATGATATTGCTGCCCGGGCAAATGGTATCACCCGGTGACAGTCTAGCCATATTGCTCGCTAATGCTAAAAGTATTCCTGGTTATCGCGATGGCATTTCTGGTGTAGCACGTTCAATGCCCACCAGTGCTGCAGTCGATCGCGTGGCGCAGCACCTCAACATTCCTTGCTTCGAGACACCAACCGGCTGGCGCTATTTCTGCAACCTCCTTGACTCAGGCGACATCGGTCTGTGTGGGGAGGAAAGCTTTGGTACCGGCTCCTCGCATGTTCGCGAAAAAGACGGTCTCTGGGCGGTTCTATTCTGGTTAAATTTGATCGCCACTAGCGGTCTGTCTGGCAACCAGATACTGGCGAACCATTGGCGTCAATTCGGGCGTGATTATTATCAGCGCTACGATTATTTTATTCCGGACAGCAGTCAGGCCGATGCCTTATTTAACGAACTGAAGCTCAACGCAGAGTTGCCATTGGCTGAGCTAAAAGAACGTCAGCTGAAAAGCATCGACAACTTCACTTACACAGACCCCATCGATGGCAGCGTATCCAGCAATCAGGGCGTGCGACTGCAGTTCGTTGATGAATCGAGAATTATCTACAGACTTTCAGGAACAGGCACTTCAGGCGCGACGTTGCGAGTCTATCTGCAACAGCTTGAAACCAATACCACGCAGCATACAAACAACCCTGGTGACGTGCTAAAGCCTCTCGGAATGCTTGCGGCACGTTATGCCAGAATCGAGCACTACACGGGCCTAACCAGAGCTACAGCAATAATTTAGGGACTAACACGGCGCTCAACCCCGGTGCTGTTAAGAATATTGCTGGCTATTTCCTCAATCGATGCATGAGTGGTATTGAGAAACTCAACGCGGAAACGCTTAAACAACTGCTCTGCCGCACGAATTTCATAATTGACCTGCTGAATACTCGAATAACGGCCGGTAGCACGACGCACCTTGCGAATTTGCTGCAAGCGTGATGCCTCAATCGTGAGGCCATATAATTTGTGCTTATAGGGTTCGAGCACCGCCGGAATTTTACCCGACTCCAGCTCCTCTTCCGACAGCGGATAGTTAGCCACAAACACCCCATAGGTTAGCGCCAGATAAAGACACGTTGGGGTTTTACCCGAGCGCGAGACGCCAATCAGAATCAAGTCAGCCTGCTCGTAATCGCGGGTATGCGCGCCATCGTCATTGGTTAAAGCATAATTTGTAGCATCGATACGCTGATCGTACTTCACTGTATCGAGCAGCCCGTGAGCACGGCCTGAGGTGTGGTTAGACCGAACGCCCAACTCGCCTTCCAGCGGCGCCAGAAAAGTTTGGAAGAAGTCTAAAAATAGCCCATTAGCGGGCAAAAGATGCTCTCTGAGCCGATCATCGACTAGGGTACTGAATATAATCGGTCTCAGGTTATCCTCAGCAGCCACGCGATTAATTTTGGCTACGGCCTCATCGGCTTTCTCTGTGGTGTTTATAAATGGCAGGGTAACCTGCTTGAAGTTCTCCGCCTCAAACTGAGTGAGCAGACTGTGACCCAGCGTTTCCGCGGTAATTCCTGTCGAATCCGAGACCAAAAATACGGTTCTATTTTTCATAACCTTGACATTACTCCATCCAGTATTTGAATATCTGCGCAATTTCTCGGAATTGAAAGCAAAAAACCTGCAAAATCGCGGTTCAGTTTAATCCATAGAACATTCAGCAGTATAGGGGAGCAAAGCTTTGAAAGCCTACGTTGTAGCACTTAACCAGGTAGGAATTAACGACATTGAGCATGTGGGCGGCAAAAATGCGTCGCTGGGCGAGATGATCAGCGGGCTTTCTAAGGCTGGCGTGATGGTACCGGGCGGGTTTGCTACCACAGCCAGTGCCTATCGTGAATTTTTGGCTCATGAGGGATTGGCCGAAAGAATAGATGCGCTGCTCTCCGAACTCGATACTAACAATCTGCAAGAGTTAGCCAGCACCGGCGCAACTGTGCGTCAGTGGGTAATCGACACACCGCTCCCACCAGCACTCCACGACAGCATTCTTAGCGCGTGGCTTGAAATGGGTGGTGATCGCGGCGATGAGTTCGCCGTTGCTGTTCGCTCGTCCGCTACTGCCGAAGATCTTCCCGATGCGTCGTTTGCCGGACAGCAGGAAACCTTCCTCAATGTCCGTGGCGAAGAGCATTTGTTCTGGTCAATCAAACAGGTATTCGCTTCCCTCTACACCGATCGCGCCATTGCCTATAGAGTTCATCAAGGCTTCGACCATAAAGACGTTGCACTCTCAGTCGGGATTCAACACATGGTTCGCAGCGATCTGGCATCCAGCGGTGTAATGTTCACACTCGATACCGAATCAGGCTTCCGCGATCTGGTGTTTATCACATCTTCCTATGGGCTTGGTGAGACGGTTGTGCAAGGCGCGGTGAACCCGGACGAGTTCTATGTTTCAAAACCAGCGCTGAATGCCGGCAAACGCGCTATTCTGCGAAAGAATATCGGCAGCAAGGCCGTTAAGATGCTGTACAGCGAACAGCCTGTTGATGGCCAGTTTGTTGAAACGGTTGATGTCGATGAAGCAGATTCAAGCCGCTTCTCGCTGACCGATACAGAAATAGAAACGCTGGCCAGATACGCCGTTATTGTTGAAAATCACTACGGACGTCCGATGGATATCGAGTGGGGCAAAGATGGTCTTGATGGCAAGCTCTATCTATTGCAGGCCCGCCCGGAAACGGTTCAAAGCCAAAACTCAGCGAGCATTGAGCGCTATACCCTAAAAGACCGTCGCTCCAAAGTACTGGTCGAAGGTCGCAGTATCGGTCAACGCATTGGTGCAGGCGTCGCAAAGGTTATCGAACGTGTCGAAGATATGCATCGGATTCAACCAGGCGATGTACTTGTTGCGGACATGACCGATCCCGATTGGGAACCCGTTATGAAACGCGCATCTGCAATCGTTACGAATCGTGGCGGGCGAACCTGTCATGCGGCCATTATTGCTCGTGAACTTGGTATTCCTGCTGTCGTTGGCTGTGACGATGCCACCACATTCATTCCAGATGGTGCTGAAGTCACCGTGTCCTGCGCCGAAGGTGATACCGGCTTTGTCTATGAGGGCATGCTGAACTTCGAACAGCAACAGATTGAACTCGACAGTCTCCCTGAGATACCCGTAAAACTGATGATGAATATCGCCAACCCCGATCGGGCATTCAGTTTCGCCAGCCTACCCAATGCTGGGGTGGGTCTGGCACGGCTGGAATTCATTATTAACCGGATGATCGGCATTCATCCCAGAGCATTGCTCGAGTTTGATCAGCAGGAAACATCGCTTCAAGATATCATCCGACAACAGATGGCCGGCTATGATGACCCGGTAGGCTTCTTTGTCGACAAACTGTCAGAAGGCATCGCTTGTATCGCGGCGGCTTTCGCGCACAGTCCGGTTATCGTGAGACTTTCCGATTTTAAATCAAACGAATACGCCAACCTTATTGGTGGCACAAATTACGAGCCCTATGAAGAAAACCCTATGCTCGGTTTCCGTGGCGCTTCGCGCTATGTGCATAAAGATTTCAAGCCATGCTTCGAGCTCGAGTGTCGTGCATTAAAACGCGTTCGCGAAGAAATGGGTTTTGAAAATGTTCAAGTCATGGTGCCATTTGTCAGAACCTTGGGTGAAGCTGCAGAAGTCATTAGTCTTCTCGAACACTTCGGCCTAAAAAGCGGTGAGAAAGGTCTTAAAATAATCATGATGTGCGAATTGCCCAGCAATGCACTGCTGGCCGATGAGTATCTGAAAATATTTGATGGCATGTCCATCGGTTCAAACGATATGACCCAATTAACCTTGGGCCTGGATCGGGACTCCGGCCTTATAGCCGACCTTTTTGACGAGCGCGACCCTGCGGTTAAAGCCATGTTGGAAATGGCAATTGATGCCTGCAAACGCAACGGAAAATACGTGGGCATCTGTGGTCAGGGGCCTTCGGACCATCCGGATCTTGCCGAATGGCTTCTAGAACAGGGTATCGAGAGCATGTCGCTTAACCCTGATAGCATCGTAGAAACCTGGATGTTGCTGGCGGGTCAGCGCGTCGAAAAAGTTTAAACGACAATACGAAAAGGGGCTGGATACATCACCGCACCCAGCCCCTCTTCCTCATTCCGCATGAGTCGTCCAGACTTCACGCTCGCCGAATAGTGTTCTGCCGCTAACTACCAGCTCGATTTCTTACGCACTTTCAAACGCGGAATAATCAAGCCCATCAGCACACCAAACACCAGCACCACAGCGCCAACAACAAACCACTCACGGTTCGATTTTGACCCCAGCTTGCGGTTAT
>Ga0315321_10004799_pt1 | contig 10356 bp, 7 predicted proteins | sample M180m21515metaG_FD_203464 | JGI IMG/M metagenome (GOLD analysis project Ga0315321, IMG submission 203464) | Ammonia-oxidizing marine archaeal communities from Monterey Bay, California, United States - M1 80m 21515 | ecosystem: Environmental > Aquatic > Marine > Intertidal zone | place: USA... | reverse complement strand
ATTCCCGTTGGCATAAAGAACAAGAGTCAATAGAAGAATTAATCCCATAATTGAAACATACTCCATAAATTTATCAGAAGGCTTTCTGCCAGAAATCATTTCATATATTAAAAACATTGCATGGCCTCCATCCAACATTGGTATTGGGAGTACATTTAAAACCCCTAGCATTATAGATAAAAAAGCTGTAGTGGTCCAAAAAGCTTGCCAGTCCCAAGTTCCTGGGAATATGTTTCCTATTGCCAAAAATCCTCCTAATCCTTTATATGCTCCAGTACTAGGATTAAAAATTGCTACTATTTGATCTAAATAGGAATCAAAAAAGGAAATAAAATTTTGAGTTCCTTTAATTAAACTTTCTGAAAATGAATACGATTTGTTTTCAATCTGGACGTATCCAAGTTCAGCCATATCCTTAATTGTTGCTCCAATAATTATACCTAATTTTCCATTGGCATCTACATTTAAAACCTTGTTATAGGCCATATTATTTCTTATAATCTCAACATCAATCGTTTGATTTTTATTTGCATCTAATATTGAAATTGACTGATCAATGAATTTAATTTCTTGATCATTAATTGATACAATCCTGTCTCCCTGCTGTAAATCATAATTCTTATTTAACGAAGTATCTGAAACAACTTGAATAATATAAGGTCTTCTTAATTCAAAAGTTGTTTGAATATTGCTAGAGGATAATTGTCCAAGAAAATCAATAGGTATACTTAATTCAATATATTCACCATCTCTGTCTACAGTATATGTTTCTGCTGCAATTATAGATTTTCTTAAATCAGTATAAGAAGCAATTTCTTTTCCATCTACTGCGATAATGTTATCCCCTGTTTGAAATCCGATATCTTTCAAAATAGGACTTTCTATTAAAAATCCATCCTTAATAGAGTCTAATGGAATTTCCGTTGTACCATAGTTATAAGCCAGTCCAATAAAAATTATAAGAGATAAAATAAAATTAACTATAACTCCTCCAAGCATGATTATTAAACGCTGCCATCCTGGTTTTGATCTAAACTCCCATGGCTGTGGGTCCTTTGCCATTTGCTCAGTGTCCATGCTCTCATCAATCATACCAGCAATTTTTACGTATCCACCAAGAGGAAGCCAGCCAATACCATATACAGTCTCTCCAATTTTTTTCTTAAAAAGTGAATACTTAATATCAAAAAACAAATAAAATTTTTCAACTCTTGTCTTAAATAATTTTGCAGGGATATAATGCCCTAATTCATGTAACACAATGATTAATGAAAGGCTTAAAATAAATTGAGATATCTTAACAATAATTTCCATATTAACAAATAGAATTAATTGAGGGCAAAAATAAATTAATAATGGTTAATTAAAAAAATATGACACATTATTATTTAATTAAAAGAGGCTTAAATATAAGTCCTTGATCAGAATATAGTTTTATAAAATATTGGCCAGAACTAAATTCTCCTACATCTATATATTCACTATAGCCAGTATGAATGATGTGTTGTCCTGATATATTATAAATATCAATAAATTCTATAATTAAATTTTCTGGTTTAATTATTTTAAATTTATTAATAGTAGGTGTTGGAAAAACAAAAACTTCATTTTGAATATCAACAGGAACTAATGAAAGAGTTACTTCATTATTCTTTGAAATGATATCATAATAAGGATCAAATTCTATGTCAGATACCTCAAATAAAACAGTTTGATAAAATTCTTGACCATTATAAGTGTTATCCAATGTTATTGTTGAATTTTCTCCATTTATTCCAATTAATTTTAACTTGATTTTAGACTCAAAAAAGTCTACCGATTCATGACTTTGTGTTTGGTTAGTTACAATCCTAACTAAATTTTCGCTTGGCTGACTCCATTCAATATTATAGGTGGGATAGCCCTCCCCATAAAGCCAATCATTGAAAAATTCTGTTAAATCTGTTTGAGAAGTTTGCTCAATAGAGTCTATAAATTCATCCGATGTAGCATAGCCATAAGAAAAATCTGGGTCTGCTAAATAATTTTGAAGACTCTCAAAAAATAATGTATCATCTAGCTCCTTTCGAAGCATATGTAATACAAGCGCCCCCTTACTATAGGAAAGTCTGCCGTTAAAAATTCTAGAACTAGTTGGGTCATCCTCATTAATATACACTGATCCATCAGGCTGGCTTGTAATTGAATTAATTCTATTCTGTTTCCAAGTATTAAAATTTTGAGCGCCATCAAAACTTTCTATTACTAATCCTGATAAATATGTTGCAAACCCTTCGTTTAGCCAAATATCATTCCAAGCTCCACAAGTAATCTTGTTGCCAAACCATTGATGGGCTAACTCATGTGCTATTAACCCTCGACTAAATCCGCCCATGAACGAAACCGTTGTGTGTTCCATTCCTCCTCCCCAGCCAAATTGTGCATGTCCATACTTTTCATCTGAAAATGGATATTCCTCAAAAATATTAGTAAAAAAATTCATAATATCTACTGTTACAAGAGTACTTTCATTTGCAGAATCATAACTTTCAGGATACACATAATTAACAATTTCAAATGGAGAGCCGTTGTTCTCTACTTCATGATTATAGGTTAAATAATTAGTTACTGAAATCGCTATAAGATAAGCTGGAATAGGATATCGATGTTTAAAATGAGTTGTTTTATTTTGATCAATAGTAATTTGACTAATTTCTAGGCCATTTGAAACAGCAATATTTTCCTGATTATTAGAATTGAATTTAGGGGTAGTAATAAAAACATCTATTGAATCAATTTTGTCATTAAGATCTTGCTTGCACGGCCACCAGCCCTTAGCTCCATATGGTTCTGACAAGGTCCATATAATAGGCGCCCCATCGTGATAATCTTGTTCGTATGATCCAAACCCAGAACTTATTGGATTCCCAGAATAAATAACCTTTAAAGAATCTTTAACTCCAGCTAATTGAGTTTGTAATAAATCAATAATTAATTCATCATCAGAATTTTGTGTAAAATCTAAAGAGGCTCCTGAATATAAATGATATACTCCAGAAACTTGCATATTGTCTGTTAGGTCAAACACAATTTGTGACATATCCTCATTTGAAACATAATGAGAAGTAATTTCTCCTTCTATATAAGAACTTGAAGGGGTTAATTCAAATTCTAGTTTATGATATTTTAAATCATAGTTGGCTGTACTCGTGCTGGCCTTAAAATCAATTTTTTTTTCAGCGATATTTGATTCAAAAGCAACTATATCATTTAGTTCCTTATTATAATTTTGAGCAATAAATAATATTGGAAATAAAAAAAAGAACAAAGTAATTGACCTCATATTATTTAATAAAATTTGAAAGTAAAATTAGTAATTAAATTACGAATCTATTGTATTTTTGATATTAAACAATATTGTGTCTAATGAGGCTTTTTAGAAAAAGAGATTTAATAACTGTAGGAGTTTTTTTTATTTTTGCTGTCATTGCTGTTAGTATTTTTTATTCTATACTAAAACCCAAACCGAATCTTCCTATATATCAACCTGCAGAGGTAAATGCAAAATTAGTGGATACTTCAATAGCACATAAAATAAAATATCACACTATTTCAGATTTTAATTTAATCAATCAAAATGGGGATACTATTACTCAAGATTTCTATAATGATAAAATATATGTCGCCGATTTTTTCTTTACGACTTGTCAATCAATATGCCCTATAATGACAAAAAATATGAAAGAGATCCAAGATGAATTAATTAATGATAAAGAAATTCTATTGCTCTCTCATTCAGTGACTCCTGAAATAGATTCTGTAGGACAATTAAAAAAATATGCAATTGCTAATGAGATTAATGACCATAAGTGGAACTTGGTTACAGGTGATAAAAAACAAATTTATACCCTAGCTAGAAAATCATATTTAGCAGTTGAAGATAGCCCATTAGGAGATTATGATATGATTCATACAGAAAATTTTATGCTAATTGATAAAAAGAAACAAATTAGAGGGTTTTATGATGGAACACTAGATGCAGAAATAGCTAGGCTTCTAGCAGACATCGAAATATTAAAAAAACTCGATTAAGAAATCTATTTTTCTTACTTTTAGCTCCTTAAAATGATTCTAAATAACGTCTATGCAAACAGTTGCTGATTTAAAAAAAGGTGATAAAGCTATTATTAAAGATGTTTCCGATAGCAGTATTCCTATAAAACTATTAGAGATGGGGTGTTTGCCAGGAAATGAAATTGAAATTATACAGCTAGCGCCATTTTTAGGGCCAATGTACATAAACATTAATGGGAGTCATTTGGCAATAAGAAAGGAAACTGCGAAACTAATACTAATTGAGATCCCTAAATTATAATGAGTAAGCAAATTAAAGTAGCGCTTATTGGAAATCCAAATACTGGGAAAACCTCTATATTTAATTCATTAACTGGATTAAATCAAAAAATTGCAAATTATCCAGGGGTAACCGTCGATAAAAAAGAAGGGATTTGCAAGCTTGATAGAGGAGTTAAAGCACATATATATGATCTTCCAGGCACTTATAGTTTAAATGCTTCATCAATGGATGAAAATATTGTAGTTGAACTATTATTAAACAAGAATAATAAAGACTTTCCAGATCTAGCAATAATAGTTAGTGATGTAGAAAATTTGAAAAGGAATCTAGTTCTTTTTACACAAGTAAAAGATCTAAAAATCCCAACCATATTAGCAGTAAATATGTCAGACAGGATGAAGTATAAGGGGATCGAATTAGACATCCCCATTCTTGAAAAGAGTTTAGACACAAAAATTATTCTAACAACAAACAGATCGTCAGATTGGATAGATAAATTAAAAAATATAATTAGCAATTATAGTGAGTTATCATCAACTAATTTTATGAATCTTGATATTATTGATTCCAATTATTTTCAAAATCTGCAAAAGACTTTTCCTAATCAAGAGCTGTATAAGCTGTGGGTAGTCATATGTCAAGATGCTAACTTTACAAATATTGATAAGAAGTTCTTAGAAAGTAAAAATTTTGAGACTAAAACATTGTCAGAATTAAAAAGACTTCAACAAAAAGAGACTATAAAAAGATACCAGCTTATAAATAATATATTAAGGACTGGTCAAAAAATTGATCAATCAAAAGCTATAGGATTTGGCGCATCATTAGATAAATTGCTTACTCATAAAGTATTTGGATATTTTATCTTCTTTTTAATACTTCTAGGAATTTTTCAAGTAATCTATGAATGGGCTACAGTGCCAATGGATTTTATTGATGCCTCTTTTGCCCAAATGGCTGAGTGGGTAAAAATTAATTTACCAAATGGTGCCATGACAAATTTGCTTGCTGATGGAATAATAACTGGAATTGGTGGGATTGTAATATTCATTCCACAAATTGCCTTTCTATTTATGTTTATTTCTATTCTTGAAGAGAGTGGTTATATGAGTAGAGTTGTCTTTTTAATGGATAAAATTATGCAAAAATTTGGGTTAAGTGGCAAAAGTGTTGTCCCATTAATTTCTGGAGTAGCATGTGCTATACCTGCAATTATGGCAACTCGGAATATTGAAAGCTGGAAAGAAAGATTAATTACTATTCTAGTTACTCCATTTATGACATGTGCCGCTAGACTCCCAGTCTATTTAATTATCGTTGCTTTAGTAATCCCTGATGAAAAGATTTTTGGATTCAATTACCAAGCCATAGCTCTAATGTCATTATATATAATTGGTTTTTTAGCTGCAGTAGGGTCGGCATATATATTAAATAGCGTATTAAATATTAGATCTAGATCTGTTCTTGTAATGGAAATGCCTAATTATAAAATTCCATTAATAAAAGATGTATTATATACTATAGTAGAAAAAACTAAAACATTTATTGTAGAAGCAGGTAAAATTATTCTTGCAATATCTGTCATTTTATGGTTTTTAGCAACTAATGGTATTGGAGATAGATTTGATAATCCTCAAGATTATGTGACTCAAGATATAGAGTTAATATCAGAAAATGACTTACAATCAGAAATTGCTTCAATAAAACTAGAAAATTCATTTATAGGTAATATTGGGAAAACTATTGAGCCAATATTTAAGCCCTTAGGTTATGATTGGAAAATTGGAATAGGCCTGATTACATCATTTGCTGCAAGAGAAGTTTTTGTAGGGACATTGGCTGTAATTTATAATGTAGAAAGCTATAATGATTCTGAAGAAAAACGGCTGGAGTTAAAAAAGATTATGCTCCGGGAAACTGATGCAAATGGAAATAAGATTTTTACGCTAGCTTCTGGGATCTCATTGCTTCTTTTTTATGCATTTGCAATGCAATGTATGAGCACATTGGCGATTGTAAAGACGGAAACAAATTCTTGGAAATGGCCTGCATTGCAGTTTATTATAATGACATTAATTGCATATATTGTATCGCTTATTGCTTATCAAATACTTAGCTAAATGGAGTTTAATTTGCAAAATATTCTAGTACTTATATCTACATGTCTAGCCATAATATATTTGTGGAAAAAATTCAATCCTAAAAACACCAAGAATAATTGCAGTGATAAAGATTGTGGCTGTCATTAACCTAAAGCAACGTCAAGACACATCATTACAATAAATCCAGCAACTAATCCCATAGTTGCTATATCTGTATTTCCTCCTCTTTGACTTTCAGGGATTACCTCTTCTACAACAATAAAGATCATTGCTCCTGCTGCAAAGGCCAATGCATATGGCAAAATTGGAAGTACGCTCATTACAATAGCTGCTCCAATTACTGCAAATATTGGCTCAACAATTGCAGACAATTGTCCCCATTGCCATGATTTCATTTTGCTAACACCCATTCTTCTTAAAGGCATTGATACAGCAAATCCTTCAGGAAAATTTTGTATTCCTATTCCTAATCCTAATGCTACAGCAGAGCCTAAAGTAAATACTGATGTCCCGTCCATTCCTAATAAATCGGGAGATGCTAATGCTCCAAAAGCTACACCAACAGCTAGGCCCTCAGGAATATTGTGAATTGCTATTGCTAAAACAAGTAGCATAGTTTTTTTAAGATCTGTTTTAGGGCCCTCTGCCTCATGTACTTCTCCAAAAATATGTAAATGAGGAATAGTTTTATCTAAAATATAAAGGAATAGAGCCCCAGAAAAAAATCCTACAGCTGGTGGAAACCATACTGGCATGGAACTTAGACCCAATTCATTTTGTAATTCGACATAGGCTATTGCTGGAGATAAAAGCGACCAAAAACTTGCAGCAATCATAACTCCACCCGTAAAACCTAAAGCCATATCTAATAATTTTCTATTAGATGATTTAAAGAAAAAAACAAGCCCTGCTCCAAGAGCGGTAAGAATCCATGTAAACAAGCCCGCATATAATGCTTGCATAATTGGGCTAGATTCATTTTGAAAAAATTCTAATATATATTCCATGATTTCTTTATTGCAGCGAAAATAAGAAAAATTTATATTATTGCTGTTGATTTTTTATCTTTACATTAAATTTAAAATTTTAATATATGTATCCTGAAAATATAGTAATTCCTATGAAAAAAGAGCTCACAGATGTTGGGTTTAAAGACTTAGTTAGTTCTGATGATGTAAAGGATATTTTGTCCAAGAATGAAACAACATTAATAGTTGTTAATTCCGTTTGCGGATGTGCTGCTGCCAATGCAAGGCCTGGAGCTATCGAAAGTTTAAATAATAAAAAGTTTCCTGCTAATATAGGAACTGTATTTGCTGGAGTAGATAAAGAGGCTACGGATGCTGCTAGGGGGAATATGATCCCTTTTCCGCCAAGCTCACCTTGTATCGCTTTATTTAAAAATGGCGAATTAGTACATATGCTTGAGCGCCATCATATTGAAGGAAGACCTGCAGAATTAATTGCTGAAAATTTAAAAAATGCCTATAACGAATATTGTTAGTTGTAGTACATTAATTTATCTAAATTAATTTTTTGTTTTACCTCGCTAAGGTTAATAACCATTACCTTTTTAATTTGATTTGGCCTCCCGTAGTTTTTATATACAGTATATTTTAAATAAGTTGGGTTATCCTGATTTTCAATAGTAAAATTTTCAATATTAATAAGCCATTCTCCTTTGTCTGAATCGTCTATAATAAATTCCTCAGTATTATAACCATACTGAATTTCATCTATCATATTATCTCTACTGTCAATAACTGTATGAGACCAATTAAAATATTTATTCTTAGGATTAACAAACTGAACATTAAATTCAATATTTGAATCAGTCCAATCAAATACAATTCTATAATCATATCCAAAACTATTCCAAATATATTCTGGGAATAAACCCTTTAAATTGTTCACAGGAAATTTAGATAGATATGCCTTGCTTTTATTATTAAAGTACATCTCTGCTGCTTCATTGGCAATAGTTTCCTCCAAGCCTAACATATCAACAGCTGAAATAGATTTATTTAGTATTTTTGAATATAGTTCTGTTGCCATAGGAAAGTCTTGAAGTTCCTTATAAATCAATGCCAAATCTCTATATGACTGTTCATCGTTTGGTCTTATTTTCATTAAGTATTGGTATACAATTTTTGCATCTTCTAATTTTCCTATTTCTTCCATTTTAAATGCCAGTGCTTTTAATGCCTTAGGGTTGTTTTTAGCTAGTGGAGCTAGAGCGGTAAGAATAGAATATGCAAAATTTTTATTCCATTTAGAAAAGTAGTTATAGCACTCAAAATAGTATGGTATTGAAAGCGTGTTAACATATGTTTTTTGATTATTAAATATTTTTTTAGCCTCAATAAAACTCTTTGACGCTTTTAGTTCATTAATATAATATGAATCTATAGAATCCTTAACTATCCCTGGCAATTCTTCTGTGTAATCATTTCCTTTGACTAATGCAGAATCAACAATTTCTGCAGATCCTCTTGCTAAAACATTCATTTTAATAATAAATACGCCTCCTCTTCCTTCACTTCCATATTTGTTTGTTGCTCCCAAGGACCTTAAAAGAGTTATACTTTCAATTTGTTGAGGGTCTAAGAAATCTGGGGTTTCAGTATATATCATTCCGTCTACATCAAAAATTGCACTAGCCGAATTATTAATTGACAAGCTTCCTCCTCTTACATAAATTCTCTGTTTGTTCCCTGTGGAAGACATGTCCTGATTAGATCCTACTTGAACTCCAGCAAATTTTCCTTTAATGACATCAACAATTGAAATAGCTGCAGGAGAAATATCTTTAGAGGTTAAAGTTGAGGCAGAAAAGCCCATTGCATCTTTATTCTTTTTCCCATATCCAGTATCTACTTTATTATCGCTTTTTTTTGTAGAATTTAATACTACTTCATCTAATATTTCTGCGCTAGTTTTTAAAAGCACGTACACATCATCTAAATCTTCAATAAAGATTTGTTTTTCATCCATTCCCAAATAATTTACTATAAGTATATCATTAAGTTTTGCCTTAATACTAAAATATCCCTCAAAGTCAGATTTAGATTCTATAAGTGTGTTTTTAATTCTAACGGTTGCCCCCTGAATAGGGCCTGAAACACTAAAGACTTTGCCAAATAAAAACTCTGTATTATCATCTAGGTAAAATTCAGTGTCCCAGTTATTACTAGAGTCATCATTTTTTAAGTAAAACTTATTTGTATTTCGTAAGAATTTGTATAATTGATCAGCTGTTACTTGTAATGGCATATAGCCGTTTGCCTTAATTAGAAAAAGATCTTGATCATCAATTAAGTCTTCACTATATGTTAATTTAAATTTTCCTTCTTTATCGCTTAATGCAGCAATATTATTTTCAGTAAAACTTATCTCACTAAATGGTATTGGGTCCTGAGTTTCATAGTCTAACACATAGGCGTCAATAGTAATTTGATATTGAGCAAAAATAAAATTGGAGATTAAAAAAAATATAAAAACAAAGATCCTCAACACTAAATATTTTTTTTTATTACAATGCAAATATGATAAATTGTTTTGGAAGAAAAGTTAAAAAAACTCTAATATTTAGTTAAAATTTGGCTTTCTTTTTTCTAAAAAAGCTGTAGTGCCTTCAACAAAGTCTCTAGTTTGAAAACAATTACTAAACTCTCTCCTCTCGACTTCATATCCATTAACTCCGTCTTTATAATTAGCATTTATAGCCACAATACTAGAGCTAATAGCCATGGGAGAATTTTTTAATATTTTCATAGCTATTTTTATTGAAGTTTCCATTAATTCTTCTTTTGAAACAACATGATTAACTAAACCAAGTGATAATGCATTATTTGCATCAATCATCCCTCCAGTCATTATTAATTCCATGGCTTTGCCTTTACCAATTAATTGGGGTAA
>Ga0315321_10004795_pt1 | contig 10360 bp, 12 predicted proteins | sample M180m21515metaG_FD_203464 | JGI IMG/M metagenome (GOLD analysis project Ga0315321, IMG submission 203464) | Ammonia-oxidizing marine archaeal communities from Monterey Bay, California, United States - M1 80m 21515 | ecosystem: Environmental > Aquatic > Marine > Intertidal zone | place: USA... | reverse complement strand
ACGAGTCGTTGAAAAACTACCGGAATGTGGTGCTCAGCCCGCATATCGCCGTGGCGGAGCGGAAGCATAATATGGCCGATACGGCAGAGCTGGTTGCCAACCTGGCGGATGCACTGGCGGCCGACTAGAATATCCAGTCGTCGACGGCGCCGAAGTAAAAGCAGGCCAGGTTCTGGTCCGGCTTGAAAAGACCCAGGCGCAGGCCATGCTGTCGCTGGTCGATGGCAGGCTGTTGTCGGCGCAAAGTCTGGCTGCGCGTTTGCGCGCGGAACGTGACGGCGCCGATGACCTGGTATTCCCGTCACGTATGCAGGCGCGGGTCGAAGACCCGGCCTATCGCACGGTGATGGACGGCCAGCAGTGCATCTTGAAGGCGCGCCGAAACGCCTTGATGAGTAAAACCGCCCTGCTGCGCAAACGCGATGCGCAGGTCCGGATCGAGATTGGCGGCCTGCGTGCGCAGTTAAAGGCAGATGACCGCCAGCTCGCGCTTATCGAAGAGGAGCTTTCGGGCATTCGCTCGCTTGTCACTCGCGGGCTCGTCGCAAAACCGCGATTGCTGGCGCTTGAACGCCGGGCCACAGAAATCAGTGGCGGACGCGGATGCAACATCGCCGCGATTTCGCGCGCACAGCAATCGATGGCGGAAACCCGCCTCAAGATCGAGGAATTACGGGCCGAGCGCATCAATGAAGTGGTCCGCGAATTGCGCGAAGTGGAATCGCAACTACACGATCTGACGGAACGCCGCAGTGCGTCCGGCGATGTTCTGACCAGAACGGAAATCCGTGCACCGATTGCGGGTACAGTTGTCGGCCTCAAAATCGCGACGACCGGCGGCGTGATTGCGGCCGGCGAGGCGATCATGGATATCGTCCCCACCGATGACCGCCTTATCGTTGAGGCGAAGGTCAGCCCGCAGGACATCGATGTCGTACGGGCCGGCCTTTCCGCGCAGGCGCGCTTCACCGCGTTGAGCCAGCGAACATCGGTGCCCTTTGACGGCGATGTAATTTCGGTACCCGCAGATCGCCTAGCGGGCCAGTTTATCCCCGAAGGCTACTATCTTGCCCGCGTCGCCCTAGCGACCAATATTCAGGCAGCGCTCGGCGGCGTGAAGCTTCAGCCCGGCATGCAGGCAGAGGTGATGATCGTGACGGGTGCGAATACCGCGCTGGGATATTTCATGAAACAGATTGCCAACAGCTTCAACCGGGCGTTTCGCGAAGAATAGCCACTGCATTCCAAGCCGGCCGGATTTCCGCTAAAAAGGGTCCAACATCCCATTCAAGCGGAACAGATAAATGAAATTCGGTGTATTCGATCATGTCGACAAATCGGGGCGCCCGCTCGCGGAGCAATTCGCGCAGCGGGTTGAATACGTCGCCGCCGCTGATCGTTTAGGCTTTTACTGCTATCACGTCGCCGAACATCACGCGACGCCATTGAACATGGTGCCCGTGCCCGGCGTGTTCCTAGGCGCGGTCGCGCAGGCCACGAAAAACATCCGCCTTGGCCCGCTGACTTATCTGCTGCCGCTCTATTCACCGCTGCGCCTGATCGAAGAAATCGGCATGTTCGATCACATGTCGAACGGGCGTATGGAACTGGGGGTCGGGCGCGGCGTCTCGCCGTTCGAACTGAACTATCACAATTACGATCCGGATACCGCGCGCGAAGTGTACGGCGAAGCGCTGGAGGTCCTGCTTGAAGGCATGACCCAGGATTCGCTGACCTACACCGGAAAGCATTTCAACTACAAAGACGTGCCGATGGAGTTGCGGCCGCTCCAGGATCCGCATCCGCCGCTTTGGTATCCCTCGTCCAATCCGGGCGGTAGCACCTATGCCGGCGAAAATGGCTTTCATTACTGCACGCTCGGCGGTGTCGAGATGGCTAAGGCCAATATCGCCGCCTTTAAGGAGGCTTACGCCAAGCGTGGGCAGACCATCGGCGCGCAACGGCAGTTCCCGGGCGGCGTTGCTGTCGGAATCAGCCGTCAGGTGACGGTGGCCGAGACCGACGAAGAGGCACTGAAGATTGCGGCACCTGCGTACAAGGTCTGGCATGCAAGCCTGACCAAGCTGTGGCGGGAAAACAACGTCGAAGGCCCGCATTTCGCGCGGAACACGGTCGATACGGTCGAAAAGGCGATCGAAGGCGGCACCCATATTGTCGGCTCACCCGAAACGGTCCGCGAACAGCTCGCCGAACAGATCGAGGCACTCGGGGTGAATTATATGGTCATTGCCTTCAATATCGGCGATATGGCCCATGAAGACGCTTTGCGATCGATTACGCTGTTTGGTGAAGAGGTTATGCCCAAGCTCGCTGACCTCTGACACCGCAGTTTGAGGAGCACGGAAATGCAGACGGATACAGCCACGGGTTTGCGTCACTGGAAAAACCACGATGAGCCGCCACTGACGCGCGATTCATTGGAAGCCCTGTGCGCTTTTGAAATTCCCTGTATCCGCATCAAAGACTTTGCGATCGATGCGGAATGCGACGAGCTTATTGCCGCGATGGACACGGTCGGTCTGAACAAGACCTATAAAGTGCCAGGTCTGGTCAAACCGCCGCGCTATGTCGGCCTGACGCAGTTCGAAAAGCGCGAGGGTTCAAAAGAAGACTATTTTGCCGAGGTCGAGAAGGCCTGGGGCGAGCATGAGGCTGTGCTGTCACACATGTCATGGAACCCGTTCGATCGCATGTGGTCGATCATGCGGGATCTCTATCCTGAAAACAGCTTCGAACTGGGACAGGAGCCGGGATACGGGCGGTATTATGCCGGCATCATCCGCGAAACCAGCGGTGGCGGGACGCTGCACGCGGATGTGACCATGTACAGCGCACGCGAATATATGATCAGTCAGGTGGCGAGCCAGATCACGTGGAACTTCTTTGCCAGCCAGGTTGAAGGCGATGGCGGGAAAACCACGCTGCACAATCGCCCCTACCGTGTTGCAGCACGGTCGGGCGACAAGGTGGAAATCGAAGGATTCAGCCGGTCCTATGTCGATGGCGCGGAAACTCATATCTACACCCCTGCCAAGGGCGACGTGGTGATGTTCAATTCCCACAATCCCCATGAATGGACGGCCGTGGATGAAGGGCAGCGACGGATGGGCGTCAGTACCTATATCGGGCGGATGCCCGACGGTAATTTCATCTACTGGTCTTAGATGCCAGATTCCGGCAGGAGCCCCTGATCTACGCCCCATCTGTTTTTCGCGAACACAGCGTCGATGTGATGGAGGATCTTATGCGCGAGCATCCCTTCGCCATGCTGATCACGGTTGAGGACGGACGGCACAATGCCGATCACATCCCGTTCGCGCTTCATACCGAGGACGGATCGAAATTCGGTATCCTGCGCGGCCATGTTGCGCGGCCAAACCCTGTCTGGTCCGAATTCGATGCCGCGATTGAAGTACTCGTCGTCTTTCAGGGACCTCATCACTACGTCACGCCGTCCTGGTATCCGTCGAAGGCGGAACACGGAAAGGTCGTGCCGACGTAGAACTACGCGATCGTTCACGCTCAGGGTCCAATGTGCATCGTGGAAGATCCGGACTGGTTGCTGGCGCATCTCCACACGATGACAGACGGACAGGAAACGCACCGGGACACACCGTGGAAAGTCGATGATGCGCCATCGGATTATATCGAGAAAATGGTGCGCGGAATCGTTGGTCTGGAAATACCGATTACCCGGCTCGACGGAAAATGGAAAATGAGCCAGAACCGGAATGCCGCTGATCGGGCAGGTGTCGTCGCAGGACTGGCTGCCGAGGAAACCGAAATAGCCGCACAGGTCGCTGGTAATATTCCGGATTAGTCTTTCAGCAGCGGTCTGACGGCCTCTTTGAATTCCCGCCGTCGGTCGGCGCTGTGCAGCCATTCGTAATCGTAATTGAGCGGCGGGGCGTCGCCGGCTTCCACCTTCAAGGCCCCAAAGACGGGGCCAGGTGCCGCCAGCAGGTTCGGCAGGTCGGCGGCAAACTGGTTCAGTCCTTCATAAGTATGGGCTTTTGCGTAGCCCGCGGCGGCGGCCATGCCGGCAAGATCGGCGCGGCCCTGTGCCGGAATCGGATGGCCGCCATTGGCTTCATAGGTGCCGTTTTCAATAACGAAATGAACGAGGTTTTTCGGCGCCGCATTGGCGATGGTCGTGAGGGTCGACAGGTTCATCAGCAGGCTGCCGTCACCGTCGAGCACGATAATTTTCTGATCCGGCAGGCCGATTGCGAGGCCCAGCGCGTGGGACGACGCTTGGCCCATGGCGCCGACACTGACGAAATTGAGCGGGTTCGGATCCACGCGGTGCCATTCAAAGGCGGACGTATAGGTGGCAACGACTATCGCGCCGTCGCGGCACGCGGCGATCTTCTCGAAGCAGGCCATGCGCTGCATCATGGCTCTACCCTCCGGCCGATCAGAGCGACCATCGGGCGCGACCGCAGATAGGCGAAATCAATCGCGCGGGGCAGTTTGGCGACGTCTTCCGGCCCTTCGATCAGGATATGATCGATCCCCATGGCGTCCAGCACCGGCTCCACAATGCGGACGCCCAGACTGGCCGATTCCGTAGGCGACCGGTCCGGTTCCTTGCCGAGCAGGCCAACGACCATGCAGATTGGCTGCTGATATTCGCAGCCCACCGCGCGGACATTGTTGAGGGAATCCATCAGCCCGGTCTGCTGCATCAGCACCACGGCGCGCTTTTCGCAAAAGCTAAGCGCTGCGCAGATCGACACACCTTCATCTTCCTTGCTCAGGCGGATCAGGTGCAGCTCGTCGTCCGATGACAGCGGCCATAACAGGCCATCACTGGTGGTGATATCGGGCAGGGCAGCCACATGTGACACCCCCGCCTGTTTCAGCGCATCGATGATGTCGGCGCCGCTTGGTCCTGCCAGCACCGCCGCCACCGTGTCAGGCCGCCACGGTTTGTTCGGCGAGGAAATCCGAAAGCGCGGCGTTCACCGCTTCCGAGTTTTCGATGTTGGCGATATGTCCGGCGCGGTCGACTGTTACATGGCGACAGTCCGGGATTGCGGCGGCGGCTTCGGCAAGAATTTCCGGCGGGGCGCCCTTGTCCTGGGCACCGCCGATCAGCAGCGTGGGCACGCTTATTTTGCCGAGACCCGATCCGAACGCGAGCCGTTTCAGCGCTTCGCAGCAGCCTTCATGACCGATGGGATTGGTCGACCGCAGCATATTCCGCACCTTGTCGAGCGACGGCGGATTAGCGGCGACGGTTTCCGGCGTAAACCAACGGGTGACGGTGGGCTCGACCACGGCTTCCATGCCTTTTTCGCGCGCGGTATCGATGCGGTGCTGGAAATAGGCGGCATAATCCGGCGGTGCGTCCGGGCGTGAATCACAGGCGGTCAGGGACAGCAGACGGTCGCCGTGGTTTTGGGCCATGCCGTATCCCAGCATGCCGCCGATCGACAATCCGACCCAGTGGGTTTGCTCAATGCCGAAATAGTCGAGCAGGGCTACAGCATCTGTCATCAGGTCATCGAACGAATAGGGGCCGGGCGGTGCGTCGGAGCCACCATGGCCGCGATGGTCGTAGCGCAGAATGCGAAACCGGTCTTTCAGCAGTGCAACCTGATCGTCCCACAGCGTGAGATTATTGCCCAGCGCATGGCTGAATGTGATCCAGGGTGCGCCTTCGACGCCCTCGACCTCGCAGTTTATCTGATGATCTCCAACGCTGACTTTCATTGCCGTATCTCGTCCCATTCTTGCTGTTCGTTCGATCTTTGTTAGCACGCCGGCCCAGGGGTCGTATAGGTCGGCAGGTCGGGCAGGAGTGGTGACTATTCGGCAGGCTTGTTGACCACAGCGAGAAAAATATCTGCGAAGTCGCGCAGCTTGGTTGCCCCGACACCATGCACCTCGGCGAAATCGTCGATTGTGCCGGGTTTGCGCCGGGCCATGTCGACCAGGGTGCGGTCGGTAAACACAACATAGGCCGGCACGCCGCGTTCCTTGGCAATAGACAGGCGAAGTGCGCGCAATTCGTTGAGCAGTGCGGTGTCGGCTTCGGGCAGTTCGGCATCCGCAGCCAGATCGCGCGTCCGCCGTTTCGACGCCCGTGATTTTTTAAGCGTATCCTGCCGGTAGCGGAAAGATTCCTCGCCGCGCATCAGCTCATTGCCTTTCGGTGTGATGCCGAGGCCGCCATAGCCCTGTACATCCAGGCGCAGGAAGCCTGACGAGACGAGCTGGCGGATGATCGATTGCCATTCCGGTTTGCGCAGATCGGAACCCGCGCCATAGGCGGACAGCTTGTTGTGACCGGCCTTCATCAGTTTTTCGGACTGCATGCCGCGCAGGATGTCGATGATGTGCGCGGCCCCGTACATCTGGCCCGACCCGTTGACCGCCTCAAGGACCTTCAGGCCAAGCGGCGTGCCATCCGCCATTTCAACCGGGTCGATACAGACATCGCAATTGCCGCAGGGCTCGATATCCTCGCCAAAATAGGCGAGCAGGGACCTGCGGCGGCATTCGGGCGCTTCGCAATAGCCGACCAGTGCATCGAGCCGTTTATATTCCCGGCGTTTGCGGTCCGCGCCGGAATCCTCATCTTTGATAAAGACGCGGCGCATGCGGATATCCTGCAGCCCGTAGATCATATGCGCCTCGGCATCAGCACTGTCGCGCCCGGCGCGGCCGATTTCCTGGTAATAGGCCTCGACGCTGCCTGGCAGGTCGACATGCAGCACGAACCGGACGTCGGATTTGTCGATCCCCATGCCAAAGGCGATGGTCGCGACCATCACAATCCCCGGGTCGGTCATAAAGGCGTTTTGATTGGCCTGCCGCACGTATTGGTCCATGCCGGCGTGATAGGCCAGCGCGTTGACGCTGTGGTCGCGCAGGTGCTGGGCCGCTTCCTCAGTTTTCTTGCGCGACAGGCAGTACACTATCCCGCTTTCGCCCTTGTGCCGGTCGAGGAAGTCGACCATCTGGCGCTTCCATTCCTGTTTCATTTCGACCGAAAGCTTAATGTTGGGGCGGTCGAACCCCAGCACGACGGCCTTTGCGTCGCCGTCGAACAGCCGCGCGATGATATCATCCCGGGTCACAGCGTCCGCCGTGGCGGTTAGTGCCGCGATCGGTACGCCGGGGAAGATATTGCGCAGCTGGGACAATTGTTCATATTCCGGACGGAACGCCGGTCCCCACTGGGAAATACAATGCGCTTCGTCGACCGCAAACAGCCGGATGTCTAGCTTTGCCAGCGCCGTCAGCATGCGTTCCGTCATCAGCCGTTCCGGCGCCATATATAACAGGCGTGTTTCGCCCGCCGCTGCTCGGCGCCAGGCGGCAACATTGTCTTCGCGCGACCGCGACGAATTGATCGCATCCGCCGCGACGCCTGCGAGTTTAAGCGCGGCAACCTGGTCTTCCATCAGGGCGACCAGAGGTGAGACCACGATTGTCAGTCCCCCGGTCACCAGCGACGGAATCTGGAAACACAGCGATTTGCCCGACCCTGTCGGCATTACGGTCAGGATATTGCCGCCCGCCAGCAACGTATCGACGACTTCTTCCTGGCCAGGCCGGAAAGTATCGAAGCCGAACACGTCCTTGAGGATTGTGAATTTGTCGTCCGCGGTGGACGCGACGGGTTGTGCGGAAGATTTCATCGCGTCAGTTTAAGGCGTTCGCGCGATTCGGGCGATGCCGTTCCCCCGGAAAACGGGGAAAATCAGAGGGATTCCAGCACTTCCCGCCTCATCTCCAGTTCCAGCCATTGTTCTTCGGCCTCGGCGAGCGCTGTTTCGGCCATCTGCAGGGCCTTCGCCACCGTATCGAACTGTCCGGGGTTGGATTTAAACAGGTCCGGGTCGGCGAGCGCCGCCTGATGGCCGTCGATTTCCGCCTGCAGCTTTTCCATGCGGCCCGGCAGGGTCTCGAGCGCATGCTTGTCCTTGAACGTCATTTTGGCTGATGCGGGCGCCGCGGGTTTTTTCTTTTGTGTTGGGCGGTCGCGATCCTCTTTCGACCGGCGCGCGCGTTTCGCGCCCAGGTCGCCGCCGCGCTGACTGATCATATCGCTATAGCCGCCGGCATATTCGAGCCATTTGCCATCGCCTTCCGATGCGATCACCGAGGTGACGACGCGGTCGAGAAAGTCGCGGTCGTGGCTGACCAGAATAACCGTGCCGGCATAATCGGCCAGCAGTTCCTGCAGCAGATCGAGCGTTTCAATGTCGAGATCATTGGTCGGCTCATCGAGGACCAGCAGGTTCGACGGCTTCGCCAGCGCCCGGGCCAGCATGATGCGTCCGCGTTCGCCCCCGGACAGCACGTTGACCGGCGTTCGTGCCTGATCGGGGCTGAACAGAAAATCTTTCATATAGCCGATGACGTGGCGGGTCTCCCCGTTGATGGTCACCTTGTCGCCACCGCCGGTCAGCGCATTGGAGAGCGTTTCGGTCGGATCGAGGCTGTCGCGCCGCTGGTCGAGCGTCTCGAGCTGCAGATTCTTGCCCAGGCGGATATTACCCTCATCCGGCTCGAGCACACCCGTCAGCATGTTGAGCAGGGTCGTTTTCCCAGCGCCGTTCGGCCCGACGATGCCAATCCGGTCACCACGGGCGATCAGCGTAGAGAAATAATCGACGATGACGTTGTCGCCATAGGATTTGGAAATATTGTTGGCGACACAGACACGCTTACCCGATGACTGCGCTTCGCTCGCCATCATGTTTACGGTGCCGGTCGGGCCGCGGTCGCCCCGGCGTTTGGCGCGGAGATCATACAATGCGCGCAGCCGGCCCTGGTTGCGTTTGCGCCGCGCGGTAACGCCCTTGTGCAGCCAGTCGGTCTCGGCGGCGATCTTGCGGTTCAGTTTGTGCCGCTCCAGCGCCTCGCTCTCAAGGAACGTCTCACGCCAGGGTTCGAACTCCGCGAAGCCGCGCTCCAGCTTATGGGTGCGGCCCTGGTTCAGCCAAAGCGTCGCGCGCGACAGGTTTTCAAGAAACCGCCGGTCATGGCTGATCAGGACCAGCGCCGAACGGATGGATTTGAGTTCGCTTTCCAGCCATTCGATGACCGGCAAATCGAGATGGTTGGTCGGCTCGTCCAGTAGCAGGATATCGGGTTGGGGTGCGAGCGCCCGTGCCAGTGCGCAACGCCGCGCTTCGCCGCCCGAAAGCTGCTCCGGGTTTCCCGCGCCGGTCAGCCCGAGCTGTTGGATCAGCCAGTTGGCCCGCTGCGGATCGTCACCTGCTTCAAGGCCCGCGCTCACATATTCAAGCGTCGTCCTGTAGCCGGTCAGATCAGGTTCCTGCGGCAGATACCGCAGAGTCGCGCCCGGTTGCAGGAACCGTTCGCCGTCATCGAAACCGATTTCGCCGGTGGCAATCTTCATCAGCGTCGACTTGCCCGACCCGTTGCGCCCGATCAGGCACAGGCGTTCGCCTTCGGAAACGGACAGCTCCGCCCCTTCGAGCAGCGGATTGCCGCCGAAGGTCAGGTGAATATCGCGCAGAATAAGAAGCGGGGGCGCCAAGAGGGTCCGATCCGTGATTGCTGTGTTTGATAGTGGTGAACCCTGTGTCCGACATCCGCTATGGTGATGTCAAACGCGAAGAAGACATTTGAAGGACAAATTATGGAAATCAATATCCCGGAGATGGTCGCTGAAGTGACCGACGCATTCATGGCGTATGAAAAGGCGTTGCTGGCGAACGATGTCGATATGATCGACGAGCTGTTCTGGAACGACGACAATACCCTGCGCTATGGCCCGAACGGCACCGTCGTCAGCCACGAAGCGCTGTCCGCCTTCCGCCGCAGCCGCGATATCGCGCCCTGGGTTCGGACCCTGAAGGACACCCATATCGTCACCTTCGGGCGGGATTTTGCGGTCGCCAATACGGAATCGACCCGCCCGACCGCAGATGGCATCAGCCGCCAGAGCCAGACCTGGGCGCGCATGCCTGAAGGCTGGCGCATTGTATCCGCCCACGTCTCTGACCAGCCCTGAGGTCAGGTCGCCTTCAACGGCTGCGGTGGCGCATAGGCGCGCGACACCATGAAGACGCCGGTCAACACCAGGATCGTGCCGATGCCGTGATAGGCGCGGAATATTTCGCTGAAGAATATGGCGCCCAAGATCGCACCGAAAACCGGGTGGAGGCACATAAACGCCGATGCCCGGTTGGGGCCGAGCTTGAAGGTGCCATAATTCACGCAGGCCCAGGCGATGATCGTGCTGAAGACAGTCACATAGCCGAGGCTGGCCAGCGTCAGCCACGTCCAGTCCATGCGGATGCCGAGCGCCAGTTCGACCCCGTAAGCGGGGACCAGCTAGGCCGTGCCGGCA
>Ga0315321_10004793_pt1 | contig 10363 bp, 9 predicted proteins | sample M180m21515metaG_FD_203464 | JGI IMG/M metagenome (GOLD analysis project Ga0315321, IMG submission 203464) | Ammonia-oxidizing marine archaeal communities from Monterey Bay, California, United States - M1 80m 21515 | ecosystem: Environmental > Aquatic > Marine > Intertidal zone | place: USA... | reverse complement strand
TATTGGCGCACCGGGGATCGCTGGTATTGCGATCACGGGCATATCAAAATGTACCGTCACCAACAACATCGTTCACCATGTCGGCTATACCGGTATCGCTATCACGGGAAGTCCTAGTAAACAGGTGTCGCCACGAGTCATCCGGAATTTTTCGTACCGTAATATGGGAGGAGGAATTGGGTCTATGAAAAAATCTACGGCGTTCATATCAGAAAATACTTGTTTCGAAAATTTCTATGCCGGAATAGGGCATGATAACGCTAATCCAGTAGTCACCAAAAATATCTGTTATTCGAATATCCGAGCGGGTATTGGCATCAGCGAAGGCGCTTGTCCCATCGTGCGAGCAAACCGCTGCTACAAAAACCGCCGTGCAGGTATCGGAGTACGAACCGGTTCTATGACAAAACCTGTTATCGAAGATAATGACTGTTACCTGAATGACATGGCAGGTATCGGAAGTGAAGAACGCGTTGAGCCAACAATCCGCAACAATCGCTGTTACGAAAACAAACTCGCAGGTATCGGTTCACGAGATCATGCACGACCCACAATCATAAACAACCATTGTTATCGTAACCTCGACGCGGGCATCGGCACCGAAGGAGCAGCTATTGCACTCATTGAAGGCAACGAATGTTATGAGAATGTACATGCCGGAATTGGGCAACGCGGCGATGCACAGACGACATTAATCGGCAATCACTGCCATCACAACAAAACGACTGGAATCGGATTCGACACCTGTAAAACTGGACGAGCTACGATGCGGGACAATAAAATCATCGACAACGCCTTGGTCGCTGTGGGAATTCATTCTGGTTGGACCGTCCATTTGTCGAACAACATCCTTTCACGTAAAGGTGGGCTAGCACCCATTGCAATGGTCTTCAAAGGCGCCACTGCAACATTCGATAACAATACTATTCACGGCGAAGGGGTGGCCGGTATTCGAGTTGGCGGTATCGTTATAGCGAGTGGAAATCGATTCAATGGAATTGCGATCAGGAAAGCTGGGCCTCCTAATTTTGGCGTATGGGCATTAGCCGGATCCAAAGTGACATTATCACACAATCAATTCACGACTTGGAGACACGCTCTTGTTGCGTCAGAAGCAAACGTTACGGCAAATCGAAATACTATTCGTGACTTTTATAAAACCGCTTTGGTCATCAACAATGCCCCTCAAGGCGCTAACGTTTCTCACAACACTGCTATCTCAAACAATCCGCCGGATCAAGTTGTGGTCATTGAGGGGCTACAGGCCAATGTAACTAACAACGTGCTGCAAACGAAAACCAAATGAGATTCGTTATTCATCTGTAGATATTTCGAAAGATGGTAACAATACAATCTATATTATATGATTTAAGAGTATTGAAATGCCCAAGCAGACTCGCCCCAAATACATTTTGCTGTTCATTTTGACAGCCTTCTTTGCATTGCCTATTGCCAGTGCTGCTCCTTGGCCCAAACTGCTGCAGAAAAACGGTACGGTCCTCTTACCCGCTCAAGATTCCCCGCATCTGCTTGCCAACAAAGGCCAAACACCGGGAAACCGTAGTATCAAAGCATATATCACGTATCCCGGTGACAGCATCGAACACGTTACACCTCAAACTGGATTGATGCTTTCGATTCACAATTGGGGTGGTAAAGCCGCATCGGGCGCACCCAGCCCAACATATCTCGCTAGCACCTACAATGTAGTGGCGATTAATGTTGACTACATTCAAAGCGAGAGTAAGCACAAAGATATTCCCTATGACTTTGGTTACCTACAGGCCCTCGATTGCCTTCGAGCATTACATTATGTCTATAACGGACTAATTCAACAGGCCGTAGTATTCGATTCAGGCAGAATCTACTCCGCGGGTGGTTCTGGTGGTGGCAACGTAACCTTGATGGTCAACAAACTCGCGCCCCGGACCTTTGCGTGCATCATCGACCTTTCGGGGATGTGTAAGCTGAGCGACGACATTGCCTTCCATCGGCCCGGCGGCAGCAGCTTAAATGCGCGGTACAGCCCCCTACCCGACCATATCCATTTTCTAACCAAAGACGCTCAAGCGTTACGCTTTCTCGGACACCCCCAACACTTAAAACAAATGGAAGCTCTAGGCAATACAGCTCAGATCGTTGTCAGCCACGGTACAAGCGATACAACCTGCCCAATCGCCGACGCCCGTGAAATGGTAGCCAATCTGCAAACGGCTGGATTCGCCATTGACGCACATTTCATTTCCGATGCTGACATTGATGGTAAAACAATAACCAATACTGGTCACAGCGTGGGCAACCGCACATTGCTTGTCAATAAATTCGCAGCTAAATACCTACTCGTCAACAGTCCCCAAGCGGCCACTAGAAAGGGAAAAACAGATTTTGAGCACCGCGACGAACTTGTGAAATACAGAACTCCTAACGGATTTTATATTATTTCCTACAAACATAAATATCCCGTCGGTCGATTTGAACCGACACGGTAACGACAACCCCAAATCTAAAAGAGTACTTAGCGATGATTACACGACTACTTCTCATATTCTGTCTACTAGTAACCACCACGCTTACAGTTGCACAACCACCGATACGAAAAACCTCGGCACCACCTGTTATCACATCATCGTGGGATGATTTGCTAGAAGGAATTGAAAGCCAAGCGGATTGGCATGTGCATCGCAACATTTTAAAGCAACGGTACTTGAATTTATTGCGAGATCAACACAAACCTCAGAAACCAGCGTTAGATCTCAAAATACACGAGAGCGTCGTCGTTGATGGTCACTACACACGACAATTAATTAGCTACAACGTTGAAGCGGATGAACGAGCCCATGCCTACTTGGGGATACCGCTAAATTTAACAGCCAAAGCACCCGCCATCGTTGCTCTGCATGGGACTTACGAGTATGGAAAAAAGCGGACAGCCGGACTCATCGACAATCCTGACAAAGCGTATCTTGATCATCTATGTCGGCGCGGATACATCGTCATAGCTCCGGAACATTTTGTGTCGGGGCATCGCACACCGAGCGAGGGCTCCTATGAAACGGCTCAATTCTACAAAAAACATCCCGAGTGGACAGCCGTCGGAAAATTCACATACGAACATTCCATCGCCATCGATGTTTTAGAATCGCTCGACCAAGTAAACAATGCTCAAATCGGTGCACTTGGACATTCACTCGGCGGACACGGGACGATATTTCTAGCCGCCTACGATAATCGCATTAAGGCATCAGCTTGCAACTGCGGGGCCTCATTTTTCCGTCACAACGAAGGCGTCATTAATTGGGCTCGTGATCGTTGGTACATATATTTTAAGCACATTCGTCCAGGAATCATTAAAGGTGAACTTCCGCCCATCGATTTTCACGAGATCATGGCACTTGTCGCACCACGGGCCTTTATGGACGTTTCCGCTTTGAACGACGGCGATGGAGGCACGCAACGTCAAAGGCTATTGATGTTAATGCGAGTGATGGATGTCTACGAGCTAGAAAAAGCTCCACAAAACTTTGGATTCTACGTTCATGGCCGTGGCCACAGTGTCGCCCATGAGTCGCGACAACTCATATATGGTTGGCTAGATGCACACCTCAAACCGCCGGCAGCAACAGCGACAACCCGAGTTAAAAGATAGAATCTGATATCCCCGCTATCACGCTATTGGCGAGGCTGAAACAACAGGTAACGTTTAGTCGTTTAATTTGCTAGACGCGCGTCGAGCAATAACTTTTTTCTCTTCACGGCGTAAACCGTAAAGAATCAAACCAGCAACCAGCAACTCAATCGTCCAAGCACTTATCCCTGCATAGAATGGGGCTGCGCTGGATACCGCAAAAATGGGAGAACTATCCGTAATGAGAAATTCCAATACGTTCACTTTATTGTCCTTTGTACATCGCTTTTTGATTACAGATGCATATTAGCATTAATTTTGCTTTTATTTTAAAACCCAACCATTGAATGTGCATCCAATAGCAAAAATAGTTGTCGCATGTTTAACTTATTTTACAAGGTATCACCACAGTATATTTTTTAAAAATGCTGTTTGTTCTTCGTCAATAACTATCTTTGCACTCAGCATGAATCCATACTATATTTGCTATAATCGATTCACGTTTACCAACTAGTTACGTCAACGGGCATCAATCTGCCTCCATTTACAATCTAGTCCTTGTAATTTGGAGAATTTGATGCCATTATTACATGAGTTTGTTATCATGGATGTAAGTCGTTCTTATCTTTTTCGAATCGTTTTGTTTTCACACAGGCTAATAAATAAATAGGTGTTTTATGGCGTCCGACGCAACAAGATTAGATGTACAAACAGTTGATGGTGTAACCGTTGCTAGGTTTGTTGATAATCGAATTCTCGATGAAGCAGTTATCCAAGTAGTTGGTGATCAAATGTATCGTTTAGTAGATGACCATGGGTTAAAAAGGATAGTACTGGACTTTCAATCGGTCGAGCATCTTTCCAGTGCTGCACTTGGCAAACTGATCAACATGAAGAAAAAAGTAGATGCGTCCGGTGGTCAACTTAATATGTGTAACCTACGCCCCGATCTATTGAAAATATTCAAAGTTACAAAACTCACAAAAGTTTTCGACATTCATAAGAACGTAGAAAAGGCACTTAAATCATTTTAAGTGACCTAGTCTCGTTTTGATTTATCTCATCCACAATTGACCCATTAGCATTTGTGATAACTCTCGCCTCAGTGACGCAATTCGAGTTACACCTATTGCAGAAACACCATGTCCGAAATCATGCTATTTAGCCAATCATTCGCCAGTGATCTGCATGAATCTGCATCGATTCAACAGCAGATCATGGATATGTGGTTGAAAAATGGTGTGAGCGATGGAGATCTACCTGATCTGCAACTAGCACTAGAAGAAGGCCTAGCCAACGCTATCAAACACGGTAACCAACTCAACCCAGCCAAACAAGTCAAAGTAGAGTGTCAATTGATTGACGACTGCATGATTCGGGTTACGATCGAAGATGAAGGATCTGGATTTAATCCCGAGGAAGTTCCCGATCCAACCGATTTTGAAAACTTAGACAAACCCAGCGGGCGAGGGATTGTCTTAATGCGAGCATTTATGGACGAAGTGCTATACAACGATCGAGGTAACCAACTTACTTTCTGCAAGCGTTGTTCTTTTAACGCCTAATTTGTCGCCAGTGTTTGGATTGTGAATAACCGACACACAATTTGCGAATAAATTAGATCTATCTCCAGTCGCCTGGAGATGATAGGCACATCATTCACCGACACCATCTATTCTCTGCTTAAATGGTCACTTATCGAAGAACCTACTCGAGTTGCTCAAGTTCACGCCGAAAACCACCTGAGAGAATTGGAAAACGGCACCATGTTTTGGGATCTAGATTCTCGTCGTCAACATGAAACGATGGAGCAAACCTTTCGCGTTTCCATTGATTCCGCGACCACAATGTAAAAAATCGCTTAATCCATTTAATTACTTGGCATCGATCTGCCCGCCGCGACGTAACCACCGAATCTGTCACCAACACTGCTAGGATTTCTCGAGGCATCATTTTGTCGCGTATCGCTAGCCGTTCGATTAAATCCAAAATCTCATATGGCATTAAGTCAGATTCATCCGTTTGATTCTCGTCCGCTGGACGTAATTCCGCTGTTGGTTGCTGAGCGTTAACCTGCTGCAATTCACTGAAAGGACAAAGTCCTTGCGGCCCCGTTGTTTCCATCCATTTAAGCCAATGCCGCAAAAAGGCCTTGTCGATACCTGCAATCGGAGCGACACCGCCGCAAGTGTCGCCATCCATCGTGGTATACCCAACAGCTGCTTCAGATCGATTACTTGTCGCCAATAACAATGCCCCGCGTACGTTGGCCAGCATCCACACACTCGGCGCCCTAACCCGAGCTTGGATGTTTTGTAGTGCCAAATCATCTGTTTCCCATTGCAACGGTCGGCCCAATATATCACCCACTTTTTGAGTATAATCCATCACCAGTGAATCAACATCGATATCGAAAAACATCGCTCCTACGCCATCAGCCACCGCTGCAGCAGCCTTACGGGTTACTGCGGTGCTATTACGAGTCGCTTGATATACACACCACAACAACTCCTTTATGATTTCCCTCACCACAGTTTGTGAATCAGCCGGATCAGCAAACTTATCATTACTCAAATTCAAGTGAAGCCTTACAGCCAGTTCCGCCACACCGATGTCTTGTTCAGCAAAATGAACCATCAAGGCAACTAATGTTACTACGGCAGCCGAGTCCGCTCCACCACTAAGCGACACAATAAATCCACGAGACGCACTTTTGCGCATATAGTCGAACAAACCGAGAGCAATCGCACGAGCAAACTCTTCTTCCTTCAGATAGGTACTGTCTTCCCAATCGCCGCGGATAATCTTGTTAGTCGACTTATCTTCCGTTAGAAATTTGGCCTCGCAAAAAACAACTCCCGTTTGCTTGGACTCTTGTTCATCACCCTTCGTCTCGGCGGCAACATCTACGACGGCAGACGTCAGGACGCAATCGCGATAACAGAAGCGAGGTCCGGAAGCGAATATTTCACCGCCGCTAGCAATCATCGTATCCCCATCGTAGATGGCGCGTCCAGCTTCATTGCCCAGTAAATTTGCATACACATAGGCAACGTGAAATTCACGCGTGCCCTCCAAAATAAAATTCTTTCGTACTTGATGTTTTCCAAACGCAAAATGGCTAGCGCTAAGATTCAATATTACGTCGACACCACGAGCAGCCAATCTACGGGCAGGTCGATCTGCAACCCAAGCGTCCTCACATATTTCAAATCCAATACGCACACCACTACACTGAAAAATAAGATCACCCAGTGGATACAACTCACCGTTAAAAAGAAACTCTGCAATTCGCCCAGTTTTCCACGCTGTAAACCACCGTGGTTCATAATGCAGGCCGTCACCTGCGAGATTTTGCTTCACCGCGAAACCTATCAATGCACCATCTGCGATGACCGCAACGGCGTTGTATAAATCACCCTCAAACGATACAGGCAACCCCACACAAACCACCATGGATTTGGTTGCAGGAATGATTTCGGCCAGCATTTCTAGGGCTGTTTCATGGACACCTGTAGCCAAGAAAGCATCCTCACAGCCATAGCCAGTAATACACAACTCTGGACAACAAAGGACCTGTACATGTTCGTCCCGCGCTTGCTCAATCGCTGCAAGAATATGCGCTACATTACCATCCCAATCCAAGGGAGTTTGGTTCAGTGCAGCTGCAGCTAACTTGATAGACTTCATTGCTTAGACTGTAATTTTTTTGTTGCTTGAGGAAGCTCTGGGTCAACAAAACCACGGGCACCGCGACCCTCTTCATCGATACGATACTCAACATCGAAACGAATACCCTCGGTATCCGCTTGCCAAAATTGTTCACGTTTTGCATTTACGGGTTCAGCCATTGGCCGGATAATTCGCATACCTACGCCTAAGGCAGGGCCACTGGTAAACCACCAAGGACTCAGCGGAATATTGGGATCCTCTTGACGCCATTCATCATCACTCGAGGCCAAACGCGAGGCACTGCGACAGGATACAGGATCAACATCATAGTATCCACCCTTACAAACGCGTGGATATAATTTATCGGACTTAATTAGGGCTTGGTCTACCGTTAATCGCTTAGCTTGAATCTTCTTCAACGCAGCAAACCCATCGTCATTCATCGCGTCGAGAACCCATTCAGCAACGTTGCCATGCATGTCGTATAAACCCCATGGATTGGGACGTTTCTTACCCACTGGATGTGTTGTTTCCTCCGCGTTGCCATAGTGCCAAGCATAATCATCCAGTTTTTCAACCTTGCCATCAAACGAATATGCGGTCTTTGTACCCGCTCTACACGCATGTTCCCACTCGGCTTCGGTCGGTAAGCGATAGAATCGTTCACTCATTAAAGACAACCACTTAGTATATTGTTTAGCAGCGTATTGGCTCATTGAAACAGCTGGTAGGTCTAACGCCTCACCATTGACAAAAGTAAATGTGGGATCGTAAAGGTTCGATGGCGCCGAGATGACCAATCCAGCGTGCTTTTCTGTTATCTTACGCATCCCATGAGTTTCAAATCCTTTGAACACATCGTGCACGGTCATATAGGCCTTGTATTCAGCCCATGTTAATTCGTATTGCGACATCCAAAATGGTTTAATCTCAACTTCAACTTGAGGACCTTCTGAAGACTCACGACCTGCTTCACTTTCGGGACTTCCTAGGTGAACCACACCACCTGGGATCGGAACCATTTTGTAAGTCACATCTGTCCCAGGAATCTTAGCGGTGTAAGGTATCATATATCCCTGAGCAACCTTGACAGCCGGACCATTTGCAGGTTTTTCTGCAACCACTGCGTGAGGCAAATCCGCGTAAACACTTGCGCTGATACAAATCAACATTGCAAACAGAACTACTCTAGGCATGGCTATCATTTTTTTTACCATCATCTTCAAACTCATGACCTGATTCCCTAGGTTCATAGCTGACATACAACTCGCTAAATTTCATCGATGGCCTAATTATATCAGACGCCTTCTAAGATACTAGGCGAGTTGCCGAACTCCATTTTTAGTTAATTTGTAATTCATGCTAATTTGCGTTCATTGCATGGCAGAAATTTAAATCCGCCCTCAAGCGGTCTAGGCAACGGATTCCTCAATAAAGGCTTGCAGACCAGCGAGCGATTGTTTCTTCGCTCGATTCAACATCCGCGGACCTAACAAAACCTGCCATATGCGTTCTAAAGGATCTGTAGGAAGATCACCGTAGGTTTGCCAAATAATCCGGCAGAGACCACCATGTTGAACAAACTCAATTCGGTCCCATTTCGACTCCGCAATCGCATCCCATACGACACATGTCAACAACCGCATGCCATACCATTCTTGACGAATTTCCATATAACCAGACATTTGGTTTCCACGCCACCGCCAAACTTGCCCCAGCCCGACCCGCGGCCCGCTAAACTCACTTTCATAATCTCCTAGCCTCGCCGAGCAATAATAACTCCAAGATTGCCAAGTCTTTAAGTCTCGCATTACGCGAAACGCATCGTCCAACCCAATTGGCAAATCTGAAACCACCTCAGTCAGATGCTCATCTGGCAAATAAGAACCAATTACCGATAACAACGCACGAACAATGACCAAGATAAGTAAAAGAACAAGAATCCAAGCCACATAAATAAGCAACATATTTTCTCCTTCTAGGCGGCTATCCTATCCGCTGCTTTGTTGATTAGCACGTTGTTCGAGAGACTTTAAACCAAACTTCAAAGACCCCAGCAAAATCTGTTTCCCCATGAGAAATCCCACTAATCTGCTCAGCGGGCGATTTCCCCAATCCACCACATTTTCCCACCGCACCTCCGTTTGACCCTCGTGTTCGCTAAAGGATATGGTGGAAACCATCGGCTCAGGCCACATAGTCATGCTCAATGTATAAACAAACCGATGGTTAGCCTCACTCTCAAGTATTTCAATTTCACCAGGATACTTTGTTTCACTCCACGCCCACACTTGTCCCACCCCACTGTCGGGTCCACTAAATTCACTTACATACCCCTTCATCTTCTCGGAGCTCCACGCACTCCATACCTGCCAAGTCCGCAAGTCGTTGATCGGCTCAAAAATTTCGGCAGCCGTGACTGACAATGTTTGTGAAAGTGTCACGGTCATATTTTGAGGTACAAAGCATCCGACGATCCATGCCAACACCAAAATTCCAATGCCGATACCAATAATGTATGCTAGATACGTCACGATAATCATTTGTTACCTATCCTCGCGTTTCTGTCACCTTTTTTGTGGGTTTTTATGATCCACAAACTTACGTCATTATCTGTCGACACCAGAGGGTAACACCTCTTCGCCAAGTTGGCTATTTTTTTTTGGGGGGGGCAACAGCAACACAGCAACCACGCCGAGTAAATAAACATACCCACATAGGCGACCAACTTGATCGTAGCTACCTTCAAAGTACGATTTGAGTGCTAAGGAAGTCACAATCATTAACAAAGCGACGATGATGCGACCAAAATTAAAGCTAACTCCACTACCGGTCGACCGCACACGCGTTGGAAACATCTCCGGTAGGCACAACGGTAGCCACCCAAAAAAGAATCCGCTAAAAAAACCCAATCCTCGAACCCAAAACAAGAATCCGTCGGCGGACGGATCTGGCACAGAATACAGGAATTGCGTACAGGCAAAGGCCAACAGGCACAGCAGTGCATAACTGAATCGACGCCCCAATAAAAATGCCAAGGCTCCGCCAAGTAAACTACTTATCGCG
>Ga0315321_10004788_pt1 | contig 10372 bp, 5 predicted proteins | sample M180m21515metaG_FD_203464 | JGI IMG/M metagenome (GOLD analysis project Ga0315321, IMG submission 203464) | Ammonia-oxidizing marine archaeal communities from Monterey Bay, California, United States - M1 80m 21515 | ecosystem: Environmental > Aquatic > Marine > Intertidal zone | place: USA... | reverse complement strand
GCGGAAAGCCACCGGCGCGGTGACTGCATCGGAGGACAGCGTCACTGTGGCACCGTCGATGCTGGCAGTTGCCGGTACAAAGGTGCGAGTCCCCGGTCCGATGATTTCGAAATGAGTAGGTGACTTGCCGTCTCGTGTTTTGAGACCGTCACCAGCGTTTTTGAAGGTTACCTGCAGTTGTTTGCCATTTGGTTGGACTGATTCAACTTCTGGGCTGTTGGCGACAATGTTGTCCATTCCGTAGTCGTTTTTTAAAGCCAGCAGTGCAAGACGCTTGCCCACATCCTGTTTGTTGGGCGGATGGATATCGTTGAGCGTTGCAATGTCGTTGATGACGACCATGCCCGTGTTGGGCAGTTGCTGGACGGCTGCCTGTGCTTCCCAGAACTTTGCTAAGATCGCGCTGTCTTCGTTGCCATATTGGAACGGAGCAATCTGCACGTAATAAAACGGGAAGTCTCCTTGGTTCCAAAGTTTTCGCCACCCGTTGATCAGAGCCTTCTTCTTGTCAAAGTACAGCATGCCCTCGGCGTGGTTGGACTCTCCTTGGTACCAAATTGCACCGCGAATTGGATAGCCTACCAATGCGTGGATCATGCCGTTGTACAGCATGGTTGGATCCTGATGGCTTTGGAATGGCCTTAGCTGCTCGGGATAAGTCGGGCTGGGGGTCAGGGGCTGGGTCGTATTCAATGCCACCGTGGCTTCTTGGTTCCACGCTTCATTTGCTTTCACAAAGGATTCAAGTGTTTTGTTGTATTGTTCTGTGCCGGGAGTCCGTCCAAGAACTGATTGGTATATTTCACTGAGGGCGGGAACCTCTTCGAAGCCAACCGGTGGTGTCCACGGCTCAACCCTTGTGCCGCCCCACGACGAATTGATTAATCCAACGGGAACACCAAGTTCTTGGTGCAGTTGTTTCGCCATGAAGTAACCGGCTGCGGTGTAGGTGCCGGCAACGGCTGGTGAACAGACGGTCCATGATGCTGAAACATCATCAAGTGGAACAGTGGAAGGCCGGTGGTCAATCTTTAGATGCCGAATCATCGGTAAATCTGCTGCTGCTATTTCTGCATCGCGGTTAGTGCTCGCGGCGACGGTCCATTCCATGTTGGATTGTCCGCTGCAAAGCCAAACCTCACCCACAAGTATGTCGCTGATTTCGATGGTATTGTTGCCTTTGACTCGCAGCTTCAACGGCGTTGTACCCGCCTGCATTGCTGGAAGCGTTACGTTCCATGTTCCGTCTGAATTACCTTTGGTGGTTGCTGCTTTGCCAGCCAGGGTGACACTCACTTCCTCACCAGCCTCACACCAGCCCCAGATTCGCAATTCAACGTCTCGTTGCATCACCATGTGATCACCGAAGAATCCGGGTAGGCTTACATCTGCGTTGGCCGGTTGCTGGATAAAAGTGACCAGTAGAATAGCCAGGGTGACAGGGCTGAAATTCAAAATGCGATTCATGGGAATCTCTGTGCGAGGCAGCGGGACTAATGCGAGGATTTCCCAAAGGGCGTCGGAGCATTTACCGACGGGTGAGTAACCCGCGTTTGAAAGTTTCACCAGATTAACAGGTTCTGACCACCGTTCCTATCAATGCGGTTTGATACGTGGACTGGGTTTGTTTGCGATCGGTAGGATTTCTATGTTTCAATTCTGCAGGATGTGAGACTGCAAAACGGAGGGATTGGTGCGAACTGGTGTGCTACTGCGTATCAGGTTCCGTGACCGGCATCGTTTGATTCGTACAGGTAGCATAGGGTTGCGTTGAGGGAATCTCACTCACGAGGAGGAAAATGTCATTCTGTTGTGATGGCAAGATCTTTCGGTTTTATTCGCCTTTTCCCTGTGACTACCAATTTGTTCACTCTGTGGGGGTGCAAATCTTTCCGTTTTGACTCATTTGATCTAGGCTGTGTAGGGACGCTTCCGATTCACCAACCACGATGATTTTGAAAATGCGAATTGCCTTTGAGTATGAGTTCCGCTGTGCTTCCGAAGTATGCGGTGTGCTGGACATGGTCAGGCACTGTCCCGGCAGAGCGTTTTTGAGTTTGTTATTGCTGGTGGCCTTGCTGAGTGGGATTGCAGGGAGTCCCGCCAATGCGGCCTCTCCAAATATTCTTTTGGTGTTGGCGGACGACATGGGTTATGGCGATCTGGGTTGCACAGGATCGCAGTTGTTAAAGACTGAGCGAATTGACGCGTTGGCAAAGTCCGGTGTGCTTTGCAGCCGAGCTTATGTGGCGAGTTCGGTTTGCTCGCCATCACGAGCTGGGTTGATCACGGGGCGTGACCCTCGGCGATTCGGCTATCAGGCAAACTTGAATATGGGAAGCGCGAATTACGGTACGCGGGTGGGCTTGCTGGGACTGCCACCGGGTGAGCATACGTTAGCAGATCACTTGGGTGCCGTTGGTTACGCGACTGCTTTGGTGGGCAAGTGGCATTTGGGAATGGGAGATGGTTTCCATCCTCAGGAGCGTGGGTTTCAGCATTTCTGTGGCATGCTAGGTGGTGGTCATAGTTATTTTCCCAAGCCGGGTAGTAATAAGTTGGAACGCAATGGTGTTCCTTTGACCGATTTTTCGAGTCCTTATCTGACTGATTTCTTTACTGATGAAGCGACGCAGTGGATTAGCAAACAGGATGAGGCGAACGATGAAAAGCCTTGGTTCATGTTTTTGTCTTACAACGCTCCGCATGGTCCCTTGCAAGCGACCGAAGACGATCTTGCGGTGTTCAGTCATATCAAGGATCGGAAACGCCGGACTTACGCAGCCATGATGTGGGCTTTGGATCGAGGTATCGGGCGTGTGTTGGATCGTTTGGATGAACTCGGCGAACGCGAAAATACATTGATTTGTTTCTTCTCAGACAATGGTGGGGCAACGGGAAATGCCAGTTGGAATGGTGAACTGTCTGGTACTAAAGGAACGTTGCGCGAAGGTGGGGTGCGTATCCCGATGATCTGGTCGTGGCCAGGTACTGTTCCCGCTGCACAAACGCATGATGGTGTGATGTCGAGTCTTGATCTGCTGCCTACTTTCATGGCGGCAGCGGGCGGGATGCCGTTGCCGCTGGGACCACCGAGATCACACGAAGACAAGAATAATCGCAAGAAAGCGGTCTCGCTGTACGGTGAATACGATGGAAAGAACCTGCTGCCGCAACTGACTGGTGAACAAGCGGCACTGCGCCGAACACTGTTCTGGAGACTTCAGGGGCAAGTCGCCATCTTGGATGGACCCGACAAGTTGATCAGTCTTTCGCATCGCGCCCCGCAGGTATTTCGGCCAACTGAAGATGCTGGAGAACGGGATGATCGGTTTGACTCCGATCGAACGCGAGCAGATGAGTTGTTCCAGTTGTTGGGCAAATGGCAGGCGTCGTTGGCAACGGTTCCTTTGTGGGGGTCATCGCCGTACTGGAGTTCCCAAAGTGCAAAGCAACATGACAATTATCCACCACGCGCTGAACCAGAGTGATTCGGTGTCGCTTTGATGTTTGCCCTCACTGAGTGCTGGGACATCTAGCAGTCACACTTGGTTTCACCCGATGGTTTCACTCTACGATTTCAAAGAAGTCGCTTTGGCTGAGCATCACTTTGCTTTAGGTCTCTGCGCGTTGTCCCGATCGATGTCAGCGACGTGCTTGTCGCGGATCGCTTGAAGTTTGGCAACCACTTCCGGGTGCTGTGATTCGACGTTTTGTTGCTCGCCAGGACTGGCTTCCAGGTTCGCGAGGAACAATTTCTCAACCTGCGGCGCATTTCTGGGGGCACCGCGATCTTTGGCGTTGCCGAGTAGTTTCCATGGGCCCTGACGTACTGCCCATTGCCCATTCTTGCCATTGCCAAGCAACCAGAAAAGATGGTCGTGTGGGCTTTTAGCTTCACTGGAGGCAAGAACATCGGTCAAGCTTTTTCCGTCATATTGCCTGGCCGGTAGCTCGGCACCACAGTAGCTTGCGATCGTGGGGAACCAATCACAGCCGATGGCCATCTGGTCTCTTACTTGCCCCTGCGGGATTGTCCCCGGCATCGAAACGATCGAGGGGATTCGGATGCCTCCTTCAAAGAGGCAGCCTTTGGCACCGCGGTACGGACCAGAATTGCCACCTCCCCAGAAAGCTCGCTCCTCGGTTGAATGACCGTGATCGGACTGGAAAATCACCAACGTATTCTTGCGTAAACCCAGTTGTTCAAGGGTTCCAATGAGTTCACCAACTTTCTCGTCAACCGTTGAAGTGAATGCTGCATATTGACGTCTTGGCGAAGGAAGATCCTTGTACCGTTCTCGCCACTTGGCAGTACCTTGCATGGGATAATGGGGAGCATTAATTGCCCAATACAGAAAAAAGGGTTTGTCGCGATTTGTTTTGATGAATTCCTGACCTTCGTTCACCATCATGTCGAGAAAAAACTCTCCATCTCGATGGATTTCGGTGCCGTTTCGCCAGAGGTCATGGCGGTTGGGACCTTGCCAGTAAAAGAAGTGCGAATAGTTGTCGATGCAGCCACCCATGTGCCCAAACGATGAATCAAAACCCTGCCCGTTGGGCATTGTGTCGGGGGTATAGCCAAGGTGCCACTTGCCCACGTGGCCTGTTGTGTAGCCTTGTGATTTTAGTAGCTCGGCCAGTGTTATTTCGTTTGAGGGCATGCCGGGGACACCCTTGGTGGATGACACATTCCCGGGTACACCAGCACGGGCTGGAAATCGACCTGTCAGTAAACCCGCACGAGACGCGGAACAGATCGCCGAAGGTGAGTACATTTGCGTGAATCGAATACCCTCATTTGCCAAACGATCAAGATTGGGTGTGTGCAGATCGGTTGAACCATAGCAATTCAAATCGAGGCTGCCCTGATCATCACTGTAAATCACAATGACGTTTGGCTGATCTGCCGCAACGCAGGTATTGATTTCAGGTGCAGTTACGCAAACGCAGCACAGTAGCAGGAAGAAACGTGTCAAGGGACAACTCCGGTGGATCGTTCTGAACGCAATTAAATCGTGCAATCATGATAACCGGATCGCATCAGCAAGTCACTCGATGGAAAGTGTTAGGACCGGGTTGGAAGCACTCGATTACTGCCAAGAATGGAGGTGATTCAGGAGTTGAACACCAGCTGCGATTGGACTGAGTGAGTCGGGACGCGAGTCTGGCCTGTGAATTGGGTCTCGTCTGCTGCGGTTAGCCGCGGTTAGGTGATCGTGTTGCTTATAATATACTGGGGTTCAGAACTTTCGTTGCGGTCTTTGGAGTGATTGTCTATGAGCCGTGAATGAGGTGAATGTGATGTCAGCTCTGGTCTTTGTTTCCTGGTTTTGGCTGCCGCGGGACGCGGTAGTTCAAGCAAGTCTCTTGGCAGGGATAGCGTTGAGAATCGACGCATGAAAAAATAGGTCAATGGAAAATGGTGCAGATGAGTCGTATCAATAAGTGTTTTGTGTTTTGTGCCGCCTGCATGCTGCTGAGCTTTGTCGGTAGCAGCGAAGCAGTTCTGGCTAGCCAGGCTGACAAGACCCGTGCCGAAAGATCAGAAGTAGCATCCAAGGCTGTTAAAGTCGCAACTGGTTTGACGATTCAACATGTTGCGGATGATGACCTTGCGCCAGACTGCACTGCGATGGCGACGGACAGTGATGGAAGACTTCTGGTTTCCGGACCGGGGTATGTTCGTGAGTTACTGGATCGGGACGGGGATGGTATTTATGATGCCTTCCGAAGCATTGCTGATTCACCATCGCATGGTGCGCATGGACTTTGTGTTGATGGCGATGCCTTGTATTACGTCGGCGACAATGGTGTTTGGCAGATCAATGATTTTACGTCGGGTGATGAAGCCGAATCAAAGCCAGTCCGTGTGCTCGAAATCAAAACAGGTGGCGAGCATGATGCCCACGCTTTGCGTAAGGGGCCTGATGGATTTTGGTACCTGATCGCGGGGAACGGAACCAAGGGAAGCTTTGAATTGCAAAACGCGAAGTCCCCTTTGATTCCCCATCCACGTGCCGGAGTGATCTGGTGCATCTCGCCTGATTGGACCCAGCGAGAGGTTTGGGCTGACGGATTCCGCAACGCGTATGATTTTGACTTTGGGCCTGACCAAACGATTGATACGTTTGATAGCGATGGTGAGCGGGATGTCAGTTTGCCGTGGTATCGACCGACTCGAGTGTTTCGCGTGCGGCGGGGCCAAGATGCTGGTTGGGTATCAAGAAGTTGGAAGCGTCCCAATGCCGACCCTCTGATGCCAGTCGTGCTTGCAGAACTAGGGCGTGGGTCGCCGACAGGCGTTTTGCGAAGCCCAGGAATGCGACTGCCTGCACGATTCCGAAATGGTGTGTATGTACTTGATTGGACTTTTGGTCGAGTTGTCTTTGTTGCCGATGATGGCAGTACAGAGTTGGTTGCATCTCCATTGGGAAGCGAGGGCTTTGCTGTCACTGATATCGTTGCTCTGCCAGATGGAGCATTGCTCGTCAGTGTTGGTGGGCGACGGAGTCGCGGCGGGGTCTACAAAATTGATGCCGTACGGCCCGATACATCATCGAACGCTCACAAGTTAGATTGGGAAAAAAAGGCAACCGGATCGCCCAGCGAGACTGTGCGGTGGGTACAGCGATTGCGAAGAAATTCCGAACCCGTAATCGACCAGGCAGCAGCAAAGCACGCTGCTCGAGTGCTGGAATCTGATGATGCGAGCGAGCGGCAGGTTCGAGATGCGATTGCATTGCTGATCGAGAGTGTAGGTGGCCTGGGGCCGGGCGATCCGCGAGATGCACGTGGCAAGCAGCAAGCTGCAGCGGTCTTTGATTCCTGTCGAGGACGTATTCGTCCCAAAATTGATCTGGTGATTCGTGACGCGGTTGTTGCTGCCTTGCTGCGTAGGCTTCAGAGCTTAACGGCGGAACAGATCAATGCCGGGAGCGACAAAGAAAGTCAGGCCAGCAACGAGGTGTTTTGTCGGGAATTGATTCGTGGTCTCGCAGTGCTTGAACCGGAGTCGAACTACGTGTTCAAAGCCATTGCTGATGACATGGATCGAGTTGGGTCGCCCGTTGAAAAACTGTATCGCTTGATTGCATTGGCCAGAATTCCTGTGCGTCGAAGCGATGATATGACCGAGAGGATTGCAGAAGCAATGATTGCTGTTCCCATGCTGGTCAAAGAGGCAGAACTCAATGTTGACAGGAACTGGACACCCCGTATGGGAGAGTTGTTCTTGGCGATGCAGCACCGTGATTCATTATTGCCAAGTCGCATCGTTTCGAACGCATTGTTTGGGGATGCCACGCATTTGGTGTGGATGGAACAGATGGATCCGGAAAATCTTGAACGGGGACGGCATAAGTGCTTGATGCAAAGTCGGGGAAAGGCGATCGATCCTGAGATTGCGAGGTTCATCGCGTTGGGCCCAGACGCGGTCCCGCGTAATTTTGTTTACAAATGGCTCAAAGAGGATGCGACTCGTCCATCAGCATGGTTGGCTATGGCGAGTCATGCGGTTCCGCGAGATGCTGGCGATTTGCGGCGGGCAGCACTCTCGGTGGACAAGCGTGTTAGAGAAGCTGCGGTCGCGGCATTGGAACGGTTGGGGCTGGAAGTTCCGAAACGTGAATCCAGCTCTGCCTCGATTCAGAAATGGTTGAAACGCGAAGAAGCAATCAGTGGTCTAAAAGGTGAAGCCGCAAAAGGTGAGAAAATCTACGCTGCCAGACAATGTGCCCTCTGTCATAACGGTAGCAAAGCACTCGGGCCATCGTTGAGCGGTATTGCGAAACGCTTCAATACTACAGACTTATTCAGGGCAATGATTGATCCCAGTCAAGTGATCCCTGATCGGTATCGAGCCAAGCAGGTGTTGACCTCTGATGGTCAGGTGCTGATGGGGTTGGTTGTCTACGAGAGCGTCGATGGGGTTACCTTGATGGCCGCTGACGGACATACCAAACGCGTGAATGTTGAAGAGATTGAAGAGATGCGATCGTCTGATGTTTCACTCATGCCGGAAGGTTTGTTGATGGGACTATCCGATGAGGAGGTTGCTGACCTACTGGCCTACCTGAGAGCGTTGTAGGTAAGGCATGCCTAGTTGATCGAGTCAGTCTGGCAGTAGGGCAATGTCTACAAACGAGTGCGGGCTTCGAACTCGAATAACGATTCATTGCTGGTGGAGTCCGCAAATTGTCCCGTTCACATCGTCTTGGACTTCAGTGTATTGCTCAGCATTGAACCGCTAGATTGATGGGATGTGTCGGGCCGGTCTGCTTCGTTGTGTTTTCGCCTGAGGCTGCGATCATGTACTTGCGGTTGGCAACCGCGTATGCTGAAAAAGAATCTCCCCAACATCCATGCAAGTATTTGATGTCTGATATTGAAAATCAACGCCCGGTGACAACCCAGGCAGTTGCTCTGGTGATTTCATTGGTCGTTTGTTTTGCGGCCGGTGGGCTTGGCGGTTTGGCGACCACCCAAGGGTTGGACGCATGGTACAACACGTTGAACAAGCCAACGTGGAATCCGCCCAACTGGGTTTTTGCGCCAGTTTGGTCAATGCTGTACTGCCTGATGGGGATTTCCGTCTGGCTGGTTTGGCGAGGTGGTGAATGGAGAAAGGTAAAGCCAGCAATCGTTCTGTTCACCGTTCAGCTTGTACTGAACAGCCTTTGGTCCGTACTCTTTTTCGGATTGCAGAATCCGGGGGCAGCATTGATAGAAATTGTTGTGCTGTGGTTTGCGATTGCTGCAACCACAGTACTGTTCTTTCGCCGGTCAGCGATTGCAGGTGGGCTAATGACACCCTACTTGCTGTGGGTCAGTTTCGCCTCGATTTTGAATTTCACGATTTGGAATTTAAATCGCGTCTGAACAGTCGCCGCGAGGTCTCGAAAAGCGTAAGTGCCGTTGCACTTGTGTCTTCTCATGAATCAAAAAAATCAACTACGGCAGTTTGATGACTTTGGCGACACGACCAAGAGTGTCCACAAGTAACGCGTCTGTGGTTGAGATTGATCGGACGGCGAAAACGGCAGTCGTATTGACGCGATCCGCCCGGTAAGACGAGTTCACGTGCATGAAAAGTTGACCGTTCTGTACTCGCCAGGAACCCGAAGAGATTGGAGTGGCGACGAATACCGTGTGGAAAGTGGTGATGGCCTCGTTATGGCGGAACGAACTAAACGTCCCGTTGGACGCTAAAGTAATGTCGAGCAAGCCTTGCCCATCATTCATTCGCCAGTTGCCAACAAGCATGGTACGAACTTCTGCATCAGTAAGAACACGGCCAGCAATATTGGCGGCGACAGCGGGAGCCGGTGCTGGGGCCTGATTGACAATGATTGTTGGCGACGCATTGGATGCAGGCGTTTTGACTTCAACAATGTCGACGTTGGTTGCTTGGGCAGGCGGTCGCGCAGACGTTGTGCGGGGCGGGGGAGGAAGGAACAACTTGCCTTGGTTTTCTTCATCAATAGAAAAAGATTCCATCACGATCAAGGATCTTCCGCTGTTGCTATGGGCGGTGAAGTCAGTGGGGATTTCTGCTTTTGGATTAGCGACGCAAATTACCAATTTCCCCTTGTCAAACTGATAAATGCCCAAGCCTGTCACTGTGTCTCTTTCGAGTATCGCAATTTGCTTTGGGTAGACTGATGGATCCAACCGAAAAGATTTTGTGCTCTTCACGCCTGTCACAGGTGACTTAAACAAAAGGGTGTAATCAATGATTTCGGCCAGCCCACCACCGGGTAGCGATGTCCGCATTTGATTCTCGGAAATGACTGACCCGTTCTCCACCATCTCTGTGATTCGCCAATGCCCCTGCATTCGTTTTACTTCGTTGTCTGAGACGCTCGACTGTGCGTTCGAGGCGTTTGAGAATACGAGGCTGAGTGTGAGAGCGATGATGGTGAACGCCGTTCGTCTGCTCATGTTGAATCCTTCCGAGTGGTGCATCAGAATCGATGCGGCAAAGCTAGTTGCGATGGAAAAGCGGGCTGTGCCCGTTTCCATCTGTCAAATGTGGTGGCGAGATTGTTTACAAATGCATTCGCAACTGCAATGCCGATCTTTTCTAATTTCTGTGTCTTCCCAGAATCCCCCTTCTGCGCTCCGTGCGAATCAGAGATAGTTCTGGGGTGTGAGAGGGGCAGTAGGCGAACCGTGTCGGCAGATCACGGAAACGAGGAGGCCAGTTTTGACAGAAAGGTTGCCCGCGCACTTGACTGCTTTTGCGGCTTGCCTTTTGGGGATTCGTGTGACGATCACAGATTCTACCTGGCGGTGTGAGCCCGTCGCCACGGTCCGGGCTTGCGTGACCGTTGTTCGACCTTGGGGGCACTTGGAAGAACACCCGCGG
>Ga0315321_10004785_pt1 | contig 10375 bp, 8 predicted proteins | sample M180m21515metaG_FD_203464 | JGI IMG/M metagenome (GOLD analysis project Ga0315321, IMG submission 203464) | Ammonia-oxidizing marine archaeal communities from Monterey Bay, California, United States - M1 80m 21515 | ecosystem: Environmental > Aquatic > Marine > Intertidal zone | place: USA... | reverse complement strand
TTCCTGTTAGTTCTTTACTTCTTAAATCCATTAGAACGATATGATTATCAGTTTTCCCTGTGACAACGTCTATGCCTCGATCTTGGATTACTTTACACATTAATTTTGCATTATCGATGACTTGTTGCATGTAAATTTTAAACTCAGGTTCAAGTGCCTCCTTAAAACAGACCGCTTTCGCAGCTATGACATGCATCAATGGACCTCCTTGAGAGCCAGGAAATACTGCTGAATTCAGTTTCTTTTCAAGCACTTCATTGCTCTTGGCTAGAATAATTCCAGATCTAGGTCCTCTGAGAGTTTTGTGAGTTGTTGATGTAACAACATCAGCATATGGTACAGGTGAGGGGTACAATCCTGCTGCGACAAGTCCAGATACGTGTGCCATATCAACTAGAAAATATGCACCAGTCTCATCTGCTATGTCTCGAAAAATTTTCCAATCTACAATCCCGGAAAATGCAGAGAATCCGGCAACTATCATTTTAGGTTGATGCTGCTTTGCTAAATCTCTAACTTGATCATAATCAATATCATGTGTATCTGGATGTAAGCCATATTGAAAGGCAGTATAGTTTTTCCCTGAAAAATTAACTTTTGCTCCATGTGTTAAATGACCTCCATGATCAAGGCTCATGCCTAGAATGGTATCGTTTGGTTCTAGCATTGCTAAAAATGCAGCTGCATTTGCTGAAGAGCCAGAGTGCGGTTGAACATTTGCATAATCTGCTTTAAATAGTTCTTTGGCTCTGCCAATAGCTAATTCCTCAGCCAGATCAACATATTCGCAACCACCATAATATCTTTTGCTGGGATATCCTTCTGCATATTTATTTGTCAGAATTCCACCCTGGGCTTCCATGACTCTTTGACTTGCATAATTTTCAGAAGCGATGAGTTCTATATGCTCTTCTTGACGATTAGATTCTTTATTGAGAGCTTCCCACAGCTCTGTGTCATATTTTTCTATTGTTGCTGCATTAGCAAAGATTGAATCAGCCTGAGATTCCATTTATTACTCCAAAAGTATTAATATTTTTATTAAGTGATTGAAAGCTTTATTCTAAATTATCTAAGGCTTCTTGTGGGAAAAAGGCGAGGATCTTTTTGGAAAAGTTGCTTTGCAAATCTTGCAAGAAATTCCATGACATTGCTGAGCCTGACAAAATTCCCTACCCCAAAAAATAATTTGCAGATGTAGTTGATTCCAAGAATCTCTTGGAAACAATTTTTTTAAGTCTTTCTCGGTTTGTTTCACATTTTTTCCTCGAGTCAGTCCCCATCTTTGAGCTAAACGATGAATATGAGTATCGACTGGAAATGCTGGATGTCCAAACCCTTGACTGATGACTACAGACGCAGTTTTATGACCAACACCTGGAAGTTTTTCAAGTGCTTTTATGTCTTCTGGAACCTGGCAATCATAGGATTCACATAAAATATTTGAAAGTTTATTAATTGCTCTAGACTTTTGCGGGCCTAGGCCACAGGGTTTAATAATTTTATATATTTCGTCTGGAGTTTTCTTGCTCATATCTTTAGGATTATCTGCAAGCTTGAAGAGTGTTGGCGTAACTTTATTGACCCTCTCATCAGTGCATTGAGCAGATAATAAAACTGCAACTAATAGTGTGAAATTATCTTTATGATCTAAAGGAACCGGTGTTTCTGGATAATGTTTCCCTAAAATCTTTGAAACGATCAAGGCTCTTTCTGCTTTGGTCATTTTCTTCGTAAATTATTCATATATGTATTTTATATTTAAATTTTCTAAATATTAGCAACATATATAGTCGTTGATTTGAATAATTAATAACATTACCATCTTTGTACAATTTTTTTATTTGATAAAAATTATATGCAAGATTACAACACTGAACATTCTTTTGACATTACCTTGTCAGAAGAACAGCAAATGACTTGGGATATGTTGCGAAAGTTTGCTGAAACAGAATTACGACCTAATGCAAGAAAAGCTGAGAGTGATGGACGACCAACCTCTGAAATTATAGAAAAAATCCAGGCCCTAGATCTTATTCCATTAATTATTCCTGAAGCTTATGGAGGCATTGGAATGCAGCAAGATTCTGTATCTAATGTACTGGCTCTTGAGGCGCTTGCCTATGGGGACTTATCACTTGCTATGACAATGTCTGTTCCGTTGTTAGCTGCACAGATAATTTCTGAGCATGCTAGTGAGGACCAAAAAGCAGAATTTTTACCTCAATATTCATCTGGCTCTATCTTTCACATAGGGCTAGCTCTTAACAACGCATCGCTTTCCACTGACTCTTATCAATCGAGTGTTCTCGCAGAAGAAAGTGGTGAAGAGGTCATTCTTAATGGGGCAAAGACGGGTGTAGCTTATGCAGAAGAAGCAAATACTTTTTTAGTTTCAGCATCAAATGAATCAGGTGAATGTAACTTGTATTTTATTGATAAAAATCAAGAGGGAGTCGAGCTTCAAGAAAAACAGTATATGGGCCTTAAGGGCATGCCTTTCTCACAAATTAATTTTTCTAATTGTAAAATCAATTCTTCTCAAAAAGTTGGAGGCCATAATTATTCTATTAATTTTCAAGCATTAATGGATTCATCAAGAGTTGGAATGTCAGCTTTAGCCCTAGGCGTGTGTCAGGCGGTTTTAGATTATGTGGTTCCATATACTAATGAAAGAGTCGCCTTTGATGAGCCGATCTCAAATCGTCAATCAGTTGCTTTTATGGTTGCTGATATGGCTATTGAAACTGAAGCCTTGAGACTAATGATCTACAAAGCTGCTGCTTTAAAAGACTTGGGTGAAGATATTCACAAGCATGCTTCATTAACATATCGATTTGCTTCTCATCATGGAATGAAAATAGGCACGGATGGCGTTCAATTGCTTGGTGGTCATGGTTTTACTCACGAGCATCCGGTTGAACTATGGTATAGAAACTTAAGAGCTATTGGCATCTTCGAAGCAGGAGCAGGAATTTAAATGATACATCCACTTTTACCAAACCAATTACAAAAAACTCAAGAGACTATGAGGATGGCCGCTGAATTTATTCTTCGTCCAATTTCAAGAAAATATGATAAAGCTGAACATGAACCTCCAGTCGAAATGGAGCAGCTAAATCAGGCTGCTGCAGCTCAAAAGAAAGATTCTGAGATTGGGGATGATTCAGTCAAATCAATGGATCTTGGCGGGAGAAATTTATGGGCGGTAATTTCATTAGAACAAATGTGCTGGGGAGATGTTGGTCTCTTTCTTGCTAGACCAGGAACTGGTCTTGGTAATGCAGCGATTATGGCGGTTGGTGATAACGAACAAAAAGCTAAATGGGGTAAAAGATGGGCTGCCATGGCAATTACTGAACCTGGAGCAGGTTCTGATTCAAAAAATATTTCTACAACGGCAGTTCTGGATGGTAATGAATGGGTGCTTGATGGCGAAAAAATTTATGTAACGGATGGAGATCGTTGTGATTGTGTAGTTGTTTGGGCAACACTTAATAAAAGCATGGGCAAAACTGCAATTCGCTCTTTCTTAGTTGAAAAGGGTACACCGGGGTTCTCTGTTGCCCGGCTTGAAAAAAAATTAGGTATAAGAGCTTCCGATACAGCCACATTAATTTTTGATAATTGCAGAATTCCTCGAGAGAATTTGCTTGGGGGCAAAGAGGAAATCGAAACAGATATCAATGCAGCAAAAAAATCATTCGGTGGTGCTATGCAGACTTTTGATAATACTAGACCCATGGTGGCTGGAATGGCTATCGGTTTGGGTCAAGCAGCTTTGGATATGACCAGGGCTTTGCTAGCTGAAGAGGGCTATGAGCAAAACTATGGAGGTTCAATGCATCATCAAACTGCCATACAGAGTGAGCTAGAGATGTTAGAGGCTGAGCTGGAAGCAGCAAGACTGCTGGTATATAAATCAGCTTGGATGATGGATAACAAAATGCCAAATTCAAAAGAAGCCTCAATGGGAAAAGCGAAAGCAGGCAGAATAGGTAATAAAATTTCATTAAAGTGCGTTGAAATATGCTCAATGCAAGGTTTCTCTGAGGATCATTTGCTTGAGAAATTCTCTCGAGATTCTAAGATTCTTGATATCTTTGAAGGCACGCAGCAAATACAGCAGTTAATTGTTGCGAGACAAGTCTTGGGCAAAAGCTCTCAAGATCTTAAATAACTGCACTTGTTAATTTCTAAGTGACAAAGTCTCTAATACAGGCTTATTGATCATAGTATTTGTCTAGTTTTTTCTGTTTTAAAAAATTGCCATTAGCCAGGCTTTGGGTATATCATTACTAGGTTCTATTTAATCAACTTTAAAGGGGGGAGATTATGAACAGATTTATCTTATCCATTGGATTAATTTTTACTTTTGCTGCGGTTCCAACATTTGCACAAGACGGTGCAGACAGGGTCGTAGAAGAAGTTGTTGTGACTGGCTTAAGAAAAGAGTCAAGCTTGCAAGATACAGCGATTACAATTACAGCTATTACCTCGGCCGATCTTGAAACAAAGCAGCTAGAAAACTTTGAGGATCTTCAATTTGCTGTTCCTACTCTAACTTTTGCAAAGGGAGCATATTCAGGCTCAGGCATCTCTCTTAGAGGTATAGGTAACTTTGCTGTTGGTAACTCATCAAGTAGCTCTATTGGATACTTTTGGAATGGGCAGGTGGGTTCTCAATCTGGATTATATGAAGCTGAATTCTTTGATGTAGAAAGGGTTGAGGTACTTCGTGGCCCTCAGGGAACTTTATTTGGATCCGGCACATCTGGCGGCGCGGTTCAATTAATTACAAAAAGACCTGGAGCTGAGTTTGGCGGAAGCTTAAAAGTTGACTTAGCAGATTATGATTCAACAAGAATCAACGGAGCAGTTGACATTCCTTTTTCAGATAATTTCCGTTCAAGATTTGCATTTGCAAGTCTAAAAAGAGATGGTTTTGTAACTAATAATTATAATGGTGATCAGCTTGACGACAGAAACACCATGGCTGGAAGAGCTTCGTTTGAGTGGGATTTCTCAGATGATACTTCTATTACTCTTATTTATGAGCAAACAAAAGCTGATGACAACAGGCTGAGAGCAGCTAGGCAGTTTTGTAAGCAAGATTCATTCTTTGGTTGTGATCCAATCCAAACTGGAATGGATTCAGTTCACTCATCAGGAAGTTATTTCCATTGGATTAACTACTTCATGTTCACTTATACAGATTTAGAAAATTCTTATAATAGAAATAATCCTTCTAATGATGTTAGAACTGTTGATTTAGACTTTACACCAACCCATAACACAACACTTGAAAGTACATTATTTGAAATCGATCATGCTCTTACCGATGATGTAAATATGGTTTTCTCATACTCTTACCATACAAGAGACTACGAGGACTGGGCTGATTATGATCATTCAGTATCAGTGCTCCCATATGCTCTAGGCCCGATCACTACAAATGTGGGCGTGGATCCAACAACTGGAAATCCAGGAGTTGGAATGAGAACCTACACGAGCGAGCAAAATATCGATATGTCAACAAATGAATCTGAGTGGTCTCAAACAGAATTAAGATTCTCTTCTGACTACGATGGCCAATTTAACTTTACTCTTGGTTTCTATCATCAAACAACCAGTTCAGAGACTGACTATCACATCAAATCTCCAAGTTTGATGTATTATGGAAATACAAACAATGGTCCTCATTGCCAAATTTTCCCTGCTACTTGTAATGTAGGTGGATTGCCTTACTGGGGAACATTCTTTGGTGGTTTAACAGCTGGAATAACATCAGCAACTGGCCTTGCACAAGTTGGAGCTATTGATCCTAGTGCCGTGCTTGCAACCGGTCTTGGTCTTGCTTCTGGTGGCATAGTGATTCCTGGCGTTCCAGGCGCTAATGCAGCAGCGCTGGCAGCGCTAGCCGGACGTACTGGTGGACTTCCTCTTTGGCAACAAACATACAGAAATGACAGTAATATGAATAGGCATTCAAATGCTGTTTATGGTGAGCTTTATTATGATGTGGCTGATGATACTCGTCTAACATTTGGAGCTAGATATAGCGACTATGAAATTATTGACTACGCTTATGTTGGTCTTTCTGATTTAACCGGAAAAGCTGCTGGCTATTTTGGCTCAATTCAGCCTCCAGCTGAAAAAAGAGACTTCTTTTCAGATGCAACCACATTTAAGCTTGGTATTGATCATGATCTAAATGACAACCAGCTTATCTATGCTACTTTTTCCTCTGGCTTCAAACCTGGTGGAACCAACCCAACAGATGCTGATAACGGTGGAGTTCAAGTATATGCTGAGGAAGAGGTTGAGGTATTTGAAGTTGGTATGAAAAATACTTTAATGGATGGCAGACTGCAACTTAATGTTTCTGCATATCAAAATGAAATTGATGGATTACAACTTTCAAAAATTGTTAGAAGATCATCTATTAATGAAAATGCCTCTGCTACAGTTAAAGGCTTCGAAGCAGAATTTACCTTCTTCATTACTAATACTCTTATGTTAGATGGCTTCTATGCTCATACAGACGCAACAATTGACGAGTTTATGTCTGTTGATCCTCTTAATCCAGGTGGAGCGACAGCATTCTTACCTTATGCAGAGGGCCAGACAGGTTTCTTAAAAGATTTTGCTCCATTGGCTGCAACCTGTGATCCTAATGTTTTCTTAGGTTTGGCTGCTCCGTCAGCTACATGTAGTTTAGGTCTAGCTGCTTCTGACGCTCAGTTAGGAGCTTTGGTGAAGTACAAGAATACTGATGCTGGAATGGTCTTTTCATCATTTGCTAGTTTATGTACTCAACCTTACTTTGGTTTAGATAGCACTACATTGCCATGTCCTGTGACTGACGGTGTTGAGCAAGATCTATCTGGTAATAGATTGCCGTTGTCTGCTGAAGATAATTACAGGCTTGGCCTAACTAAGTTCTATGATACTTCTGGTGGCTCATACGCCTTTAGGGTTGATTATTCCTTTAGAGGTGACACTTATTCAGATACTTTTAATCGTCCAAGAGACTTAATAGAAGAATATGATGTTGTCGATTTATCACTCACATATACCCCAAACAATGCTGATTGGTATGTGGGAGCTTATGTCAGAAACTTGAGTGACAGTGATCACATTTATGCTAAGTACAATACTGATCCTACGATTGGTGGCTTTGCTAACGGTGTTGCACTGGATCCAAAAATCATGGGTATTAATTTTGGAATGAATTTCTAAAATATTGCCTTTAAAATTAAAAGCCCGGATTTATTCGGGCTTTTTTATATATGAAAATTTTTACTAAAAGCTTTTATCGAACCCTAGAGAAACTTCAGCAAAGTTTTTTAATTGAGAACAAGCAAAATAAAAAAATGCTGGATATTTATATTAAATATGCAGAGGGTAATGTAAGCAATGAAGAGCTTAATTCTGCAAATGAGCAGCTGAAACAAATTTTAAAAAATTTAGGTCTTGGAATTTTAATTATTCTTCCTTTTAGTCCCATTACACTTCCTTATATTTTTTCTAAAGCCAAAGAGTTAGAAATTGATTTAATACCGAATTGGTATAAGTCTTTGAGTAATGAAGACGATCGTTTAGAATAAGATCCTTATAAGTTTTTTATTGACACAATATATGTCAATATATATCTTTAGTTTTAAATAAATTTGGAGAACAAATATGAAAACAGCAGTTATCGTAGACAGCGTTAGAACTGGTCTAGCAAAATCTCATAGAGGTGGTTTTAACATGACTCGTCCCGACGATATGTTAGCTCACATAATCAATGGTATGTTAGATAGAAACCCTAATCTGCCCCCTGAAATGGTTGAGGATGTCATCATGGGCTGTGGAAACCCTGAGGGAGCCATGGGCCATAACATAGGTAGAAATGCAGCTGTTCTATCAAATCTTCCTCTCACTGTAGGAGGTACAACTGTTAATAGATATTGTTCATCTGGGCTTCAATCTATTTCAATGGCTGCAAGCCAGATTATGGCAGGTTGTTATGACACAGTTATTGCCGGAGGTGTTGAACAAATTACTATGCTTTCAGGAAAACAAAATATGGATGGTTTCGTAAACGAAAAGTTAGCTGAAAGTCACCCAGGAATTTATCACCCTATGGGAATTACAGCTGAATGTGTAGCGAATAGATATAACGTCTCTAGAGAAACTCAAGATGAGATTGCTTTTGAAAGCCAGAAAAGAACAGCAGCAGCTCAAGAAGCAGGTAAGTTTACAGATGAAATAATTCCTATGAGCACAAAGATGATGCTCATGAATAAAGAGACAGGCGAATCTAAAGAAGTAGACTACACAGTAGATAAAGATGAGTGTAACAGACCTGGAACTACCCTTGAGGGCCTAGCTGCACTTAAGCCAGTCTTCGACCCAGAAAATGGTTCAGTTACAGCTGGAAATTCATCTCAACTTTCTGATGGTGCCTCCGTAACACTTGTAATGAGCGAAGAAAAAGCGCTTGAATTAGGCTTAAAGCCTATGGCTTATTTTAGAGGCTTTACTACCATGGGCTGCGAGCCAGATGAGATGGGCATCGGTCCAGTTTTTTCTGTTCCTAAACTTCTCAAATCTCACAACATGAGTGTTGATGATATTGATTTATGGGAGCTGAACGAAGCTTTTGCTGTTCAAGTTGCATATTGTAGAGATCAACTTGGAATTCCTATGGATAAACTTAATGTTAATGGCGGTTCAATTTCAATTGGGCATCCGTTTGGAATGACTGGATCAAGACAAGTTGGTCATATTGTTCGCGAGCTCAATAATCAAGATAAACAATTCGGTATTGTAACCATGTGTGTTGGAGGTGGAATGGGCGCTACTGGTTTATTTGAAAGATACCCAAGTTAATATAAGTTCAGAATTTTCAATCATTAAGAAGTACCTATCAGGTATAGGTGCTTCTTATTTAAAAATTAATGGCATTGATCTCTCAATTGGAGACGATTGTGCAGTTCTTGCAACCAAATCAAAGTTATTAATTAGCACTGATACTTCTGTAGCCGGCGTACATTTTTTAAAATCAATGCCCGCAGAATCAATTGCATATAGATCTGTTGCAACTGCATTAAGTGACATAGCAGCAATGGGTGGTAATCCGGTTGCTTTTAATCTTTCCTTGGTAATGCCAAGCTTTGAATCAAGCTGGATGGCAGGTTTTAGAAAAGGTCTACAAAAAATTTCTAGAGAATTTCATTTTCCATTAATTGGAGGCGATCTAGTAAAAGGACCTTTGCAGATTAGTGTGACCGTGTTGGGCAAGCCAGAAAAAAATATTTTATTAAGATCAAATGCTAATCCTGGAGATATCTTATGTCTTTCAGATCCTTTAGGATCAGGATTTATTGGATTCAAAGAATACAAGAGAATAGGTGTATTAAACAAAACAACTAAGCCTTATTTATTTCCTGCGGCTCAGATAAGCTATGGAAAAATCATTTCAAGGTTTGCTTCATCTGCTATTGATATTTCAGATGGAATTATTCAAGACCTTTCTCACCTTGTTACACGATCAGGAGTTGGATGTAACCTAGATTTAGATAAAGTACCCTTGGTGAATCAAAAGTATGCAAAACAATGCTTGGAATTTGGAGATGATTATCAACTTTTGTACACAGTGCCTCAAAAAAAATTATCATCACTTCAGGCTCGTCTAAATTCCTTTAATAAAAAGTGTCATACTATTGGAATTATGGGCGGTAAAAAATTAGTTATTAATAGCAACATTGAATCGATCAAGAATTGGGATCATTTTCAGTAAGATGAGTTTTCCTAATTTGCATAAACCTTCTCATATATTTGCTACATGGTTTGGCATAGGTTTATTGAAACCAGCACCTGGTACCTGGGGTAGCTTAGCTGGTCTTCTTATTTGGTATTTTGCAGATTTTTTGCACTCATCAATCTTAATTATCCTACCAATTTTTATCTTATTTTCATGGTTGGTATGCTCTCAAGCATCACGCGATAGTCATTCAAAAGATCATTCAGCAATCGTGATTGATGAGGTAGCTGGAATGCTTGTAGCATTATCGTTTGTTGCTCATGAAATCATGGCTTATTTAGGTGCGTTTGTTCTCTTTAGATTATTTGATATTTGGAAGCCATGGCCAATTTCCTGGGCTGATAAAAATATAAAAGGTGGCTTTGGTATTCTTCTAGACGATTTAATAGCAGGATTATTTGCTGGTGGTATAATCTACGCACTTTTTTCTTTCACTTAATCAATTGAATAGCTGTAAATTTGTATCCGAGTCAGAATTACCTACTAAGTTCGGCGACTTCACTATTTCAGCATTTGAAGAACCTAATGGCAAAGATCATATCGCATTGACCATTGGGGATA
>Ga0315321_10004781_pt1 | contig 10381 bp, 8 predicted proteins | sample M180m21515metaG_FD_203464 | JGI IMG/M metagenome (GOLD analysis project Ga0315321, IMG submission 203464) | Ammonia-oxidizing marine archaeal communities from Monterey Bay, California, United States - M1 80m 21515 | ecosystem: Environmental > Aquatic > Marine > Intertidal zone | place: USA... | reverse complement strand
ATCTAATACAGGTTTATTGTTTGTAAGCCAAGCTACTTTACTTTTTCGTATATCAGAGCCGCTACTGTTAAAGGTAGAAGCTTCTGCTGTTTCACCTGCTTGCTTTACAATATTGTCTACTATATCTTCTGATAGTGCAGCAGAAAATAACTGCCAGTTTTGTCTTACATTGTCCATAAGTTATCCTTATTGTTTTTATTATTATATATAAAACTACTCCACCGTTACATCAGGTATTGGTTGGATAGCTTTTAACTCATCAGTAGTTGTAGCGTTATCTATGCTTGCTAAAGCAGGAGCATCACGCAACGCTTGTTTCTGTGCAATAATACTTGAGGTATTTGCACCAGTCTCTAAGGCTTTCATGTAAGCTGTATCAAGAGCCGCTAAAGGTTCAACCCTTGCTGCACGTATTTTATCACGCCAGATTTCTTTAGCCTTTGCCATGTTCACAGAAATTACCCCTGTGTCTGCATTAGCTTCCCAACCCTCACGAAACGTGCGCTCCGCTGGGATTGTGTAGTCTGCGGCGTTATAGTCTGTGGCGCCTATTTTTATATATACTGTACTCATGCCGTCATCTCCCAAGCATTTCTAAACTGCCTATCGCTTGGCACTTCCTCTGTACGCATGATCTTAAACATTGGGCGGTTGTGTTCTTCTGACCAACACTTGCGAGGCAAGTCTTTCATGCACAAGTATTCCATAGCTTCTTCTTCTGTTAGAGGGCCAATGCGAGGCGCAGTCCATTGCAAGGCATGTTTATCTGGATCGTGCTGAAACGTGCTATGACGCCCTTCTTTAATGGCTTGCTGCTCATCGTCTTGAAGTTGCCAATAAACCCAGATAGGTGGCAAACCACCTGACATAGCTTTATCTAACCAATTCTGTGAAGGAACAAGCACCTTGGTTGGCTCATCGAGAGCATCAGGATCGTCAAAAATTACTCTGTATTTTGTCATTTAAAGACTCATCAATCAGTAGCTGTAAGGGTAACAACACTACTATCTAGGGCCGCATAAACTGAGCCTGTCTTCAAGTTTGTCTGACCAGTTGATTGCGTTGAATACTCATGCGGTTGCCCAACAGTCGGGCCATAATCTTGGTCAGCCCTAATCATAGCAACTGCTGCATAATTAATATTAGAGAAGTTACTGCTGTAATTTACCCCATATTTTCCAGTATTTCGATCCGTAATTGATGAGACATTTCCATCATCACGAATAAAAACTGTACTTGTGCCTTTAAAATTGACCCAAGCACTAGCTGCATATGAACCTGATCCGCTAAACGTTCCAGTCGGCCCAGTTGGTCCAGTAGGGCCAGTTGGCCCCGTCGATCCTGTTGGGCCTGTGCTTCCTGTATTTCCCTGCGGCCCTGTTGGCCCCGTTGGCCCCGTTGGTCCAGTAACAGAGTTACCTTGTGGCCCTGTTGGCCCTGTTGGTCCAGTCGGACCTGTGACAGAATTACCTTGAGGGCCAGTTGGTCCTGTTGGACCCGTAGGGCCAGTAGCACCATCATCACCGTCAGCACCCGCTGGACCCGTAGGGCCAGTCGGACCAGTAGGGCCAGTTGGCCCCGTAGAGCCATTAGAACCATTAGATCCTGCTGGACCCGTTGGACCTGTAGGGCCAGTTGGACCTTGCAATGCTGCATTGGTAATTGTTTGCTTTTCCCATCTACTAGCAGACACATCATATACAGGAATAAGATCTGAACCTGTTGCGTCCGTATTGGTAGGGAAACCAGTAAGAGAAGTGCCTACGTTTGCACTATCTGTAACATTAGCAGAAGCCTCAATACCATCCAGCTTCGTGCCATCCGCTGCAACGTCACGACCATCGACGGTTCCGCTTGCTGCTATATTTCCTGTTACTGAAATACCTGTGCTGGTGGTAGCGAGTTTGGCCGCACTGTCGTAGTATAGTGTTACTGCGCCATCAGTATCAAATGTCGCCATTAACTCTGATGTGCCTTTGTCAATACTTACGCCAGTACCGTTACTTGTAATATGTAACTTGCCAGTGCCGACATCTTGCACATAACTGTTATTACCGTTGTGATAAACCTGGAGGTCAGACCCAGCACCAAAAGTAGCTTTGTCGTTGTCGCCTAAATTAATATTACCAGTCATAGTACCGCCAGCTTTAGGCAGTGCGGCATCAGCAGTAGCACCCTGTGCGGCTGTAGCGTAGTCGGAGCTATCAAATGCTTTAACTTGTGCTAGGTTAGTAACCTCGCTATCCATTAAGGCACCAGCAGCAGTTACATTAGTAGTATCTGTTACATCTGCACTAGCTTCAATACCATTCAGCTTTGTATGGTCTGCATCTGTAAACACATTACTGTCAGTAGCGGCTTCTACCGCCGCCCTGATTTCAGCGTTAGTTTGATCGCCAGTTGCTCCTGCTTCAATAGCGTTAAGCTTAGTATGATCAGCGTCAGTGAAGACGTTACTGTCTGTAGCAGACTCTACAAGAGTGCGTATCTCAGCCGCAGTCTGGTCTGCTGTGGCACCTGTTTCAATACCTGACAGTTTAGTATCTTTAGCATCTGTGTAAGCATTAGCTTCTGCTTCATACAAAGTTTTTATTTCTGCGCCTGTCTGATCTGCCGTAGCAGATGCTTCTATACCATCTAGCTTAGTACCGTCTGCAGCTACATCTCTTCCATCTACAGTACCAGTAACAGTAATGTTACCTGTAACGTCAATACCTGCAGCAAAGTCTACATTAGCATCAAACTGCCCACCAGTAGATTTAGGTACAGCATCAGCTACAGTAAAGGACTTAAACGCTACAATATTTAACTCATCTGAAACAGTAGCACCTGTACTTAGAGTAACAGTATTTCCACCTGAAACACTATAGTCTGTACCACCACCTTCTAAGACAATACCGTTAAGAAATACTAATACGTTATCTTCAAAAAATGCTAGTTGATTGCTATTGCCATCATTACCTGTAAACGCTGTTTGACCTGATGTAGCAGTAAAGTAAAAGTAATCAATAGAGCGATTACCTAAGTTTTCAATATCAGTAGCAGACGTAGTAATAAATACTTCTGATTCACCTGTTAAATTAAGTAAAGACCCTGTAGAGCTTTCCTCGTAAGATCTTGACATAGTGGTTCCGCTATGAGTGTAGACTCCTGTGCCTACTTCCCAGTTGTTACCATTAAGAATTGTGTAGCGTACTGAGTTACCATTAAGGATACCACCTTGAGCAAAAGTCTGAAACCCTCCTACTGCAGAACCAAGGGTAATAGTACCTGTTCCTGTAGTAGACGTACTTACTTTTACACGATTTGCAAACTTAATTGTCATGGATAGGTATCCTTAAAGTATCTTATGCAATACGAATTACTGCTGTACCTGCTGCTGCCGCAGGAAACTCAATAGTTAAATCACCTGCTGTTGCACTAACTGTACCACCAAAGTCAATAACTGCTATTGCTTTGTTAGCCTGTGCAGTATTGTAAATAATACAACCATCTGTAGAGATAGTTACATTTTGAAATACCTCATCAGTAAAGTCAACAATAGCTGTGCTACCATCTAAAGTAATAGCAGCGCCATCTAGTACTTGACCACCTGCAGTGTAATTTGTTCCTGATGCTTCGTCGGAGTTACCAGTAACATTTGAGTAGTTAGTAGTAGCTGCACCATAAGTACCTGATGGTGAAGCTTTAATTAGAGCCAATTTTAGTGAGTGAGTATCAAGATCGTGAACACCGCCAAGTAGCTCTTGCTTAAACGTGTTGCACATTGCTGTAGTAATTGCCATTTGAAGATGTCCTTTATATGCAAATAAAGATAGGCCACAGTTAAGCAGCCTATCTCTGTAAGTGTATTATCAGGCGATATTATATTTCGCTGATACCAGAGCTTCTGGACGAAGGATCTTGCGACCGTAAAGGTGCATCCCACGCACAATATCTGCAAATGAGTCTGGGTCACGATAAGTCTCAGTTTTGTTGATCTGCTCTGCAGATGCAACGGCTGAGTCGTGTCCAGCACAGATAACTCCAAAGTTAGCGTTCTGGTTTGCGGAACCTGAAGTTCCTGCACCAGTACCAACTGCTGGCAAGTTTGAAGTTACGTAGACGCGGAAGCCATGAAAGTTATTCAGAACCATACCGTTCTGTAACCCTGAACCACCAAAGTCTGCATTCAACAAACGTGAGTCTTCATCGCGCAAGACTTCCATCATTACGGGATCAATAACCAACCAGCGACCTTGTGAGTCAACTTGCTGTTGATCCAGCAAACGTGCCATACGCGATACAATCATCGCAGGAGACACAGTTGCTGTTGGCAATGCTGTAGCGCCAGAAAGACGTGCAGCTACTGGGATTGAATGGTCACCAGCAGAAGATGTAGTGATGTTACCAAAGTCACCTTTTTTCAGCTTATTAACTGCGAGCAACTCGTCTGTACCAGCCGCTGAGTTAGCTTTGGTTCCGTTGATAACGTTGTTTACAGTATCAGCAGATTCATCTTCCAAGATGTTACCAGTTGCACCAGCAGCAGGTGTTTGCTTATAACCAGCCATGTAACCAAGTACATCTTTGTCAAACTGGTCAGCCAAACGATAGGCTGCGCGATCTGACGCAAGACTTTGGAAGTTGACATGGGAATGAGCATCCTCAATATCATCGACTTTGAAGGCAAAATAATTGGCTTTGTCGATATTAAGACTAAAGTCAGAGTCAATCAAATCTTGTGCGGCAACAGTTGTACCACGCAGATAAGGTTTAACTTCTACTTCAGGCTCTTTAACGATTTTCACGCTATCGCCCATGTTGGCAATCTCGCCAAAATAGTCGTTGTTAGTAATTGCTTCACAGATAGCAGACTTGCGGAATGCAAGTTGTACCTGTTTGCTGTAGATTACTGGTGACCAAACCCCATTGGGAAGGTTACCATATCCACTCGCTGATCCAAATGCCATTGTTTATTCCTTTCGCATTATTGGTTCCAAGATACAAACTAAAACAATTTCAAGTTTAGAGGCTAACATACTGGGTGCATTGTTTACAAGAGTGGCCGCTCCTATATGCAATGGGCCAATAGAGATTAGGTAGTTCCGTAAGAGTATTGCTGTTTGTGAATAGTAAAGTTTAATTTAGTATAGAGTAGGTTGCTATTTAATAGGGCTACCCTATACTAAAGGATTGTACATATAGTTATACCATAGTTTTTCTACATGTCAATAGCTTAACGAGCATTTCCTGAAATATCATAAATAAATTTTCCAGTACGAATAGATTCCATAATATCATCCGCATACTTCTCGTATTCTTGTGGAGACATTTTATTTACCTGAGATTCCTTTAGGTAGTTACTTGTCTCATCAGTTTCTGGGCGAGTACGTGTAGATTTAGTTCCTACTGATCTCGCCGCATCTTTGTCAGTATTTTTACTTTTAGTTTTTGCAATGCCTCTATCGCTTTTATATAAGTCGATAGCACGAGAAGCTGAACGAGCATCTTCAGTGTTTTCATACAAAGCGTCTTGAACCCACTTAGGCTGCTCTTCAGCCCATTCGTGGAAGTCATCGCTGTCACGTATTGTGCCAAAGTCAGGGTGAAGTCGCATAAGCTCTGCTTCAGCCTTTTCACGTGTGGCCTCATATCGCATTTCATCAATAGCTTTAACACGATCTTCTAATTCCTTTGACTGTTCTCTTGCCTTTTTAATTGCAATAGTTTCTACGATAGCTGCTACATCAGGATATTCTGCTGCCCACTTATCTAAGTCCTCACCACTAGTAGGTAGTTTAATTCCTTGTGCTGCAGATTCGTTAAGTTGTTCTTCTAGTTTTTTAATTCGATCTTCGTAGCTACGTTCTTTTTCTTGAGTATGTCTACGTAAATCACCATAACGTTTTTTAAAACTACGCTCTTCTGCTGTTTCAGGTACTTGCTCTTCCTTTTGCACTCCCTGTTCTTTTACAGACTCATCTTGTTCGTCCATTAATTTTTGCAGTTCTTCTTCTTCTAACTTTCGTTTATCTTCGTTTGAGTACTTGCGATTTGCAAATGCTACTTTTTTTGGCGCTTCCATTTCGCCAGCCATTATTGTATCGTCCATTTATTTACTTTCTTTTCTGGGGCCACCGTAGCCTAGTGTTGTTGTTAGGGGGATGAGTAGCCAGACAAATGTAACAGATTACTTACGTGCTGTTACTTACCACGTTTCTTCATTAAACCTCCATGTGCTTTACCACCGCCCCCTCCACGTTTGGGTTTATCTGGTTTGTTAGGATTATTATCTTGTGCAGGGCCACCTGATGGACGTGATGGCGGTTTAACAGAAGTTTTAGGTGCAGCAGATCCAATTCTAGTTGCTGTTCCTGTTTTAGCTAATGTTTCAGAAAAACTACTTCTGTCATCTCTATCATTATTTGAAACCGTTGAAGTAGAAGGTGCTGTAGTTGTTGTAGGTGATTTACCGCTACCTGTAGCTGATACAGGTGTTAGTGATCCTGCGCGTCCTGTTGGCTTACTTACTGGGCCTGTTTCACTTAATACAGTTCCAGTTAATCCTGTTTCAGGTATAGCACTCTTATTCATAACTGCATTTTTAACTTTATCCATTAAGCCTAAACTAGCCATTTTAGATTGCTGTGCAACTAGCTCTTTACCTTTATTTATAAGATCACTTTCGTAAGCTGCTCTAGTTTGTCTATCTATATCACCTACATTTGTTTGTAGATCAGTAGGAGTAGGTACTACAGTAGGAGGTTGCATTGCTATTTTTCCTAATGTTGTTATAGGAGTACCAGCATCTTTAATCGTACCTGACATACCTGTTAATCTATTGTCAACAGGAACTTGAGTCATAGGATCTTGCTGCATAGCAGGTATTTCTTGTAATATTTTTTCTACAGCAGCAGAACCTTGTTCGCCTGTAACTGGAACTTTATCTTCTTTAGGTATTCCTAGAGCTTCTTTTTCTTCTGCAGACATATAATCTTCAATAGAAAGTTCAAAAGGAGTTTGCTTTGAAGTTGCAATTAAGCTTGGTGATAAAGGAATAGCACTACTATCTACAGGTGTAACATCTTTAGGTGGCGTTTCTACTTTATTTAATTTAGTTGCAGTATTTGTAACAGCAGCTTGCTGCTCTCCTGTTAGCCCTAAAGACTCAGCTATTGATCCTATAACTGCACCAATAATACTAGTACGTTCTTTTTTACCTAATAGTTTTTCTTTAGCACTACGTAATGCTGCTACTTGTCCAGGTACTGTAGTTTTCTTTGCTTGTTCTATACGAGCATCTATATGTTTTAGCGCTTCTTTTTTATTATATTTATTAGCTGCATATGCTAAGCCACCTATTAATGGACCGCCTAAAACACTGGCTACACCTGCTACAATATTTGGTGTAGCACCACTAATAGTTTCTATTTCTTTAATATACATATCTAATGGAGCATCTGCCCACCCACCTGCTTCAACAAATGGATTTTTAGGTGCGGGTTCATCTGATCCACCACCACCACTACTCGCGGGTGCTGCAGGTTGCGTGGGTATGGGTTGACCTGTAAATAATACATAACCATCAGGTATGGTGTCAAGAGGTTTATCGCCTTGGAACCTAATATTTATTTTATTACCAGCTTCATTAATATATACTTTATTTTCAATAGGAACATCTGCAGGAGATACAGGCCACTGAATACCACCAATAGCAAAGTTATTCTCTTCGCTATCGTCCTCACCTTCTACAATAATTAAGTCAGCCATACCAAACGGTAAGTCATCAGGCATAGTAGCTTCTTCAGAGTTACCCATCTGACCCATAGCTTCCATTTCTTTCAGGCCCATCTTAGCCATCTGACGCATCTGCATAAGTTTTTCAAGACCAATAAACCTAACTACATCTGCAGGGAAAATAAATTCACCTTCGCTGATGTTAGCTGGAATGTCATCACGAACTTCTTTACGTGTACTTCCAGATGGAACTTCATTACCAGATACCTCATCCACCATACCGCCTTCATCTTTTAGTCCACCGTCTTCAAAGAAGCTCATTTGATCTTTCATAGCAGTTCCACCTTTGTTAAATTTTAAATTATCACTACGCTTACGTGCAGCTTGTTCTGCATCTTCTCTACTTTTATGTGAACTAGTAGGCTTAATAATTTCTGCCTCTAGCATAAGTTTTAATGTAGCATCATCGTATTTATGACCATTATGTATACTAGGAATGTTTATCCACATATCCTTATACTTAAACGTAGTAGATTTTTCAGATACCATTTCACCTTCAGGAGTTTTATAAACATCCCTACCTGCCTGTGTTTTTTTACCTGTACTTGTACCTACTTTTTTATCTGCCATTTAGTACTTCATCTTTCAATAACTTTAATCTGCGTAATTGATTTATTGCACCCTGCGCTCTATGCACAACAGTAATACTATCTGTTTGTTCCATTATTCTGTGTTGTTCAGTAATAAGATAGTCAAAGTATTCCTCTAACGCATTAGCCTGTTGGGGGTTGCCCAGCGTTGGCTTGAGGCGGTTGAGCAGTTGGTCCTTGTTCATTTCCACTAAATCCTTGTTCTTGAGGTGTAGGTACTTGACCTGTTCCTATGTTACCACCCCCTGCTCCTGTAGGATCTAAAGGGTTGGCTCCCTGTTGTTGTTGCTCTTGGGCTGGGGCTGCAAAGCCTTTCATAAGCTCTGCTTGTATTGCTGCCTCATCCATATTGTTAGTTACTTTATCTGGGTCTAGCTCCATTGACTTAGCTATCTCCCTAATAATATACTGGAACTTAGCATACGGCGCTAGTGAAGGATTAGATGCTACTTGTAAAAACTGCATCAAACGTTGACTACGTACTTCGTTAGCCATAAGACTTTCTGTGCCACGAGCTTTAACTTCTAAATCTCCACGCAACTCAGGATCGTAACTAAACTGCATATTAAAACTAAACAAGCCCTCACCTAAAGGACGTAGCAAGTAGTCATCAATGTTTTTAATTACTGTTTTTATACCGCCTTGTGCGGCACCCATAAGCATAGAAATGCCAGAAGCAGTACGGCCCACGCCACTGACCCCTGTTTGACCATGAGCGAAAGATGGAAATCCAGTTGACTCATCTGCTAATACCCTTGCTTTATCAAATAACTGCAGGTTTTCTCCTGCAACATTAGGGAACTTAGTTCCAAACACTGCTTGTCCTGGGGCACCACCTTGGCGTCTAAATACTTTACCAGGATATACTGATAAGTCTTGACCTGGAACTAAGTTAGTTTCATCTACTTCAATCAATAGATTACCAGACAATACGGCATTGTCAACTGCCATTCGCATAAAACCATTCATTAAAGTTTGCGTATCGTCCATATTTTCTGCAAGACCCACACCAAAAAAACCATACGGGTTTAGTTCATATGGAGAGGCGTGGTACGGAATCTTAGCAGGTTTGAAAGGATTAAGTACCATACGTAGTAGTTTACCATTACATATCCAAACGTTTGCTTGTAACTCATCAAAGCCAGATAGTTCGTTAGGGATATCTACACCTTGTTCTTCTAGTAGCTCTACGTCTACCATACCCCAATACTCTAATACTTCAAAACGATCAATACCATGTTCAGGTGCAAAGTCAGCTAAGTCATGCTCCCAATCTTTTCGTGTATAATCTTCACCGTAAGAAATAGCTTCATCAATTAAAGATGATCTAAAGTAAGGACGTTTCTTAAGGGCACGTAGTTGTGTGCGTGATAGTTTATGGCGCTCAATAACAAACTGAGCTTCATCCATATTACTTGCATCTGGATCTGGATAAAAATTCCACACAGATACGTGAGATATCTGTGGTACTGTTTTAATCACAGGAGAGTACTCACCCTCTTCATTCCAGTTAGCATATTCTTTATCTACAGCAAATGGACCTTTCATTACACCAGTACCAAACAACGCCATTTCAAATACTGTACTACGTAGATGTTTACCTGCACTTGACTCATCTAACTGGTCATGTATTTTCTTTTGCATTTTCTTAGCTGCAATCATAGCTGGGCTGAATGTGATTGCGGATGGTGTAAGTCCTGTAGTACCTTTTAGATTATCTATATCTTCTAGTTTTTCTTTTAGTGGGCCAAGACTTTCCATAAGGGTCTTTTCTGTCGCACCCTTAACCCACTCTTTGCCATCTCCCTTGTAACCATAAGGAGACACAATCTCATTCTTAGTATCTTTACGTAGTTGTTCAGGTTCTTTAGGATCAAAATTAACATCTGCTACAACACCATCTGGTAGCTCTGTAGGATCTACACTTAATGGAAATCTATTGTTAGCAAATAGTACATCAATCATCTGACCATATGCAGCCAGTGTTTTTGTTTTAGTTACCTTAATAAATA
>Ga0315321_10004779_pt1 | contig 10381 bp, 8 predicted proteins | sample M180m21515metaG_FD_203464 | JGI IMG/M metagenome (GOLD analysis project Ga0315321, IMG submission 203464) | Ammonia-oxidizing marine archaeal communities from Monterey Bay, California, United States - M1 80m 21515 | ecosystem: Environmental > Aquatic > Marine > Intertidal zone | place: USA... | reverse complement strand
GCAGCACAAGATGTTGATGGTGTTTCTTACTGGATGAGTGACAACAACTTCTACATGTATGATGGCCGTGTTCAAACAATGGAATGCCCTATTCGTAGATACCTGTTTGATAGCTTTAACATGACAAACAAAGACAAAGTGTATGCTGGTATCAATTCAGAGTTCAAAGAAATCATTTGGTTGTATCCGTTGGAAGGAAGCTCTGAGCCAAATGGCTATGTTATTTATAACTATCAAGAACAAACATGGGTATACGGCAAGCTGTTTGAAGAAGGTATTGTAACAACCTTTGCAGACCGTAATGTGTTTGATTCAACCCTGACCACAGGCTATGTATCAGCTGCTGATAATGTGTATCTCTTTGATAACGAGCCTTCTGGTGTTTATACAGGAGATGACCAACCGTTATCGTCCTTCCTTGAGTCAAGCACCTTTGACCTTGAAGAAGGTAAACAGTTAATGTTTGCAGATAAAATTATCCCTGACTATTCTTTTTCAACTGGTGAGAACATTGAGTTTTACATAACAACTCGTGACTACCCAGCAGGACAAGATGTTGAGAAGGGTCCTTTTATTATTGACCAAAATACAAATAAGGTTAACTTTAGAGCCAGAGGTCGTCAGGCAACTGTAAGAGTCTCTGCTACTAATAGTGGCTTCTGGCGTTGGGGTTCTTTGAGAATAGCAATGCAGCCTGATGGTGAACGCTAATGGCTAACTATCCTAAGCTTCCAAGGTTTACTGTCAACGAGTTGGTAGACTTACAAAAACTGTTGTTGTCTTGGTCTAATGAATTAACACGTGAATTAGATGCAAGAGATATTCAAGTTCAAGATTCACCGTCAACCACTATAAATACTGTAGTGTCTACATCGGAGATTGGTAGACCTGCTAATGGTAATGTTGCATATTCAATTAGTGCTTCTAAGTTTAGAGGCTATGTAGATGGAACTGGCTGGGTTGATTTTAATTAATAGACTGGTATATAAGGGTACTATATAGTATAATATAACAATGTATGAAGGACTTAGAAATTTATTACAGTTAAAGGGGCAAGGCATGGCAGAAGACATGTCTGGCTTTCAGCGCCAGTTTGACTTAAAGTCTTTGATTCCTATCATGGCAAAGCAAGCAATGCCTCAACAACAACAAGCTATGCCTACACCTCCCATGCCTTCTCCTCCTTCTTTTCAGTATGGTGGCGAAGTAAAAATGGAAGAAGGTGGAATGCTTACAGGCGGTGACTTTGTTATTGATGCACATACTGTAGCAGCAATTGGTAATGGTTCTTCTCAAGCAGGCGGCGAAGTCTTAGACGATATGATGCCTAACGTAGGGAATCCAGATGAAAGCTTTAGAGGTCTTGTAACTGCAGAGACTGGCGATGGTATGTCTGATAACGTGTCATATGAAGTCGAGGGTGACGAACAAATTAATCAGGCTTTAATAAGTAAAGACGAATACATTGTAGACCGTGACCAAGTTGTTGCCCTGGGTGACGGAGACGAGGACGCAGGCACTGCTAGATTAGAAGCACTAAGAGAAAAGATTAGACAATTAAAGTTTGGCACTAAAAAACAGCCAGAAGAAATTAACTCAACAGAAGTTATACAAACAGTATTAGAAGGAACTGAGTAGCTATGGGATTTTTTAGCGGTAAAACAAAAAAGATTACTACTGGTGGTAATTTAGTTAGGGGTCTTAAAGGTGAGGGTGAGGCCCTTCGTCCTATTATTGACAAAGCCATTGATGCAGGCACAGGTTTATACGAAGGGTTTGGTGCGGATAGTAGGGTTGCTGGTTACTCAGAGGCAGAACTAGCGGGGCAACAGCAAGCACTCGAACAAGCTCGACAGGGCTATGGAGGTCTTTCTGACATTCAACAAGGAATTGCTGGGCTAAGAGATACTGCAGCAAGAGCGTATCAGCCTATAACACAAGAAGACATTCAAAGACAGCGTGACCTTTTTGCAGGGCAAGATGAGGCAGCAAAACGTGTGTTACAGCGTACGTTTAAAGAGGGTCTTAGGGATATTGGAACATCTGGTGCTGGAGCAGGTGTAGGTGGATACGGCGGCGCTCGTGCAGATTTACTAAGAGGTGATGCTCTTGGAACATATGCCACAGGATTAGCAGGTTTAGAAGACAAAGCAGCCACACGGGCATATGAAGGAGCAGTAGACCAACGTGCCTTAGCTGCTGAAGAGGCAACCCAAATGGGACAGCTATATGGCTTAGAAGCAGGAGCAGAGGCTGATGTTTACGGCAGGCGTCTTGGACTGGCTCAAACTCAAATGGACATCGGTCAAGACCAACGGATAATGGACCAAGCTCGTAAAGATTTTCAATATCAAGAGTTCCTTGAAGAACAAAACGACCCATTCCTTAAAGCTCAAAAGGCAACAGGTGCCGTTACAGATTTCTCAACTTTGTTTACACCACAACAGACTACACTTCAGAAAAAGAAGAGTGGTTTTGATAGAGCGTTGGGTGTTGGCATGATGGTCGCAGGCGGTATGACAGGCAACCCAGCTTTAATGAGTTCAGGTGCTGGTCAAGCTTCAGGCGCTTATGGTGGTAGCACGGGTATGCACTTAGGTAAATATGCTGGTGGTTCTACTGTAGGTGGGGCAAGCTACCCATATACTGGTTCTCCTATGACAGTTGACAGCATCTTAGCATCTAAAGCAGACTTAATGCGGGTGGGTCCCACTGTAGAAAGAGCTAATTATACTCCAGAAAAAAGCCCAGTAAGAGTTCCTGAGAAAAGCATAGAAGAGCAGGAGCAGCTAAAGGATTTGGAATCGGGTGGTGATTTTGTTAGAGACAAAATAAAAGAACAAGAAAACGCCGATATAGTAAAGGCTTTTAATGCAGCCAAAGGAGATGAGTCTTCTGGTCTTAGCCAACCAATGGGAGGTCCTACGAAATCTCAGTTACAAGGTGCTGGTGATAGACGTATTGAATATGTCAGGGGTATTGCTCGTGCTGACGGTGGCTCTATTGCTCTTGAAGAAGGTGGTATATTAAGCCGTGTGCTTGGGGGAGCAAAGAATATTGCTTCTAGCATTGGAAGTGGTATTGCTACTGGCGCATCTAACGCCTATCAAAACTTTCAGAATATGCCAGCTGAAGATAAAATCAGATACGGCTTAGCTATTCTAGCAGAAGAAGATAAGGTGGGAGACTCTGGTGGTCAGGCTCTTGCTCGTGCTGTCTCTGGCGTCAAAGCAGAAAAACGTGTCGAAGACCTAGAAGAAGCCAAGCTTGCAAGAGCGCAGGCTAAGGCGACTAAAGATGCCAGCACACCTACTGGTACAGATAGAACTTATATCTTTAAGGCGGTTAGCCAAAAGTTTGGTTATGACTACGACCCTCTAACAGGAGAGATTCGTGGTGTCCTTAAGCCAGAGCAAACAGCAGAAGTTGCTAGACTAAGAGCAGAAGCACTTAGAGAGTTCAAAAGAACTGGTGGTGACATGGCAGCTGTAGAAGATTTAATTGCAGACTATCAAGCAATGGCAATTGCAACTACAACCGCAGCGCCTCCTCCTACAGTACCTCAAAAGAGACCAGGTATTATACAGAGGATGATTGGATATGGCGGTAATCCCTAATGGCTATAGCAATCGGAACACAACAGTTTAAAGAGATTGCTGAAGATATTGAAAGTGGTAAGTTTCAAACCCAAGAAGAATTAAATGAATATCTTTATAGCAAGAACATAGATGCTGATAGATTTGAAAATCTTTTAAATCAAAGTTATATGGCTGAAAATGCTGCCATCGTAGAACAGACGGGCTTAAATGTAGACCCTGCTGTCTATGAGGAAGCTACCTATGCTGTTCAAGGTATGTCACCTGAAGAACGAACCTCCTACTTACAAGGTGTTGGTATTGACCCTGAGTTGTTTGGAGAGGTTGAAACATATGTAGAGTTAGGCGGTCCTGAAAGATACGCTGAAGAACAAAAGTCTACTCTTATGTCTCCAGGAAAAGTAATTGGTTCTGCTATTGGTAGTATTGCGGAAGACACTGCACGTGTAGGCGGTGAGCTACTTGAAGGAGCTTATAGGCTAGGCGCTGGAGCTTCGGGTGCAACGACACCAGAGCAAACAGCTGAGTCTTTACAAAAAATTAAACAACCTATTAGTGACTTGGGTAGATACATAGATGACACTGTAGGTCAGACTGCGGTAGGCCGTGCATTTAAGAGAACAGTTGACCCTGAGTTGGACACAGGTGAAAAATTTACTAGCGAAGTGGCTGAGTTTGTCGCACCTTTTGCTGTTGCTTCTAAGGCACTAAAGGTTGGCCAAGGTGTTAACTGGATAGATAAAGCTGCTCGTGGTTATGTTGCAGCTGTAGGTGCTGACCTTTTCCAACGTGATGAGGACGAGCAATACACTGTCGAGTTGATTGACATGTTTGGTCCAGAATCAGAAGAAGAAATCCTAGCTCTTTACTCTGATGCCGAAAGTGCAGAAGGTCTCGATGCCGCTAAAAACTTTGTGGCTAGGAAAGCACAAGAATATGCTGATGCCCTTAGACTTAATCCTAATGATACGGTAGCTCAACGTAGATTTAAACAACTTCAAGACGCAGGCGTACTTGATGCGGCTGGTAGTCTTGTTGTGCGTGGTGCTATAGCAGCTGCCAAATTATTTGGTAAGGGGGCTAAGGGTGTTAGTAAAACTTACTCAAAGAGTAAAGCCATTAAAGAAGATAAAGTACTGGAGCCTGTCGAAGGCTCTGCTTCTACTTTAGATTCAGGCCCTACAGTTGCAAAAGATGTTGATGTAGTGGAGATTGCTCCCCAACAATACAGGCAGCGTGGTAAACTTGTAGAGTTTATTGGCAAAGCAAACACAGGTGTTGGTAGATTGTTTACATCTCAAGCTGGTCTTCCTAAAAAACTATTTGACTCTTATCTTAAAAAGAAAAACTTTGTAGAATCTGCTGACCTTGAAATTAAGGGACAAGCTAAAAAACTAAACAAAGAATTAAAAGGAAGCAAGGTAGACCGTGAAGCTGTAGACAATATTTTACGAGGTGATATGTCTCAACTGGGCGTGTTAAAAACTACGTATCCTAAAATTGCTGAGATGGCTTTAGATATGCGTAAGGCTATTGATGCTAATCAAGCAACAATTAAAGAGGCACTGGACTTACCTAAAGACAGTAAGCTAGGTGCTGCCTTAGATTCAAATGACGGAGTTTATGTAACAAAAAGTTACGAGTTTATTACTAACCCTAAGTGGTCTAAGGATATTAACAAGGCGTTGTCTGGGAAGCTCAAGCCAAAAGGAGAACATAATACTGAGGTTATTCGTGTTGTTGAGAACGCACGTAGTCACATAAGAGAGTTACATCCTAACTACACAGCCCCCCAGATAGACCACGTTATAAATGAAATATTAAGTAATGCAAAGAGTGCGGGTACACTTGACTCGCTTGTTAAAATGTTTAGCTCAGGTAGAGTTGGAGAGGCAGGAACAAGAGTTCTTAAGGCTAGAAAGAAAATGGATAAGCCTATTATTGAACTGCTTGGAGAAATTAAAGACCCTGTTGAAAACTTTCAGAGAACAATGCAAAGTCAGAATCGTTTGATAGCTAAGGCTCAATACCTTCGTGATGTTAAGCAGTTTGCTGAAGCAAATCTAGGAAAAGAAGTTGAGCTTGGTGGTTTGCTTCCAGGTGTTCCTACACGCACAACTACATTCCTTAACTTAGGGGAAGGCCAAGTAAGTAAAAATATTGGTGAGCTTGTTGAGAAAGAGCTTGGTCCACTCGGCGGCACACAGGGAATGGTAACTCCCAAGGGCAAGGCTCCTGCTGCTACATCAGCTGAAAAGGTAGGGCTTAATCAATATGTAACTACCGAACCAATGTATAAAATGCTAGAGGACGGCATTGACTTGTTTGCTCCTTCTGGGCAGGGCGGTATACTATTACAATCTTTACCTACTGCTGCTGCATTTGCACAGTCGGCAGAAACAGTGTTTGACCACACGGCACACATGGTTAACATGTATGGTATGTTACAACAGCTTGCTTCAAATGGCAACTTGGTTAGACCTTCTATCTTTAAAAACTCTGTCAGAGCAGCTAAGGCTATGTATGAAAGAAGAAGAAAAGGTGACCCAGACGCTTTAGAGTTTCTTCGTATGGCTAAGGAAAGGGGAGTTATTGACAGCAGTATGGTTACTGAGCCTATTAAAGCTAACCTAGATATGTTTACTGATGGTCTTGACACAGGTCTTCTTAAGCTTGCTAAGAAACCAGTGAGGGGAATCTCTGCTGTATACGGTGGTGTCGATGACTTCGGTAAAATTGTTGCCCTTCAGTCTGAAATCAAAGCCTTGCAAAAAACTTTTCCAGACATGACTGACGAAGCAATCTTTGATATGGCTGCAGACACAGTAAGAAATACTATGCCTTCTTATGGCACAGCTGCACCTGCTGTACGTGCTTTGTCTCGCCTACCCTTTGGTACTTATGCTACATTCCCAGCTGAAATCTTAAGAACATCTAAGAATATTATTTCTATAGGTGCTAGGGATATTCGACAAGGACTTGCTTCTGGTAACAAAGCTCAGGTAACAATGGGCATGAGAAGGCTAGGGGCATTTGCTGGGGTAGGTATTGGTATAGAGCTTGCTATTAATAACAACAACGAAGCATTTAATGTATCTGAATCTACTGTCGATGCTATTGATTTCTTTAGCCCTGAGTATCAAAGAAGCTCAGAAAAATTAATGCTAGATGAAATTAAAGAAACAAGTGATGGTAGGATTCTGGCTAGATACGTAGACACCGCCTCTCTTGATGCGCATCAATATGTTAAAGGCCCTATTAGAACTGTTATGGGTAAAGCTTTGGCAGGTGAAGGTGTAACACAAAGAGAAATTGACGACATGTTTAGTGGTGTTGTTTTCCAAGATTTGCTTGGCCCTTACTTTGCTGAGAAAGCTTTGACCGATGCCATCGTTACTGCTTACACAGGCATAGACGATAACGGTCAACCTATTAGATTTGGTATGTCTCCTACTGAAGACGCATTAGATACTATTGAAGAAGTAGCAGGTGCTTTTAGATTTGGTACAGTTAATGGTGTTCAGAAGCACATGAAAGCTTTAGAGTCCGAAGATAAACGTGGGCTGGGAAAAGGTCAAACCCGTTCTGGTTTCCCGCTTAACTCAAAGGACACAGAGACTCACCTTAAGACGGGCATTCGTCCTAACACTATGGACTTACGCAAGACTGTAGGCTATGCTATCTATAAAGACATTGAAGAAGTAAACAAAACAGTGCCTGCATTTAAGAATTATCTTAAAGGCTTTGAAGATAGAACTATATATCAAGAAGACATTCAAGATATGGTTGCCAAGGCTAGGGAATATTACACAACCGAAAGGGATAGACAGGCTAGATTGTCTGATAGCATCTCCAAATCTGGTCAAATTGTTTATACAAATAAAAAAGGTAATAGAGTTAACTTTGGACTTGAAGATGTTATTCGGTCAGCTACCTCTGATGGGGAAAGAAAACTAGATAAAAAAATTATTGGACCTTTGATTCGTAATGCAGCTGGTGGTGTTTATTTCCCTAGCAATCTTATGACGGACCGTGACATGAAAAACTACATGTTAAAACTGGGATGGCCTGTGCAAGCATATGAAGCTTTGAAAGAAGTTGAGATAGAGTTTACTGGTCAGCCGTTACGTGGAGAACAGCAATGAAACTAAGTAGAAACTTTTCACTGGGTGAGTTGACCAAGAGTCAAACGGCTTTGCGTATGGGTATTGATAATAATCCTACACCAGAGGACTTGTATAACTTACACCTGTTGTGCGATAATATACTACAGCCATTGCGTGAGCATTATGGCAGACCTGTAACTATTAGTAGTGGGTACAGGTCAGAAGATTTATGTGTTGCCATTGGCAGCAGCAGGAAGAGTCAACACGCCAAAGGACAGGCAGCTGACTTTGAAGTTATGGGCGTGGACAATAAAGAGGTAGCTGAATGGATTCGGGATGTCTTGGACTTTGACCAGCTGATACTGGAGTTTTATAAAGATGGTGAGCCTAACTCTGGTTGGATTCACTGTAGTTACGCAGAGGATAACCGTGGGTCTATCCTTAGATACGATGGCACAAATTATATAGAAGGATTAGAATAATGGGCGAGTATTCAAGCATAACAAGAACAGGTAAACATGAACCGTTTGAGCTACACGTACAACGTGGTTATGTACAGGAACATAAAAGTGTTTCTAAGTTTGGTTATGCTACATCGGTAAGCGGAACAGAGGTTGCTGTGTTTAATGGGGGCATTGAGTATGTCTACGCTACTAGCGCAGCGCCTATGAATGTCTATGCTGGCTCTGGTGCAAACACAACGTCTAAGATTACAATCGAAGGCTTGGATGCAGACTACAACGAACTGTCTAACACCGTTACACTAAACGCCACAACTACTGTGGTCACCAGCGGCTCGTTTATTAGAGTTAATCGTATGTTTACAAGTAACGATGTGGAAGCTTCGGAAGATGTCTTTGTTAAGAACTCTGCGGGAGAGGTTAATAGTCACATGTTGGCCAATGAGAACCAGTCTCTACAAGCTGTATATACTATACCTGCTGGCTACACTGGTTACCTTGACCAAGTTGCAGGCAACACCGCCACAGAAGTAGCTAATAAGTTTGTAAGAATGCGTCTTAAAGTAAGAGAACCAGGTGGCGTCTTTAGAACACGAGCTAAATTTACTATTGCCTCTGGTAGCTACGAAGAGGTATTTAAGTATCCGATTGAGATTCCAGAGAAGTCGGACATTGAGATGACTGCTCAGTCTAGCTCTGGTGTTAACGAGGTGGCTGCTATCTTTAATCTATTGTTAATTGCAAACGAGTATACAGTATAATGTTAAATTTTTTAGGACCAATTACAAATCTTGCCAGTAAGTGGATGGAGGGCAAGCAAAAGAAATCAGAACTTAAAGGTAAGCTTGAAGAGGCTAAGATTAAGGGGCAGATTAAACGTGCCTCCAGTGATGCAGCGTGGGAAGCTAAAGCTATGGATGCTTCTTCTGATAGCTGGAAGGACGAACTATGGACTTTGTTCTTTGTTGGCTTGTTATGTGCCTGCTTCTACCCACCCGCACAACCATACATTGCAGACGGGTTTAGGTTCTTAAAGGAAGACTGCCCTGAGTGGTTATCTTGGGGCATATTGGTAAGTATTGGCGCAAGCTTTGGTGTTAAATCTATTGGAGCTTTAAGGAAATGATATGTGTAAGGCATCACAAAAAAGTTTAGTACTTTTTACGTTGGTCTTTTGGCCGACTCTTTTGTTTGCGCAAAATACACAAGAGGGTGACTTTAATACAAGCACTGTAAACTCAGACAGTACTGTTAGCAGTAACAACCCCAGCACCACAAATAATTATAACGGAGCGGGAGCAGCTTCAGATGTAACACCGCCCCCATCGGCCATTGCTCCAACGTATATGTCTAACGGACAAGACACTTGTTTGGCTGGCCGTAGTGCAGCAGTGCAAGTAAACGTATTAGGTTTAGCTTTAGGTGGGTATAAACAAGATATTGAATGCAATAGAAGACGTGATGCTAAGATATTAAAAGACCTTGGTATGAACATCGCAGCGGTGGCTTTAATGTGTCAAAAGAAAACCATTTGGATTTCTATGTTTGATTCAGGTACACCGTGTCCTCTTACTGTTAACGGCAAGCTTATTGTAGGCAGGTCAGCTTTCATGACAATGAAAAGAAACCCTGCTAAATTTATACCTGATTACAAAAAAAGAAAAAAGCATTACGATAGTGTTCTTAACATTGGAGGGGAAGAGACAGATGAGGAAAATACTGATAGCACTTTGTCTATTAGCGAGCGTTTCAGGACCAGCATTAGCAGAGACTGAGATTGATAGGCTTGTAGCGGCTAGCCGTTCTATTGCTAACAAGCTTCAACAAGGTAGATATGCAGTAGGAGGCCTAGCTTATTACGCCGTAAAGGGTAAGATAGCGCCTGATGGAACTACACTTCCTACTTTTATTACACCTGCAGATGTTGATGCGTACAATAACTCTGTTAATGAAGTGTCTAATCGTATTTATTACAACACTCAAATGATGCTGGAAAATCAATACGAAGAAACAATGATTCAATTAGAAACAACAGTAGATACATTTGTCGAGGCTGCTGCTACGCTGGCTGTTGTTACAGAGGTAGCAGAAAAAGCGGAGGATACAGACCAATCAAACACAGTACAACAAGAAGAGCTACAGGATTACATTGTAGCTAATGACGTTTCCCTTAATCAACAGGATGTAAATGAATATAACAATGCACTATCTGATATTG